>MDTG01440483.1_pt1 | contig 30978 bp, 33 predicted proteins | sample 811421 | NCBI WGS metagenome assembly MDTG01 (sample SAMN05326645, study PRJNA326480) | marine metagenome | isolation source: seawater | place: Pacific Ocean: South East | collected 2011
GGCGATGAAGCTGCGGTCGATCTTCAGCGTGTCGAAGGGGAAGCGGCGCAGATAGCTCAGGCTCGAATAGCCGACGCCGAAATCGTCCAGCGCGACGCGGATGCCCATCTCCTGCACCTGCTTGAGCGTGGACAGGATGTTGCTGTCGTTGTCGGCGAAGACCGTTTCCGTGACCTCGATCTCCAGCCGGGTCGGCTCGAAGTCGCAGGCCTCCAGCGTCTCGCGCAGGTCGTCGATGAACCGCGGGTGGCGGAACTGGCTCGGGGAGACGTTGACGGCCAGCCCCAGATGCGGCCAGGCGGCGGCATCCTGGCAGGCCTTGCGCAGGACATAGAGGCCGAGTTCGTTGATCAGGCCGATCTCCTCTGCGATCGGGACGAAGACGCTGGGGCTGACCGGCCCCATCTTCGGATCGGTCCAGCGCAAAAGCGCCTCGACCGACAGCATGGTCGCGCCGTCGATGGTGGTCTGCGGCTGATAGACGACCGTCAGCCGGTCCTGTCCGATCGCGTCGCGCAGCGCATGGGCGAGATTCTCGCGCGTGCGGACATGTTCTTCCATGCTGATGTCGAAGAAGGCCCAGCGGCCGCGGCCCGCGCCCTTGGCCGAATAGAGCGCGATGTCCGCCTTGCGCAGCAACTCGCCCATCGACAGGCTGTCTTCCGGGGCGATCGCCGCGCCGACGCTGAGGCTGACGTGCAGGTGGGTCCCGCTGATGTACATGGGAATCGCGAAACGGTCCTGGATGCGGCGCAGCACATGCTCGATCGCCGTGCGCGATGCATAGCCGGGAAGGATCAGGGCGAATTCGTCGCCGCTGATGCGGGCAAGGGTCGCCTCGTCAGGCACCAGCACGCGCAGGCGGCGGGCGGCCTCGCGGATGACTTCGTCGCCGGCGGCGTGGCCAAGCGTGTCGTTGATGTCCTTGAAATGGTCGAGGTCGATGTAGATGACCCCGATGAGGCCCTTGTCGGCGTCCCAACCGGCGAGTTCGTCACGGAAGCGGTTGGCGAAGAAGTCCCGGTTCGCCAGCCCGGTCAGGCTGTCGTGCAGGGCGGCGTGCTGGGCGCGGGCCTCGCTCTCGGCAAGGCGCCGGGTGTTCTGGCGGGTGTAGAACAGAACGACGCCGGTCAGGACCGCGATCGTTGCGGCGAGAAAGAACAGCACCGGCCCGACGCCCGACAGGATCTTGGTCCCCGGCTTGTTCGCCGTCCAGGTCAGATAGCCGATCGGCACGCCGAGCGGCGAGCGCAGGTCGAAGGTTGCCGTATCGCGGGGCCGGTCCGCGCCCGGGGACGCGCTCAGGCCGTTGACGCCGGAGCGGGTCTCCAGGGCGAACAGGCGGGAGCCTTGCAGCTTCTTCACGCTGACCAGAACCGCCGGCGGACGCCGGTTGGCGACGAACTGCTTGAGCTCGGGGGAAATGGCGGTGACGGAGACGAAGGCAAGCTCGCCCTCGTGGAGCGCAAAACCGGTTTCGTGAATGGAGCGCGTGAAGCCGTTGAGCGGGCGTTCGATCACGAAGAGCCCGGAGGGAAGCGGCCTGAAGCCGGTGATGAACTTCGCCCGGGTGCGGGCGATCAGCGGCCAGATGCTCGACACCAGCGCGCGACTCTGGTCTGTGTCGATCTGCTGGCCGCGCAACGCATTGTAGATCGGCTCGCCGGTCTCGCCGACGATGACGGTCTGGTCATGTCCGTGATTGGCGTAGAGCCAATGTCCGAGATTGGCGTCGAGCCACTGGGTGCTGACGCTGAGCGGGCGCGTGTAGTAGTCGGCAAGATCCCAGACCGCCGCGCCTTCCTGTTCCTTTGCCAGGATTTCAAGCTGGAGTTGCGTGCTGCCGCGCAGGAGCTGGCGCTCGCTTTCCAGCGCCGCGTGATCCGCGGACTGGGACGTATAGGCGATCAGGGCAACGGAAAAGGCGATTGCAAGCAGAACCAGTCCCACCACCGGGAACAGGATTGCATTTGCAAGTCTCGCGCCGTTGTCCGTCTTGTTGATTGTCATCTACGCCTCTTTAGGTGCGGACAATCGTTGCACGGTCCGTTTAATAAATGGCATCGAAGCGTAGTTAAAGCGCGTTAACCATTTTGAAGGTTGCGCGATGATTCGCAAGCGGCTGTCGCCGCATGGGAGCGGTGGCGCCGGATTTTCGGACGCTCAGCCCGGCTTGCCGTCAACGGGGCGGCGGGTCGCTCGGCAGCGGCGGGAGCAGAATTTCACCTCGTCCCAGACCGCGTCCCATTTGCGCCGCCAGGTGAAGGGCCGGCCGCAGGCCGCGCAGGCCTTTTGGGGAAGGTCGCGTTTCTTGCGCATTTTCATGTCTGCGCGGATCGCTCTGCCGATTTTGCCCGCGCGGTCGCGCGGAGTCGACGGTTGCGCTGCTGCCAGGCGAGGAAGCCGCGATAGCCGACTTCGGCGAGCTGCCGGATGCCGGGAACCGAAAACACCCAGGCCGCATGCCGGAAGCCGGGCAGGGCGCGCCAGATCCGGGCGAAGGCGCCGACACCGATATGCCAGGAGCCGTCCCTGTCCCGGACGTGGAAGCGCCCGAGCAACTCCTCCCGGGTCTTGCCGTCGGGAAGGGCGTCATCGCTCAGGCGGGTGATGTCGCGCCAGTCGATGGCCTGTGCCGTGTCGATGCGGGAGTAGAAGCGGATCTCGGCACGACAGACCGGACAGTCGCCATCGTGAAAGACGGTGATCGCAGGGGTGCTCGTCACGATGCCCTGCTTTCCGTCAGGCTGCGCAGGATGGCGTCGCGCAGCTTCGGCGAATCGGGCGCCGTCATCGGCGTGTACCAGTCGATCAGCCGGCCGTCGGGGCCGATCAGGTACTTGTGGAAGTTCCAGCGCGGCTTGCCGAGCGGCCCTGCCTGCGCGCTCGCCCATTTGTAGAAGGGCGTCGCATTGTCGCCGACCACGGTGGTCTTGTTGGTCAGGGGAAAATCGACCCGGTAGGCCGATTGCGTGAAGTCCTCGATGTCGGATTCCGTTCCCGGCTCCTGGCCGCCGAAGTCGTTGGACGGCACGCCGATCACCACGAGACCCTTGTCGCGGTGCTCCTCGTAGAGAGCCTGAAGGGGCGCATATTGCTGGGTGAAGCTGCAGCGCGAGGCCGTGTTGACCACCAGCACCGTCTTGCCCTTGTAGGCCGACAGCGGCAGGGGCGTGCCGTCGATCGCGGTGAGGGAAAAATCGTGGGCGGTGCGCGCGTCCTGCGCGACCGCGGCCGGTGCGAGTGCTGCGGTCATAACCATGGCCAGTCCAATGCGTGACAGCATGACGGTCTCCTTGATCGGTTCAGGGAGATTACGCAGCACGGTCACCGGCGGATCGACCGCGGTCCCGGACGAAATGCCGCAGCCGGTCCGTCAGGTGATCAGTTGCAGGCCGCGGAAGCTGACGTGGCCGTCGCGCCCGACGATGATGTGATCGTGCAGCGCGATGCCGAGCGGCTTGGCGATCTCGGCGATCTGGTTGGTCATCTGGATGTCAGCGCGCGAGGGCGTCGGATCGCCGGAGGGGTGGTTGTGCACCAGAACGATGGCGCTGGCTGAGAGTTCCAGCGCCCGTTTCATGACCTCGCGCGGATAGACCGGCGTGTGGTCGACGGTGCCGCGCTGCTGCACCTCGTCGGCGATCAGCGCGTTCTTCTTGTCCAGAAAGAGGATGCGGAACTCTTCCCGGTCCGAGTAGGCCATGGCGGTGCGCACATAGTCGAGCACCGCCGACCAGGAGGACAGGATCTGCTTGCCCTGCACCTGGCCGCGCAGGAAGCGTTGCGCGACCGCATGGGCAAGCTTCAGCTCCACCACCACCCGGTCGCCGACGCCGCGCACCTCCTTGAGGCGGGCGGGCGGGGCGGCGAGCACTTCCGCGAAGGACCCGAAGCGCGCGATCAGCGCCTTGGCGATGGGCTTGGTGTCGGCCCGCTTGATCGGCGAAAACAGCAGGAGCTCCAGAAGCTCGTAGTCCTGGAGCGCCTCGTGTCCGCCGTCGCGGAAGCGCTGGCGCAGCCGGTCGCGGTGCCCGTGGAAATGCGGTGTGGAGCCGGCGTCGGAAAATCCGTTGCTGTCCTGGCTCATCTACACGGGGCCTCCGCGCTGTCAGGAGGGGGTGTGCGCGGCGGGATTGTCGAGCCCGGCTGGCGACAGCGTGAAGATCTCGCAGCCGTCCTCGGTGATGCCGACCGAATGTTCGAACTGCGCCGACAGCGAGCGGTCGCGGGTCACGGCCGTCCAGCCGTCCGACAGCACCTTCACATGCGGGCGGCCCAGATTGACCATCGGCTCGATGGTGAAGATCATTCCCGGCTTCAACTCGATGCCTTCGCCCGGCCGGCCGTAATGCAGGATGTTGGGCATGTCGTGAAACAGGCGCCCGACGCCATGGCCGCAGAAGTCCCGCACGACCGAACAGCGCTCGGCCTCGACATAGGACTGGATCGCCGCGCCGATGTCGCCGGTGGTGTTGCCCGGACGGGCGGCCTCGATGCCGCGCAAAAGCGACTGGTAGGTCACCTCGATCAGCCGCTCTGCCGCGCGCTTGGGACGGCCGACCGTGTACATGCGGCTGGAATCGCCGTGCCAGCCGTCGAGAATGAAGGTGACGTCGATGTTGACGATGTCCCCCTCCTTCAGGGGCTTTTCGTTGGGAATGCCGTGGCACACCACGTGGTTGATCGAGGTGCAGCTCGACCGTGTGTAGCCGCGATAGTTCAGCGTCGCCGGGATCGCGTTGTGCTCCGCGCCGAAGGCGAAGACGAAATCGTCGATCTCCTGCGTCGTCGTGCCCGGCTTGACCAGGTCGACGAGCGCGTCGAGACAGCGGGCCGTCAGCTGTCCGGCGCGATGCATCGCCTCGAAGTCCTTCGGACCGTAGAGACGGATCTGGCCGGTGTTCTTGAGTGGAGCCGTGTCGGCGTCGATGTATGTGACCATCGGATTTCCGTATGCATGAGGCAAAGCCCGGCGCGCCATGGATCGGGACCGCCGCGACGACGGCGGCAGTCCGGCGGGCCGCACAGGCATTCGCGCGTGTCCTTGACCTGACGTATAGCCATAAAACGCAGAGACCACGGGTGCAATGCGCTTTCCGCCGCGCCTGGGGGATTCTGGCGGATGCGCCGCACGCGCGCGGGCGGCGTCGACACGGGGTGTTGCCTCTTGCGCGCCCGCGCGCGGGCGAGTACCCAGAACGTGCGCGGACGTGGTGGAACTGGTAGACACAAGGGACTTAAAATCCCTCGGCCTCGGTCATGCGGGTTCGAGTCCCGCCGTCCGCACCAGTTGCAAGGTCCGTCAAAGCCGGCCAAGAGGGTGCATGGCAATGGCGGCGCGACAGTTTCGGCGAGACGCGCCAGATGGATCGTAGACGACGAAAGACGCCCGACACGTGATCTCGCTTCGCCCCGTTCTCAATGTTCTCGGCTTCCTCTATGTGGGCCTTGCCACCGCCATGCTGATCCCGGCCATGGTGGATGTGGCCGCGCGCAATGCCGACTGGCAGGCCTTCGTCATGTCGGCGCTGGTCACCGGGCTGATCGGGCTGTTGCTCTCCGTCGCCGTCGGCGGGTCGCTGAGCGAGGGGCTGAACATGCGCCAGACCTTCGTGCTCACCACGCTTTCCTGGATGACGTTGCCGGCCTTCGGGGCGCTGCCGTTCCTATGGCTCGGCATCGGCTATGCCGACGCGGTGTTCGAGGCCGTCTCCGGCTTCACCACCACCGGCTCGACCGTGCTGTCTGGCCTCGACGGCCTGCCGCCGGGGCTGCTCGTCTGGCGCTCGCTGATGCAGTGGATGGGCGGCGTCGGCATCATCGTCATGGCCATCGTGCTTTTGCCGTTCCTCAAGATCGGCGGAATGCAGCTGTTCCAGACGGAAAGCTCCGACCGCAGCGAGAAGATCGTGGCGCGCTCGATCGAGCTGGTGCGGCTGATCGGCGTCTCCTACCTGTTCCTGACGCTTCTGTGCGCGCTGGCCTATTGGGTCACCGGCATGAGCGTGTTCGATGCGGTCAACCACGCTTTCACCACCATCGCCACCGGCGGCTATTCCACCCACGACGTGTCCTTCAGCTATTTCACCAATCCGGCGACCGCCTGGGTCGCCATCGTGTTCATGCTGATCGGGTCGCTGCCCTTCGTGCTCCTGATCCAGGCGCTGCGCGGCGAGCCGCTGGCCCTGTGGCGCGACCCGCAGGTGCGCGCCTTCTTCGGCTTCGTGGTGCTGGTATCGCTGGCGGTCACGGTCTATCTCGGCCTGCAGCACCGGGTGCCCTTCGGCGATGCGCTGCGCATGTCGGCCTTCAACATGGTCTCCGTGGTGACCGGCACCGGCTATGCCTTCGGCGACTACACCACCTGGGGCGCGCCGATCATCGTGCTGGTGCTTTTGCTGAAATTCGTCGGCGGCTGCACGGGGTCGACCACGGGCGGCATCAAGATCTTCCGCTTTCTGGTGTTCTTCGGCACGGTGCGCGCGCATCTGCGCCGGATGGTCCGGCCCAACCGCGTGCTGCCGGAATCCTATGGCAAGGCGCGGCTGACCAACGAGCTCTCCTTCTCGGTCCTGGCGTTCCTGGTGGTCTATATGGGCACGGTCGGCGTGCTGACGCTGGTGCTCGCCGGCTTCGACCTCGATCTCGTGACGGCGCTCTCGGCGGCGGCGACCGCGGTCGGCAACGTCGGGCCGGGGCTTGGCCCGATCATCGGACCGACCGGCAACTTCGCGCCGCTTCCCGATGGCGCCAAGTGGATCCTGTCCTTCGCCATGCTGATGGGGCGCCTCGAACTCTTCACCGTTCTCGTGCTGCTCGACCCGGATTTCTGGTCGCGCTGAGACGTCCGTCCGTCAGGAGGCCTTTCGTCTTGCAGTTTCCCGAAGCTCTGGTCAGCGGGCGGCTCACGCGCCGCTACAAGCGGTTTCTTGCCGATGTCGTGCTGGATGATACGGGCGAGGAGATCACCGCCCATTGCGCCAATCCGGGCGCGATGCTGGGCCTGACGGCGCCGGGATCGCGCGTCTATCTCTCGCGCTCCGACAATCCGAAACGTAGGCTGAAATACTCCTGGGAGCTGATCGAGGCCGACGAAACGCTGGTGGGCATCAACACCGCCCATCCCAATGCGCTGGTCGAGGAAGCGCTGCAGGCCGGGCTGGTCCCGGAGCTTTCAGGCTTCGCAAGTCTGCGCCGCGAGGTCAAATACGGCCGCAACTCGCGCATCGACATCCTGCTGGAGGCGGAGAGCGCGCCGCCGGTCTATGTCGAGGTGAAGAACGTGCATCTGATGCGCGCGGCCGGGCTTGCGGAATTTCCCGATTCGGTGACCGCCCGGGGGGCGAAACATCTCGTCGAGATGTCGGACATGGTGGCCGCCGGCGCGCGCGCCGCGATGGTCTATCTGGTGCAGCGGGGCGATTGCGAAACGCTGTCGCTCGCCCGCGACATCGACCCGGCCTATGCGGCGGCCTTCGACGCGGCGCGGGCGGCCGGCGTCGAGGCCTATGCGCTCGGCTGCAGCGTCAGCCCGAGCGAGATCGTCGCCGACCGGACTGTCGCGCTTAACCCGTGACGCCTTAGGCGACGCCGCCGGGACCCTGCTTCACCACGATGGGGGCGTTGTTCGGCACCCGGGCCGCCAGGTCGATGACGTCCTGGTTGAGCAGGCGCACGCAGCCCGACGAGACCGCCTTGCCGATGGACCAGACCTCCATCGTGCCGTGCACCCGGTAGATCGTGTCGCGTCCGCCCTCGAAGATGTAGAGCGCGCGGGCGCCGAGCGGGTTCTGAAGGCCCGGCTCCATGCCGTTGCGGTATTTCTCCAGTTCCGGCTCGCGCTCGATCATCTCCGCCGGCGGCGTCCAGGTCGGCCAGGCGCGCTTGTAGGCTATGCGCGCGCGCCCGCCCCAGGAGAAGCCGGCACGGCCGATGCCGACGCCGTAGCGCAGCGCCTGGCCGTTCTCCATCACCAGGTAGAGGAAGCGGTTCGGGGTGTCGACGACCAGCGTCCCGGGGCGCTCCTGGGTCGGATAATCCACCACCTGGCGGAAGTAGACCGGATCGAGCTTGCGCAGGTCGACGGCGGGAATCGGGAATTTCTCCTGCGGCATCGCCGCATACATCGCCAGGTAATAGGGATCGATCGCGGAGGGGCCGGCGACAACGGGGGCCGGACGCCGTGCCGTTCCTGTGGTGCAGCCGGCAAGAGCGAGCCCGGCCGCCCCGGTGATCAGGGCGCGGCGTGTCAGGAGGCTTGAAGAAGGAGCAGCGGTATGTGTCATCGTGTGTCGCATGTCATGAGAAAAGCAAGGCAGCCGGCGGTCTGCGCGGCGGCGGAACGGTCTGCGTGGCCGGTGTCGGTCGCGCTCAGCGCGGAGGCGGCGTCAGCCGGCCCATCGCAACCGGTGCGGGTTCCTGCCAGACGACCTGCAGGTGCCGTCCCCTGACGGGCGCCGGCACGGCGAGGGGCGGTGCGAGCGGAAGGATGTAGCCGACACAGGCGCCCGCGCGCGGGCAGGTTTTCGATGTGAAGGCACCGCTTCGCTCATCGGCCGCGTCGAGCTGTGCGACGCTTGAGGTCGCGTCCGCACCGGCGGGCAGGGCCGCGGCTGCGAGCGAGACCGGGTGCGACGCCAGGCTCAATGCACGCGCCGCCGATGCGTCGATGTGCACCGACGCCAGCAGCAGAAGGGCAAAGATGACCGCGCGCCGGGCGCTGAGGCGAAAAATATTCATAGGCTGTTATAGCCTTCGAAAATGCGCCGAAATATGGGCATTTTCTCACTTTTTTGCGAGTGGGCAGCTGCCTTGCGCGTCCTGCAGGGCAGCTGCGCCTGCGCTCAGCCCTGGGTGCTCTTGGCGATCGGCGGCTGAAACTGCCAGCCCATGTCCCAGGGAAAATAGATCCAGGTGTCCTGCGAGACCTCGGTGACGAAAGTGTCGACCAGCGGCCGGCCCATCGGCTTGGCGTAGACGGTGGCGAAATGCGCATCCGGCAGCATGTCGCGCACGACGCGGGCCGTCTTGCCGGTGTCGACGAGATCGTCGATCACGAGCACGCTTGCGCCCTTGCCGCCCTTCAGGTTGATGACGTCGTGGTCGACGGGCTTGATGACCTGCAAGGCACCCTGTTCCTCGTAGTCGTGGTAGGAGGCGATGCAGACGGTCTCGATCATGCGGATGCCGAGCTCCCGGGCAACGATGGCCGCCGGTACGAGGCCGCCTCGGGTGATGCAGACAATCGCTTCCCACGTTCCCTGACCCGACAGGCGCCACGCAAGGGCGCGGCTGTCGCGGTGGAACTGGTCCCAGGAAACGGGAAAGGCTTTCGGCTGTTGCGGGTCTTCCATCGGGGTCGTGTCCTGTTCGAAAGGCGAGAGGTCAGGTGGAAATCTGGTCGGCGACGGCAGTACGGATCGCATCGGCGGCCGCGTTCATGGCGGCGATGTCGCGCGAGCGCACGACGATCTGGGTGGAGAAACGCCCGTCGTTGGAGCGCGGGTAGGAGCCGATCATCACGCCGGGATGTGCGTCCTGGATCGCGCCGAGCGCGGCCGCGATCCGGCTTTCCGGCACATCCGCGTCGATGGCGGTGGAATGCATCTTCAGGCCCGTCTTCAGCGTCGGGCCGATCGCGTCCAGCATGGCCTGCATCACCGCCGGCACGCCGGCCATGACATGCACGTTGCCGATGCGAAAGCCGGGAGCCTTGGAAACGGCGTTTTCGATCAGGTCGGCGCCTTGCGGGATCCGCGCCATGCGCAGCCGCGCCTCGGTCAGCTGACCCTTCGGATAGAAGGCGGTGAGGATTTCCACGGCGCGCGGGTCGTGGTCGACGGGCACGCCGAAGGCCTTGCCGATGGCATCGGCGGTGATGTCGTCGTGGGTCGGGCCGATGCCGCCGGAGGTGAAGACATAGGTGTAGCGCGCGCGCAGCGCGTTGACCGCCTCGACGATCCGCTCTTCCACGTCGGGCACGATGCGGACCTCCGACAGGTCGACGCCGATGGCGGTCAGGAACTCGGCCAGATAGCCGATGTTCTTGTCCTTGGTCCGGCCGGAGAGAATCTCGTCACCGATCACCACGAAGCCGGCCGTCACGATGTCGCCGGTCGCTTGCGTTGTCATTCCGTCGTCTCTCCGGTTGCGCGCTGGATCACCTTGCCCGGCCTCACCGGCCTTCGGGCGGGCGCCATCCATACAGCCAATCGAGGCGCGCGAGAAGCCGTTCCCCGCCAAGCCCCTTCATGACGGTGTCGCGCGCGAGCGCCATCGGGCCGGACATGTGATAGACCCGGTCATTGGCTCTCGCCAGACGCAACACGCTCTCGGCCCGGTCCTGCCGTTCGGCCTGATAGCGGGCGAGCGCATCGGGAAGATGGTCGGTCGTGTCGATGGCACGGGCGAGCGCGTCGGCATCCTCGATCGACATGCCGGCCCCTTGCGCGGCGAAGGGCAGCATGGCGTGAGCGGCGTCGCCCAGCAGCGCGAAACGGCCGTTGACCCAGCTGGTGCCCGGATCCATCCCGCACAGCGCCCACTTGAGATAGCCGTCGGGCAGGGAGAGCAGGTCCCGGCATTCGCTCGGCCAGGAGCCGAAGCGGGCGAGCAGGGCGTTCGTGTCGGCCGGCGTGGACCAGCTTTCCTCCTGCCAGTCCTCGGCAACGAGCGCGACGATGTTGAACTGACGTCCCCCGGACACCGGATAATGCACGACATGGGCGCGGCGGCCGAGCCACAGGCCGCTGGTTCCGCGCCATCTTGCCGGCACCCGGTCGACGGGCACCACGGCGCGGTAGGCCGTGCGGCCGCTGAAGACGGCCTGGCGCAGATCCATGACGCGGCGGCGGACGTTCGACCACACGCCGTCGGCGCCGACGAGCGCCCCGCCGCTCAGGTGGTCGTTGCCCTTTTCGGTCTCGATCTCGACCTGCACCGCATCGGCGTTCTGGCGGGCATGGCGCACGCGGGTGCCGAGCCGCAGATCGATCCCGGCGGAGGCTTTCGCCGCGTTCAAAAGGACCTGCTGAAGGTCGCCGCGATGGATGACGAGATAGGGCGCGCCGTAGCGGGCTTCGGCGGTCTGTCCGAGGGGGATTTCGGCAATCGGCTTGCCGGTGCGCGCCGACATCACCCGGATCGCCTCGGGCGCGACCGCGTGCCGGCGCACCGCCTCTTCCAGTCCGAGATCGCGCAGCACGTGGAGGGCGTTCGGCGACAGTTGCAGGCCCGAGCCGATCGGGTCCAGCGCGGGCGCGGCCTCCAGAACGGTGACCGGGCGGGCGCGGCGCGACAGGGCAATCGCCGCCGTCAGTCCGCCGATCCCTGCGCCGGCGATGAAAAGGGTGTCCTGCATGGAGGAGGCCATATGCGCCTTGTCGTCAAAGCCGGTCGCGCGTCGCTCCGCCGGAATGCGGCAAAGGGGCGCCTCGCGACAGGCGCCGGGTCAGGCCGATGCGGCGGCGGGGGTCCAGACGCAGTCGGCAGGGTCGGCCTCGGAGGGGGCAAGCGCCGGGTTGTGGACATAGAGCGTCGAGCAATAGGGACACACGATCTCGCTGTCGCTGCCCATGTCCAGATAGACATGCGGGTGATCGAAAGGCGGCTTGGCGCCAATGCACTTAAATTCCTTCGCGCCGATCTCTATGCGTTCGAGACCGGTGTCGTTTTGGAAGTAGGGGACGACACCATCCGCCATCGTGACCATCCGTCGTTTGTCGTGGTTGCCAGTTGCGCGGACCATACGCAGGAAGAGGGCGCTTGAACAGGGGGCGCGGGCCGGAAATGCACCCGCCGCACAGCCCGGAGCCCGCACCCGGCGGCCGGGCGCCTCCACCCGCCGGCGGTGCCCGCATCGGCGGGGTTTTCATCCCCATCCGCTGGCACTATCTTAGCGGCTCCTGTTTTTACGTTTACGTTAAGGTCAAACCATCATGCCGCATTTCGAGTCCGCCGGTCTTCGGCTCGCCTATCTGGACGAGGGCCGCGGAGAGCCCATCCTGCTGATCCACGGCTTTGCCTCGAACAAACAGGTGAACTGGGTCTATCCCGGCTGGGTCGAGATGCTGGTCAAGGCCGGACGCCGGGTGATCGCCATCGACAATCGCGGCCATGGCGAAAGTCATGGGAGCCACAATCCGGATGACTATGGCGCGCCGACGATGGCCGAGGACGCAAGGCGGCTTCTCGATCACCTCGACCTGCCCCGGGTGGACGTCATGGGCTACTCCATGGGGGCGCGCATCTCGGCCTTCCTGACGCTCAATCATCCCGAACGGGTGCGCAGCGCCATTTTCGGCGGGCTCGGCTACGGCATGATCACCGGGGTCGGCAATCCCGAGCCGATCGCCGCAGCACTTGAGGCGGAAAAGCTCTCCGACGTCAGGGATCGCACGGGCCGTGCGTTCCGGGCGTTTGCCGACCAGACCAAGTCCGACCGCCTGGCGCTGGCCGCCTGCATGCGCTCCTCGCGCCAGAAGATCTCGAAGGAAGAAGTCGCCCGGATCACCCAGCCGGTGCTCGTCGCCGTCGGGACCCGTGACGAGATCGCCGGCTCGGCGTCGGAGCTTGCCGCGCTGATGCCGCGCGCCGAGGTGCTCGACATCCCGAACCGCGATCACATGGTCGCGGTCGGCGACAAGGTCTACAAGGCCGGCGTGCTCGCCTTCCTGGAATCGGTCGCACGTGAGGGTCGGGGATGAGCGCGCGGCAGATCGATCTCACCGGTGCGGACGGCAACCGGCTCGTCGCCGACGTCTTCGGCGACAGGGGCCGCCCGGCGCTGCTTTTCCATGGCGGGGGGCAGACCCGTCACGCGTGGGACGCGACCGGGGGCCGGCTCGCCAAGGTCGGCCTGCAGGCCTGGAGCGTCGACCAGCGCGGCCATGGCGACAGCGACTGGGTGGAGGCCGGCGGATACCGTTTCGAGGATTTCGGGCGCGACGTGGTTGCGCTGTCGGACCGGATCGCCGATGAGGCCGGGCACCGCCCGATCGCGATCGGCGCCTCGCTTGGCGGGATCGCGTCGCTGCTGGCTGAGGGCATGCTGAAGCCCGGCAGCCTGTCGGCGCTGGTGCTTGTCGACATCACGCCGCGGATGGATCCGTCCGGCGTCAACAAGATCATCTCCTTCATGTCGGAGCGCATGCACGACGGCTTCGGTTCCGTCGAGGAGGCCGCCGATGCCATCGCCAGCTACCTGCCGCACCGCTCCCGGCCGAAGTCGCTCGACGGGCTGTCCAAGAACCTGCGCCGGCATTCCGACGGCCGCTACCGCTGGCACTGGGATCCGCGCTTCATCGAGCAGAGGCACGATGGCGACGCGGACGAGCCGCATCACATCGAGGCGGACCTGATGGCGGCGGCACGCGCGCTCACCATCCCGGTGCTGCTGGTGCGCGGCGCGCGGTCGGAACTCGTCACCGACGCGCATGTCGAGGAGTTCATGACGCTGGTGCCGCATGCGCAATATGCCGACGTCAAGGGAGCAGGCCACATGGTCGCCGGCGACCGCAACGACGCCTTCGCCGGCGCCGTGGTGTCCTTCCTCGACCGCCTGAAGGCCGCCTGACACGCCGGTGTTTCGCGGCGCTTTTCCCCGCAATCCCCTGCGTCTTCGGGCTGTGGACAACTCCCGGCGGCGCGGTTCGCCGTTGCGGGGCGGGTTCTGCCTGAGCGGTAATTTTTTTCAGGAAATCAGCGATTTACATGGTTAACCGAGTGTTAAGTCGCAGCTTTAACGGCATGACTCATCACTTCAAGAAGATGCTGGATCTTCTTGTTTTTGCACAGCAAGTCGCGCCAACTTAATGTGTGTCGGGAGGGGTGGCTTCATCCAGAGCATGAAGCGGCTCAAAGACAGAATCAATCCCGGTCCGGCCGGCAGGGAATCAGTCCTGCGCGGCTGCGTCAAGGCGGGTCTCCCGGATCCGGCCTCTCCGGCCTCGGCTTGATCCTGAGGCTGCGCGGAATCGGTTAACAAAGTGACTCCGCGCCGCGCGTTCATCGACCGGTGAAGCTGGGCGTTCTCTTTTCCAGGAAGGCGCTGCGGCCTTCGGCAAAGTCGGCGCTGTCGAAACAGGCATCGGCAAGCCGCTCGCAGGCCTCGCGGTCCTGCGGGGACATCGCGCCTGCCACGGCGTCGATCCCGGCCTTCGCGGCGGCGAGTGTGAGCGGGGCGCCGAGGGCGATCGTCGCGGCGAGGTCGCGCGTTGCCGCCTCGAGGTCGCCGGGCGCAACGAGCGTGTCCACCAGGCCGACGTCGCGGGCCTTTGCGGCGTCGAGCCGCTGGGCTGTGAAGAACATCAGCTTGGCGCGGGAGGGCCCGACGAGGCGGACGATGTCGGCGATGGCCGACGGCGGATAGGCAATGCCGAGGCGGGCGGCGGGGATGCCGAAGTGCGCCGTCTCGTCGGCGATGCGCAGGTCGCAGGCAGCGGCGAGGCCAAGCCCGCCGCCGAGGCAGAAGCCGCGCACCATGGCGATCGTCGGCAAGGGGCACTCGCGCAAGGCGTCGAAGGCGGCGACATTGGTCGCCTCATAGGCCTGCGCGGAGCGAGCGTCCTTGCGAAGGGTGGCGAACTCGGAAATATCCGCCCCGGCGACAAAGGTCGCATCCCCGGCGCCGCGCAGGACCACGCAGCGCAGTCCGGGCGTCGCGGCAAGGGCGGCAAGCGCGCCGGGAAGGGCGCGCCACATCTCCAGCGTGACGGCGTTGCGCCGGGCGGGATTGTGAACGATGAGCCAGCCGGTCGCTCCCTCGACGCGGGTCTCGATGCGGGGGCTGTCGGGCGTGTCGTGGTCGCTGCCCCGCGTCGTGCTGTCATTTGTCATGCCGGTCCCCATCTCCCGCCGTGGTCGCCCGGTTTTGGCAGGGCCTTGGCCGATTGTCCAATGGTCCGCAAGGACGCGCCTGCATCGACCCTGCCAGAAATCCCGAGGCGATTGCTTGGCTATGGTCATTCTGCGGTCAATGGCTATATGATTTCTGCAACTGAAGACTGCTTGGGTGCGCGCTCGCCGGCCGGAACCGGAGGCGAAGCCGCGACAGCACAGGAGGCAGAGATGCCGCAATCCCAGCAAATTTCCGAAGCGGCGGGCCTGCCGCGTCACGACCCCGTGTGGGAGAGGTTGCGCGAGGAGGCCGAGGCGATGGTGCGCTGCGAGCCGGCGCTCGCCTCCTTCGCCTATGAGACGGTGCTCAATCACGACCGTCTCGAGGAGGCCGTGGTGCACCGGCTCGCCGACCGGCTCGGCCATGTCGTCGTGTCGCCCTCGCTGATCCGCCAGACCTATCTGGAGGCGCTTGCCGACAGCCCCGCGCTTGGCGACACGTTCCGCGTCGACCTCGTTGCGGTCTACGACCGCGATCCGGCCTGCACCCGGTTCCTGGAGCCGCTGCTCTACTTCAAGGGCTTTCACGCGCTGCAGACGCACCGGCTGGCGAACTGGCTGTGGCGGCGCGGGCGCAAGGATTTCGCGCTCTATCTGCAAAGCCGCAATTCCGAGATCTTCCAGGTCGACATCCACCCGGCCGTGCCGGTCGGCAACGGCGTGTTCATGGATCACGCCACCGGCATCGTCATCGGGGCGACGGCACAGATCGAGGACAATGTCTCGATCCTGCAGAACGTCACCCTCGGCGGCACCGGCAAGGAGGAGGGCGACCGCCATCCCAAGATCCGTCACGGCGTCCTCATCGGCGCCGGCGCCAAGGTGCTCGGCAACATCGAGATCGGCCATTGCTCGAAGGTGGCGTCCGGCTCGGTGGTGCTCGCCGACGTGCCGGCCAACTCGACGGTCGCCGGCGTTCCGGCGCGCGTCGTCGGCAAGGCCGGCTGCAGCGAGCCGTCGCGCACGATGGACCAGCTCATCGTGCCCGAGGCGGGCGGGACCTCCGACGGCTGAACGTTTTGCGCCCGCGCGCAGACCCTGTGTGGAGCCCCCTGCGCACCGCTTTCGCTCGCCGAATTCGGGGAGCGTTTGGGGAAAGGCCGGGTTAGCTCTTGGTTCGCGGCCGCGAATGTGTAGGCTTGCGCGCTTCAGAACGGGTCGAACTGCGTGATGTGCCGGCGTGTCAGGTCTTGACGATTGCCGGCGCAGGGTGCATCGCGACCCGATGACACATCCCGGACCGCCGCGTGGCGCGGCGGTCAGTCCAAAGGAGCTCTCCGTGAAGCCTGACGAAATCCGCAAGCTCGAGGCCTATCTGAAGAAGAAATTCGAACTTCCGAAGCTTGCCGTCCGGGCGCGGCCCAACAAGGACGATTCCGCGGAAGTCTATATCGGCGACGAATTCATCGGCGTTCTCTACCGCGACGATGACGACGACGATCTGAGCTGGAGCTTCCAGATGTCCATCCTCGAGTTCGATATCGAGGAAAGCTGACGCGTCCGCCGACGGACCGCCGGAGCGGGTGAGGCGTCGAGGACGCCGTTGCACCGCATCCGGCGTCCGTCCGGCATCGTCGTCTCTCAGGCTGCTCCCAGGCTGCCGGATCCGGCTAGGGTGCGAAGGAGGCGACCAGCCTCGCGATGGCGCCGTCCATGGCGCGCCAGTCCGCGAGATGCACCTGGCGAAAGCGATAGGTCGCCATCAGACCGGTTCCGGTCCGGACCGTGCGTTCGCAGTTTGCCGCCAGCGCCTGGTCGCGCGGCGTGAAGCAGCGCGCGGCGAACAGTTTCCCGCCATCACGTGCGTGGGCAACGAAATCCGTGCCCGCCAGCCCGTCGCCGGCAAGCGGCAGCAGGGCCAGTCCCTCCGGCCCCGGAAAAGCCTCCCCGGCGGAGAGGGACATCCACACCCGTTCAAAACGTTCGTTGGTATCCAGCCCGCCCGCGTCGGCGCGCAGCGCCAGCGACATCACGGCCGAGCGGTCGCCGGGATCGGCGAAGGACCGCGCATTTGCTTGCGTATATCCTTCAAGCGACGGCCACAGCACCGCCAGATGCAGCGTTTCAACGGCGCCGGCGCCGGCGCGCTCGTCGGAGTGTCGCATCATGTTGGCGGGAATGCTCTGGGCGATGGCGCCGATACTGACCGGCACGCGCTCCGGGCTCTGCGTCCAGCTGCTCGGCTGGCTCGTATAGGTCATCCACTTTCCGACCGTATGCGCGACGAGCGCCGTGCCGACGAGGGCAAGCGCCACGACCATCGGCGTGAAATGCCGCGCCCGCATCCCCGTTCCGTTCGGCAAGGTCATCGGCATCATGCGCGAACTCCGGCGGCCGGCGTCGTCCCGGCCGCGATCGGGGCCGCAGTGTCCCGTCGGGGGACGTCTGTCCCGTCCTGACGCGGATCATGGGGCCAAGGGTTCGCCATTTTATGGTTACCGGTGTGTTAATGCGTCAATCGAAACGGCACGCGAATTGCTGGAAGGAGAGCAGAGTTTCTGATTAAGGTTCGGTGAGATTTGGTTAACGGGAGGTTAACAGGCGAATGACTGACTTGGCGCTGGCGGCATACATCGGAAGTGCCGGTTTCGTGGTGGCCGGGATTCTCGGCAGTTTCTATCAGCTTTTGACCGGTGAGCCGTTGAAGTTCGCGATTTCCGTGGAGACCTGGCTGAAGGGCGTGTTCTCCTGCCTTTTGTGCGTTTTCGCGGGCCCGTTCATCATCATGCGCAACGCGATTCGCGGCCGGAAGATCGAACAGCGCCCGATCGGCTGGCTCGTGGCATCCTCCACCATTGCCGGCATGTGGTCGATCTGCTCGGGCGTTTTCGTGCTGCAGGTCGCGTTTATGATCTTGCTCTAGCTGCGCTGGCCGGCGCGGACCGGCCCGCAGGGTCCCGTTTCCCGATCAGGAGATTGCGATGGCCATTTATCGGCTCGACGACCGGACGCCGGAATTGCCGGATGCCGGCGACTTCTGGATTGCCCCCGACGCGTCCGTTATCGGCGCCGTGGTGCTGAAACCTCATGCCAGCGTCTGGTTCGGCGCGGTTCTGCGCGGCGACAACGAGACGATTACGCTTGGCGAGCGCACCAATGTGCAGGACGGATGCGTGTTGCACACCGACATGGGCTATCCGCTGGAGATCGGCCGAGATTGCACCATCGGCCACAAGGCCATTCTCCATGGCTGCACGATCGGGGACAACAGTCTCGTCGGCATGGGCGCGACCGTCCTGAACGGCGCGCGCATCGGGCGCAATTGCATCATCGGCGCCAATGCGCTGATCGCGGAAGGCAAGGAAATCCCCGACAATTCGCTGGTGGTCGGCATGCCCGGACGGGTCGTGCGCGAGCTGGACGCGGCGGCGGCGCAAGGCATCACGGCGTCAGCGCAAGGCTATGTTCGCAACTGGCAGAGGTTTCTCGCCGGCCTGACCCGGCTTCCCGACGGAAGGCCGGCCGACTGAAGACCGGACGAAAAAAATGGGCCGGTCCCGAAGGACCGGCCCGACAACCCGACCTGGGTGTGGGGAGGGGGGATAAGCCGGATTGCCAAAAGTTGGGCGTCTGGTGCGTCAGTTGGAGAGGCTGGCAACCGTGCTGACCCGATGGTCGCTGATTGCCGCCCATTTCGCCGGATTGCGAGCGGATTGCAGCTTCACGAACCGGTAGGGCGTCGAGTACCAGGGCAGCACCGCCTCGATCTGGTTGTCGAGAATGATGTCGCCTTGATCGGTGCGCACGGTCAGGACGGCGTGACCGGCATTGTTGGTGTCCTTGACGACCGTGATGAGCAGGGCGCTCTTCGGCCATCCGCGCTTTTGCAGCACGCGCTGCTTTTCAAGCACGTATTCCTCGCAGTCGCCGGCCCCGGAGCTTGGAAACGTCCAGTATTCCTCCACGCCAAAAAGTTCGACATCCGTGACGGGACGAATCTGGCGGTTCACCTCCGCGTTGACAGCGAGCAGTTCGTTCCACCGCTCCCGGTCGAGCTTCACCACCACGGCATTCCGGTTCTGCGACCGGCATTCGGACGGGTTTTCGCTGCAGAACCCGACATGGCCGGCGGGAGCGCGGGTCGCGCCTCCGACTTCCATGAAGCGTCCGGTGGGCGTGTCCGCTTGTGCCGTTGTGGCGGTGGCGGCGACGATGCATGCGAAAGTTGCTGCGATTGCTTTGCTTGCGATGTTCATGTCTATCCCTTCCCCAAGGTTGGATAGATCATGCGGATCGCGCTTTTATTTCAAAATAAAAAGCAAAGTTACATTAAAATCAAAGTCTATTTGAATTCTAAGATAATAATAGTCGAATTGAATTCTATTTTGATTCAAATTTTAGCGGTTTTCCTGCCCGACGCGCGCAAGGGCGCAGGCGCGGCAGCCGGTGCTGACCAGGGTTCCGGCGCAGCGCGCTCGGGGCGCGCGCCGTCCAGCACGCTGCCAATGCGCGGTCAACGCGTTGATTTAAAGAGGATTTTATCCTGAGCGATCGGCATCTTGCGGCCTGGCGTGGTGCCGGCAGACCCGCGCGACGGCAGGGTCCCGACGACCGGCGGTCGTCTTCCGCCGGGCCTGGCGCTATCCGCGCGAGACCGGGCGATCCGGGGCGCGACGGGGGGTGTCATCCGCCGTTACGGCCCGTGTCGGACATGAGTCTGAGTGGAGATTTTTTTGAAAAAAAAAAGCGAGAGCGACGGTGCGATCCGGCTGGCGGTCAGGAAATATGCCGCTCGAGGAGATCGCGGTTCTGGATGTTTGCGAATTCGACCGCAATGCCGTCCTCGGTGTGGCGCACGATCCGCGCCCGCATCTTGCCGATGTCGATGGCGATCCCGAGTTCGGGGCGCACATCGGTCTTCAGGGATGCGCCGGACAGCGACACGTCGACGATGCGGCACTTGTAGGAGCGCCCGTCCGGCAGCACGATCTTGGTGACCGGGTTCTTCGGGGTGAAACGCTCGTGCCTGCGGTCTTCCGGCAGGTTGAGGATGTCGCGGTTCGCCAGCCAGGTGAGAACATTCGCCAGCTTGTCGCGCTTTCGGGCCGTGGCATTGAGGCGGATGGCAAAACCGCCCTCGATCTCGCGCACGACCTCGCCCTCGACACGTCCGATGTGATCGAGATAGGCGACGACACGTTCGCCGACGCGGGCGCTGACAGGGGCGACCAATGCGGCGCCGCCGGGCGACATGTCGACGACCTGGCAGGGATACTCGCGCCGGTCCTCCAGCATGAAGCGCCCGAGGATGTTGACGGGAACACGGCTATGCCGGCGCCGATCGAGCCGCTTCGCGGCTTCCGACGTCTGATATGTAAGTGCCGTGGCGTGCGCCATCCGTCATCGACCTTCCCTGAAGCGCAACGGCAGGACGTGCCGGAATTGCGCTGCATCCTGAAAATAGGGAAGGACGGTTAATAGACGGTAATTGCCGGCGGCGAAGACACGGCCCTCAGGACTTGCCGCCGTCGATGACCATCAGATGCTGGACCTGGCGGCCGCTGCCGGCGACGGATGCCGGAACGAAACCCGCCTCATGCCGAATGCTTGGCACGGTGCTCGTGCGGCGAACCATGCTGGAGGACAGAAAGGCCGGACGCTCGTCGGGCCAGATCAGCCGGACGCTCTTGACGGTCTGGGACAGGATCGGGTGCATGCCCGCCCAGTAGGGCTGTTCCAAAGCGACACAGGCGCCGAGCACGCGGTTGCATCCCTCTCCGGGAATATGCAGCGGCAGCAGGATCATTTCCATGTCGACGCTCTGGCCGCGCTCGGTAAAGCCGCTCAGGCCGACCACGGCCGCGGCCGCATCCTCGGTGATGGCGGCGAGCAGGGTCGCCAGCGCTTCATGGTCTTCCTCCGACCAGCCGCGCAGGATATTGCGGTTTTTCAGCTCCCGGCAGTGCAGGGAGCACAGGCGCGTGCCCGCGAGCCGGTAGCGGTAGGTCTGGGCGTCGATCAGCTCGAGAATGAAGGTGTCGCCGAGGATGCTGCGGATGCTTCCCGGTTCGATCTCGCTGCGGTCGGGGGCCGGGCGGCCGTCGCGCAGGGCGTCCCAATAATCGTACAGGCGCTGTGTCACCGGGTGTTTCATGATCCTGAGGCCCCTCGTTCCGGTTCCGGTTGGGCCGTATTGCCGGCGTCCGTGTCCCGGATTGGAACGCTGGACGGGGCAATCGGCCGCTCGCGGTGAAACGAAGCACGCCCTGTGCCACGCATTCGATCTTTCGCGTTTACCGCCGGTTAAGGTTAACGAAACCTTTCGATTGTCGGAGACGGGCAGGCACGTCACCATCGTCTCGTTGGTTTTGCTGACGTGACGAGCACAAGCGCCCCATCCGACGGTGCGGCGCATCGACCCTTGGAACCGCCATGCGTGCCGCCGGCATGCCGGCGGTTTCTTTTTGTCCGGGCCTCAGGCGACTTGATCTGTTCTCCAATTTGTCCAAGTTGCGGTGTTGACCGCACGTGTCCCGTGCCGGCGAGCCGCACTGTGCCAGTCGGGATCGCGCCAATCGGGATCGCGCCACAAGGGAACCGCAATGACCGTACCCGACATCCGGGGCTCTTCGCCGGAGCTGCCGCCGCCCTCCCAGCCGATCTTCAACCTGCCGCCGGTGATCACCTGGCTGGCCGGCATCCTGATCGCGATCCATGTCGTGAGCACGCTGTTCCTGTCGCGCGACGCGGCGTTCGAACTGATCATCGCCTTCGGGTTTCTGCCCGCGCGCTATTCCGCAGACTTCCTGCCGGGCGTGGCATTGCCGGGCGGGGCGGGGGCCGATGTGTGGACCTTCCTGACCTATGCGTTCCTGCATGGCGGATGGGCGCATCTCTTCGTCAATGTGCTGTGGATGGCGGTGTTCGGCAGCGCGGTCGCGCGCCGGCTCGGGACCCTGCGCTTCCTGCTGCTCTCCGCGCTTTGCGCGATCTCCGGCGCTCTCCTGCACCTTTACCTGCATTTCGGCGAACCGGTCCCGATGATCGGCGCATCGGCCGCGATTTCGGGACAGATGGCGGCGGCCACCCGTTTCGTGTTTCAGGATGGCGGTCCGCTCGGCACATTCCGCCGCGCGGACAATGCGGCCTATCTGGTCCCAGCCAAGGGGGTTGTCGACTCGCTCGCGAATCCGCGGGTCGCGATGTTTCTCACGGTCTGGTTCGGGATCAACCTGGTGTTCGGGCTGATCTCCACGCCATTCGGCGGATCGAGCGGGAGCGTTGCCTGGGAGGCCCATATCGGCGGTTTCGTCGCCGGTTTCGCGTTGTTTTCGCTGTTCGATCCGGTGCCGCGCCGGCGCGGGTGACCGTGCCCGACCCCGGCAATTGCGGATTGCACCCCCGACAGGATTTGTCATGATGAGACAGGCGCGCCCCTCGGGGCGCGCGTGAGGGACCAATTCTGGCTTCACGGGAGGAGGCGCGCATGACAGTCGCATCGATTTTGAATCAGAAGGGCCGGGACGTGGTGACGGAGCGCGCCGGTACCAGCTTGCGCGAGATCTGCTCGATCCTGGGCACGCGCCGGATCGGCGCCATCGTGATCACCGGGCAGGACGGCAAGATCGAGGGCATCATCTCCGAGCGGGATGTGGTGCGGGCGATTTCTCAGCACGGGGTCGATGCGCTCGACCGCCCGGTCTCCGATTTCATGACGGCCTCGGTGGTGACCTGCGAGCCGCAGGAGACCGTGAACTCGGTCATGGCGCGGATGACCGGCGGCCGCTTCCGCCACGTACCGGTGGTGCAGGACGGAAAGCTGGCCGGCCTGATCTCGATCGGCGACGCGGTGAAGCACCGCATGGCGCAGATCGAGCGCGAGGCGGAGGACATGCGCAACTACATTGCCATGACGTGACGGCGCGTTCCCCCGGATCGACGGATCCGGGAGCGGCAAAAACAAGCGGCACGCGCGCGGGCGCGTGCCGTTTTCGTTTGAAGAGGTGTCTGGAGGCAAGCGCTGCGGCGCACCGCGGGCCGGGGTGCCGCTCAGCTCTTGCCGTAGACGACGTCCGGATCATAGACCCGCGCGTCGCCGGTCGGCTCCAGGCGGGGCGAGCCGTCCGGGCCCAGTTCCACGCGGCGGTAGAAGCAGGACTTGTAGCCGACGTGGCAGGTGGCGCCATTGCCGGCGACGCGGACCTTCAGGACAATCGCGTCCTGATCGCAGTCGGTGAGAACCTCCACCACCTGCTGGACCTGGCCCGAGGTCTCGCCCTTTTTCCAGAAGCTCTGGCGCGAGCGGCTCCAGTACCAGGCCTCGCCCGTCTTGAGCGTGCGGGCGAGCGCCTCGGCGTTCATGTAGCCGACCATCAGCACGGACCCGTCGTCCGCGTCCGTCACGACGCAGGCGATCAGCCCGTCCGCGTCGAACTTCGGCTGAAAGCCAGTGCCTGTCTCGATGTCGGTCTTGTCGCCGCGCGCAGCGAAAATCGTGTCGCTCATGTCCGTCCGTTCGTTGCGCGCGCCTGTGCCGCCCGTGCCGGGATCAGCCGCGCCTTGTGTCGCGCACCAGGCTCATGAAGCGGACCTGTTCGCTCGGATCGTCGCGGAAGACGCCGGTGAACTGGGTCGTGATCGTTGAGACGCCACGCTTCTGGACGCCGCGCATGGTCATGCACTGGTGCTCGGCTTCCAGCATAACGGCGATGCCGCGCGGGGCAAGATGGGTGTCCATCGCCTCGGTGATCTGCGCCGTGAGGTTTTCCTGCGTCTGCAGGCGCTTGGCGAAGATGTCGACCACACGGGCGATCTTCGACAGGCCGACCACGCCCTCGGTCGGGTAATAGGCGACATGCGCCTCGCCGACGAAGGGCAGCATGTGGTGCTCGCAATGGGAAAAGAACGGAATCCCGCGTACGAGCACGATGTCGTCATAGCCGCCGACGTCCTCGAAGGTGCGCTTCAGGTGTTCGGCCGGATCCTGGTCGTAGCCGGAGAAGATCTCCTTATACGCCTTGGCGACACGCTTGGGCGTGTCGAGCACGCCTTCGCGAGTCGGATCGTCGCCCGCCCAGGCGAGCAGCGTGCGCACGGCAGCTTCCGCTTCCTCGCGCGTGGGTCGCGCCAGCGGGGTCTCGGTGCTGTCGTCGCGCTGCGCGACCGGGTTTAGAATGGCATCCATTGCGGGCTCCCCCGTTTGTACTCTCTTACGCATGCGATACGCTGACCCCGTCGCTTCGGACCACATGAATCATCAGGTGCGACAATCCTTTCGCGGCGAGATCGCACGGCAATCTGGTTGAATTGCGGCACCGCGCCCGGCTCCGTGATCGCAGGGCAGCGTGACAAAGGACAGGTCCCGTTTCTTTCGCGCGCTGCTCCCTATATAAGGGGAAGAACGGGCTGTGAAGCTGGAACGCCGGTGTCACGCTTTCTTGATGAGGCACGTATGCTTGACGACGTCTACAACGCGAAAATCCTGGAACTGGCCGGCAATATCCCCCGTATCGGTCATCTTCAAGCGCCTGATGCATCTGCAAAGGCTCACTCTAAGTTGTGCGGTTCGACGGTCAATGTCGACTTAAAAGTGCATGATGGTGTTGTGACCGATTTTGCGCATGAGGTCAAAGCATGCGCGCTGGGCCAAGCATCCTCCGCGATCATGGCGCGCAACATCGTCGGCGCGAGTGCCGCCGAGCTCAGGGATGTGCGCCAGCGCATGTGGGCGATGCTCAAGGAGGGCGGCCCGCCGCCGGAGGGCCGCTTCGCCGAATGCGCCTTCCTGGAGCCGGTGCGCGCCTACAAGGCCCGCCACGCCTCCACGATGCTGACTTTCGACGCTGTGGTCGACGCGCTGGACAAGATCGACGCGGCCCGCGGCTCGGATGCCGCCTGAAACGAGCGCCGCGCCGCGGCGCGGCGTCTGACGGGCTTTGAAAGGCCGACGTCATGTGTCCTTCGACATCGCCCAGGAGCGCCGGGCCCAGGAGCGCCGGCCGGACCGGTTTCGGCGCGCGCATTGCGCTCGGGTTGATCCGCGTCTACCAGCTGACGCTTTCGGCCTTCATCGGGCGCTCCTGCCGCTATGCGCCGAGCTGTTCGGAATATACCTCCGACGCCATTCGCCGCCATGGCCTGTGGGCCGGCGTCTGGATCGGCCTTGCCCGGTTGCAGCGCTGCCGGCCGGGCGGGGGCAGCGGTTTCGATCCCGTGCCCGAGACCTGCGATCACAGTCGCCACCGCTTCCGCCCCTGGCGGTTCGGGCGCTGGAAATCCGATCATATCGACCCGTCGACACGGCTCGACTGAAGCCATGCATTTTCTTGGCCCGGCATGCAGATCGCGCGCGAGACGCGACGCATTTCAGGGAGTAATGCGGCAATGACTTTCTTCCGTTTTCGGGCGTAGCGCGATGTTGTCCAGCAGTTTACCGGACGTTGAAATACGCCTGGCCCAGATGTCCGACCTTCCCGACCTGTTGCGCCTTGAAAACGCGTGCTTTTCCGGCGACCGCATTTCGCGGCGCAGCTTTCGCCGTTTTCTGGAAAGCGCCGGCGCCTCCTGTCTCGTCGCCGAGGCAAACGGGCAGATGCTTGGATATGCGCTGCTGCTGTTTCGCTCCGGCACGGCGCTGGCGCGGCTCTATTCGTTTGCCGTCGATCCGGCAGCGCGCGGCTCCGGCCTGTCGCGCCGGTTGCTTGCCGCCGCCGAGGCGGACGCCTTCGAGCGCGAGCGCATCCTGCTGCGGCTGGAGGTGCGCGAGGACAATGCGCCGGCCCGTGCGCTCTACGAGCGGGCCGGCTATCGGCGCCACGGGCGGGTTGCGGATTACTATGAGGACGGCACGGCCGCGATCCGCATGGAAAAGCTGCTGCACGACGAGGCGGCGCCGCCTTCCGCTGTGCCCTATTTTTCGCAGACGACCGATTTCACCTGCGGCCCCGCCTGCCTGATGATGGCGCTGAAGCACCTCGGTGCGGTCGAGACGCTCGACGAGCGGCTGGAGCTGCGCCTGTGGCGGGAAACGACGACGATCTATCTGGCTTCCGGACATGGCGGCTGCGGCCCCTTCGGCATGGCGGTCGCCGCCGCCCATCGCGGTGTCGAGGCCGAGGTGCGGCTGGCGCCGGGCGGGCATCTGTTCCTGTCGTCGGTGCGCGATCCGGACAAGCGCCGGGTGATGGAGATCGTCCAGGACGACTACCGGGGCGAAGCCGCCCGGCTCGGCATCGACAGCACCGGCGAGCCGCTCTCGGCCCCGGACCTCGCCGAAGCGGTGCGCGGCGGGGCGCTGGCGATCGTGCTGATCTCCGAGTACCGGATGCTGGGGCGGCGCGGCCCGCATTGGGTGCTGGTGCAGGGGCAGGATCCGCGCCACTTGTTCATTCACGACCCCTGGCTCGGCTACGAGGGCTATGAAACGCCGCAGGATGCTGCCAACCTGCCGATCCCTTTCGCGGAATTCGATCGCATGGCACGCTGGGGCAAGCCGCCGGTCCGCGCTCAGATCCTCCTCAAGAAGGCACTGTAGGTCATGGCCACATGGGTCGTACTCGTCGACAATCCCAAGGATGTCTCCAACGCCGACACGCCGCACAAGGTGATGAGCGTGCGCGACTACCTAATGCGGCCGAAGCTTTTCACCGGCACGCATCCCAATATCATCAACCTGTCGCGCTCCTACGCCTATCAGGGCGCGGGCTATTACGCCTCGCTGCTGGCCGAGGCGCGCCAGCACCGCGTGCTGCCCAACGTCGAGACGATGATCGAGCTGTCCCGCAAGGGACTCTACCGTCATGCGCTCCCGGAGCTCGAGGACAGCCTCAACCGCTGCCTCGCCAAGGCGGACAAGGACGCCGTCGGCGAGCGCATCCTCGTGTGCCTCGGCTACAGCAGCGTCGCCGCGCTGGAACCCTTCGCGCGTCTGCTGTTCGACTGGTACCGCGCGCCGATCCTCGAGGTGACGCGCACCTCCGCCGACTGGTCGGCGATCGCCCGCATCCGTACGGTGTCGATTTCCGATCTCGATGCGGAGCGCCGCGCCTTCATGATGGAGAGCCTGGAGCGCTACACCCATCGCGCCTGGCGCGCGCCGAAGCAGCGCGTGCCGATGAAATATTCGCTCGCCGTGCTGTCCGACCCGAAGGAGGAGCTGCCGCCCTCCAGCCAGGCGTCGCTGCGCCACATGGCCAAGGTCGCCGCGCGTCAGGGGGTGGAACTCGTGCCCATCGGCAAGGGCGACCTCGACCGGCTGGCGCAACATGACGCGCTCTTCATCCGCGAGACGACGAATATCGACAATCACACCTATCGCTTCGCCCGCCGCGCGACGCAGGAGCGCATGCCGGTGATCGACGATCCGGTCTCCATGATCCGCTGCACCAACAAGGTCTATCTGGCCGAACTGATGGAAAGCCACGGCGTGCCGGTGCCGCGCACCGCGATCCTTTCCAGCGTCAAGGAGGCGGCCGGCCTTGAACAGCGGCTCGGCTCGCCGGTGGTCCTCAAGATCCCGGACGGTTCCTTCAGCCGGGGCGTCTTTCGCGTTTCGGGCGAGGCGGAGATCGCGAAAAAGCTGAAACTGCTGCTCGACGACAGCGACATCATCATCGCCCAGGAATATTGCCCGACGGAATTCGACTGGCGCATCGGCGTGCTCGACGGCGAGCCTTTGTTCTCCGTGCAGTATCTGATGGCGAAGAAGCACTGGCAGATCGTCAAGCACGAGGACGGCAAGCAGGCCAAGGAGGGCAGCTTCCGCTCCGTGTCGCTGGCCGAAACGCCGCCGGCGGTGGTGGAGACGGCGGTGCGCGCCGCCCGCCTCATCGGCGACGGCTTCTATGGCGTCGATCTGAAATCCTTCGGCGACCGCGTCGTGGTGATCGAGGTCAACGACAATCCCAACCTCGACCACGGGGTCGAGGATTCCGCGGAAAAAGACGCGGTGTGGGAACGGCTCGTGCGCTGGTTCGTGCGCCGCATCGAGGCGCGGTAGGGGCGCGGCAGAAGGGGCAGTAGCGAGCACGCTCGCGCCCTCCCGTCCGGCTCACTGTTGCCCCAAAGGCGCAAATCCCATATCAGGGGCGCGCCGGCGCTTGCGCGACCTCGCGCGACCGACGCCGTCACCCCAGAAAGCGGGGGCGCCCCAGCCCCTGAAGCCCATGCTTACCTGCCGCGTTTGCAGGAGTGAGCCGGAGAGACACATGATCGACCTGACCTTTCCCGACAATTCCGTTCGCGCGTTCGAGCCCGGCGTCACCGGCGCGGAGATCGCCGCCGGCATTTCCAAGTCGCTTGCCAAGAAGGCGGTCGCGGTTGCCATTGACGGAACGCTCGCCGACCTGTCGGAGCCGATCCGCTCTGACGCGAAGCTGGAGATCGTCACGCGCGACGACCCGCGCGCGCTTGAGCTGATCCGTCACGACGCGGCCCATGTGATGGCCGAGGCCGTGCAGGAGCTGTGGCCGGGAACGCAGGTCACCATCGGCCCGGTGATCGAGAACGGCTTCTATTACGACTTCAAGCGCGACGAGCCGTTCACCCCCGACGACCTGCCGGTCATCGAGAAGAAGATGCGCGAGATCATCCAGCGCGGCGATGCCTTCACCAAGGAAGTGTGGTCGCGCGAGGAAGCCAAGCGCCACTTCCTGTCGAAGGGCGAGACCTACAAGGTGGAACTGCTCGACGCGATCCCCGAGGGCGAGGACGTCAAGATCTACAAGCAGGGCGACTGGCTCGATCTCTGCCGTGGTCCGCATATGGCCTCGACCAAGCAGATCGGCGACGCCTTCAAGCTGATGAAGGTGGCCGGCGCCTATTGGCGCGGCGACAGCGACAACGAGATGCTGACCCGCATCTACGGCACCGCCTGGGCGAATGAGGCGGAGCTGAAGGCCTATCTCCACATGCTGGAGGAGGCGGAGAAGCGCGATCACCGCAAGCTCGGCCGCGAGATGGACCTGTTCCATTTCCAGGAAGAGGGGCCGGGCGTCGTCTTCTGGCACGCCAAGGGCTGGAGCCTGTTCCAGAGCCTCGTGTCCTACATGCGCCGCCGGCTGGCGGAAGACTATGACGAGGTCAACGCGCCGCAGATCCTCGACACGTCGCTGTGGGAGACCTCCGGTCACTGGGGCTGGTACAAGGAGAACATGTTCTCCGTGCAATGCGCCGATCCGGAAGCCGAGGACACGCGCCTCTTCGCGCTGAAGCCGATGAACTGCCCGGGTCACGTGCAGATCTTCAAGCACGGGCTGAAGAGCTACCGCGACCTGCCGCTGCGTCTGGCCGAATTCGGCGCGGTGCATCGCTACGAGCCGTCGGGCGCGATGCACGGGCTGATGCGCGTGCGCGGCTTCACCCAGGACGACGCCCATGTGTTCTGCACCGAGGACCAGCTCGCCGAGGAATGCCTGAAGATCAACGAGCTGATCCTGTCGACCTATGCCGACTTCGGCTTCGACGAGATCGTCGTCAAGCTCTCCACCCGGCCGGAAAAGCGCGTTGGCTCGGATGCCTCCTGGGACCATGCCGAGGCGGTGATGGGTGAGGTTTTGAAGACCATCGAGGCGCAGTCCGGCGGGCGCATCAAGACCGGCATCCTGGAAGGCGAGGGCGCCTTCTACGGTCCGAAGTTCGAATACACCCTGCGCGACGCCATCGGCCGCGAATGGCAGTGCGGCACCACGCAGGTCGACTTCAACCTGCCGGAGCGCTTCGGCGCCTTCTATGTCGACGCCAACGGCGAGAAGAAGACCCCGGTGATGGTGCACCGCGCGATCTGCGGATCGATGGAGCGCTTCCTCGGCATCCTCATCGAGAACTACGCCGGACATTTCCCGTTGTGGCTGGCGCCGCAGCAGGTGGTCGTCACCACGATTACCTCGGACGCCGACGACTATGCCCGCGAGGTTCTCGCCGCGATGAAGAAGGCCGGCCTGCGCGCCGAGATCGATCTGCGCAACGAGAAGATCAACTACAAGGTCCGCGAGCATTCGCTGGCGAAGACGCCGGTGATCGTCGTCTGCGGCAAGCGCGAGGCGGAGGAGCGCACGGTAAACATCCGCCGCCTCGGCTCCAAGCACCAGACCGCCATGGGTCTCGACGAGGCGGTGTCCTCGCTGGTCGACGAGGCGATCGCCCCGGACCTGCGCCGGGAAGGGGAATAGCCGGAGCCGGTTGAGCGCGCCTTCGCGAAACCGTCACGCTCCCGAGTGTACGACTACAGACCGGGCGCGCGCTGCGCGTCCGGTCTTTTTTGAGCCGATGGTTCATCGGTGCGGCGTTGTCGGGGGACGAGGGTGCACGACACGGAACTGAGCTACGCGAACCCGGATCATCCCTGGCTCAAGCGCTGGGTGATCCGGGCCATCGAAACGCTGTCCGGGCGCTCCTATCTGCTTGGCTACTACCGCTACTGGCGCGATGCCGTCGCCGCGACCTCCGCCCACAAGTGGACCGACCTTTTGTCGCTGGTGGGGGTGAATGTGGTCGTGGCGCAGGGCAGCTGGCCGCCGCAGGCGGTGCCGGACGGTCCGCTGGTGATGATCGCCAACCACCCGTACGGCCTGAGCGACGGTCTTGCCGTCTTGTCGCTGGCCGAGCGGCTCGACCGGCCCTACCGCATCCTGATCAACAACGAACTTCTCAAGGCGCCGGAAATCCGGCCCTATGCGCTGCCGATCGATTTCGAGGAAACCGAGGCGGCGCTGCGCACCAACATGAAGACGCGCCAGGAGGCGCTGCGGCTGTTGCGCGAGGGCGTCACCATCATCGTCTTTCCGGGCGGAGGCGTGGCGACGGCGGAGCGCCCCTTCGGGCGGGCGCGGGAGCTTCCGTGGAAGACCTTCACCGCGAAGATGATCCGCGCCTCCAGGGCAACCGTGCTGCCGCTTCATTTCGAGGGGCAGAACTCGCCGCTGTTCCACATCGTCTCGCGCTATTCGCTGACGCTGAGGCTGTCGATGTATATCCGCGAGTTCCGGCGGCTGATGGGGCGGGATCTTTCGGTGCGCATCGGCGCGCCGATCCCCTTCGAGGCGCTTGCGGTCTTCGGCGACCAGCGCGCGATGATCGCGCACCTGCATGAGCGCGTGCTGGCCCTGGCGCCGGAGGAGACGGAGCCGGAGGCGAACGGCTCCC
>MDTG01040410.1_pt1 | contig 30974 bp, 35 predicted proteins | sample 811421 | NCBI WGS metagenome assembly MDTG01 (sample SAMN05326645, study PRJNA326480) | marine metagenome | isolation source: seawater | place: Pacific Ocean: South East | collected 2011
TATTCCTGTTGCAAACACCTCCTCAAAACCAAGAAGTTTTTTTGATGGACTCAATAACTGGGCGATAAGCGAAGGCGCAAGTGGTTTAGCTTATATTTCTCTCAATAAAGAAAATAATAAAATTAAAGGAAAGGGACCTATAGCAAAATTTTTTTCAGATACAGCTGTTGAAGAATTAATAAAAATTTGTAAAATAAATGAAAAAGACTCTGTTTTTTTTGTATGTAATAAAGAAAAAGAGGCAATAAAGTTTTCCGGCATAGTAAGACAGAAAATCGCAGAGGAACTAAAACTAATTGATGAAAATAGCTTTAATTTTTGTTGGATAACGGATTATCCTATGTATGAGTATGATGAAAAAGAAAAAAAGATAGATTTTAGTCACAACCCTTTCTCTATGCCACAAGTTGATATTAATGAATTTGATAAGACTGATCCTCTAAAAATTTTAGCTTATCAATATGACTTAGTTTGCAATGGATACGAATTATCCTCTGGGGCTATAAGAAATCATATTCCTAATTATTTGTTTAAGGTTTTTAATAAGGTTGGTTATTCGAAAGACATGGTTAAAAAAAATTTTTCAGGTATGCTAAAAGCGCTATCTTATGGTGCTCCTCCACATGGAGGGATGGCTCCAGGAATTGACAGAATTGTAATGCTCCTTGCAAATCAAAAAAATATTAGGGAAGTCACATTATTTCCTTTAAACCAAAATGCGGAAGATCTCTTGATGGAAGCTCCATCTGAGGCAACCGAAAAGCAATTAAAAGAATTAAGTATTAAAACCGTTAAAAAAGATTAATTTTTACTTTTTATATTCAATCTAACATCGCTTAAATCGACTAGTTTTTCCTCATAATTACTTCTTATAAAACCTTTACTGGTAATGTTTTTTACGATTTTTAAAAATTGATCTTCATTATTTTTATTATTTTCTTCTTTAGTACCGCTGCTGATACCTGGTGTGTGAGCCAAATCTTCTCTTCCCAAATAAGAAACTGCTAGTTCTCTAAAAATGTAATCTAATATTGAAGTTGCACTCAGGATTCTATCATTTCCATAAACTTTACCTGACGGCTCAAATTTTGTGTCTAAAAATGCATCTACAAATTCATCCAAGGGAACTCCATACTGAAGACCTAAAGATATTGCTATTGCAAAATTATTTGTTAAAGCTTTAACCAATTCTCCTTCTTTATTTGTATCAATAAAAATTTCTCCTATTTTTCCATCGTCGTATTCTCCAGTATGTAAATATATTTTGTGATCACCGATAGTTGCTTTTTGAATGTAACCCTTTCTTCTATCGGGCATTTGGAATCTTTTTTCATTTAGTTTTGCTTTATCCTTTTGTATTTCAGTAGTTTTTTTACTCAAAACTTTCTCAACTAATTCTTTAGGGTCATTACTTTTTGTAGAATGGGAAATTTTCACATTATTAAAATCAGATTTTTTAACATTTGTTTTTCCATCTGATTTTTTGGTCTTTCTATTGTTTACTGTGACATCAATTATTTCCACTTTTCCGTCTTGTCTATTATCTACATCTGATAGGAGTTTCTCATTAAGCTCGTTAAGTTCGTGGGTTATTTTGAAAGTACAAGTATAATAGGTTTCTACTAAAAATTTTGACATTATTATTCCTTATTTTATTGAAAGTATATTGGTTATAGATATATACAATAATTGTACCCTGTCCATATTATTATGATACAATTTTAAATTGTGTGGATTTTTAAATTTAGAAAAAATGATTAAACAAATTTTTACTTGGTGGAATTCTCAAACTTTTGGAACATTTCTATATACTACTTTATTTGGAAAATTAGTTGGAAAAGATGAGCGGGGTAATAAATATTATAAAAACGGAAAAGGAAAAAGATGGGTAATTTATAAAGGAGAAATAAACGCATCAAAAATAACATCAGAATGGTATTTGTGGATTCACGGAATTTCCAACCAACCTCCCTCTGAAAATGATAAAATAAAATTTTCTTGGCAAAAACCACACAAAGATAACAAAACTGGCACAGACGAGTCTTTCACGCCAAATAAAATTATCAAAAACGACAAGAAATTTAAAAAATATGAAAGTTGGAAACCTTAAAATATTAAACAGTACGATATTTTTATTTATTTTTATAATTAACAATCTTCACGCTGAAGAAAAAATTAATTTAAATGTTTTACAACCTACGTTTGAAGAAGAGGCAATTATAGAGGAGAATGAAAGTAAAGACATAACCAGTATCAAATCAAAAAAAAAACAATCCAACACAAATAATAAGTCTATTGTAAAATTTAAAGCACTAGACAAAATCACCGCAAAAACTAACGAAATAAATATTGTAATTGGACAAAAAAAAAGGTTTGGATACTTGGAGATTCATCCGAGAAGATGTAGTAAATTTGAAGATCAAAATAATAAAGGAGTAGCCGCATACATTCAGGTAAAAGATCTATCAGATAAACGCGAAGATAAAATTTTTGTTTTTAATGGATGGACATTTTCTACCAGTTCAAACCTTAAAACATTTGATCACCCAATATACGACCTTTGGGTTACAGGATGTGAAAATATTTAAATGAAATATTCAGAAATAACAAAACTCAAATATTTAGCCAAAGACGAGCAATCAAGAACAGCTAATCCCGCAATTGTAAGAAACTCTACAGTATTTTTTAAGAGTATGCAGGAGCTTTTAAAACACGAAACATTAGTAAGGAAGGGTTCAAAAGTAAATTATTATGAATATGGAAGAGGGGGGAGTCAAACAACTATTGCTCTTCAAAATTTTATTACTGAACTAGAAAAAGCACATGCTACATTCCTAACCTCAACTGGTTTTGCCTCTGTCGCGTTGGCAATAATTAGTATTTGTAGACCAGGCGATGAAATTATAGTTACGGATGCATGTTATGCCCCAACAAGAATGATCACTTCAAAATTTATGAAAGAATTTAAAATTAAATCTCATTTTTATAATCCAGAAGAAATTAAAAGTCTTGAAAGTAAAATAAATAGAAAAACAAAGATGATATTTGTAGAAAATCCTGGTAGCAACACATTTGAATTTCAAGACCTAAATAAGATAATTAAAATTGCAAAAAAGAAAAAAATTATTACCGCAATAGACAATACTTGGGGAACCCCATTTTTTATAAAACCATTAAAAATCGGTTTTGATATGTCTATATCGTCTGGTACTAAATATTTTTCGGGTCATTCTGATGTTATGCTTGGAAGTTTGTCAGTTAATAAAAAAGTTTACGAAAAGGTGAGGTCCTGCAACAAACTTTTAGGCTATAGAGCTTCCCCTGATGATGCATATCTAGTTTTAAGAGGATTAAGAACTTTAGATATAAGATTAAAAAAACATGAAGAAAATACTAAAAAAATTATTAATTTTCTGAAAAAAGAGAAAAAAATAAAAGAAATACTTTATCCTTATAAGAGGGGCACACAAAATTACGATAATTGGAAAAAATATTATTCTGGTTCTACTGGTTTATTTTCTATTTTTATTTATAGCAAAAATAAGAATTCCGTTCTTAAATTTGTAAATTCACTTCGCCTTTTTGGTATCGGTCAAAGCTGGGGCGGTTTCGAAAGCTTAGCGTTATACCAAAGTCAAACCATTCAAAGGGTTTATAAAAAATATATAAAATCCAATCACCATATTGTAAGATTTCATGTTGGACTAGAAGATCCAAATGATTTAATTAACGATCTTAAACAAGGTTTAAAAAAAATTAAATGAATAAGAAATTTTTTCCAAACAAATTAGCTTTAGTAACTCTGGTTGCTGCATGTTTTGTAGTCAATGCTTCAATGGGGGTTAGACAAACATTTGGCTTATTCTCAAATAATTTTGAGGTAGATTGTGGAATTTCAAATACTGAATTTGGTTTAGCGGTCGCACTACATTCTTTAGTCTGGGGTATATTCACACCGATTTTTGGAAGATTTGCTGATCAACACGGTGGGAGTAAAATAGTAATATTTGGTTTAATATGTTATTCGATTGGAATCTTCTCATTAGGTAATAATTTAAACACTGGCCTGTGGTTTCAACTTAATCTTGGTTTAATGGTTGGAATCGGTTTGGGCGCTTGTTCTGGTCCAATGTTAGCCCCTTTAGCAACGAAACATTTTCCAAACGAAAATAGAAGCAAGGCAGCAGGTTTTGTAACTGCTTTTGGAGGCCTTGGTATGTTTATGTTTCCGGTTTTATCAAATTTTTTAATTACGAAATCAGGTTGGCAAACTACATTTACAGTTTTTGGCATAATTTTGCTTTTAATTTGCATACCAGCTTTTTTTCTAAGGAATCCAGTAACTCAAAACACTCAAAGTAATTTAAATAAAGACGAAGAAAAAAAAGAGAGTGCTTTTCAGGTATTAAAAGAGTCAATCAAACACAAAGGCTTTAGGTTACTAATATTAGGTTTTTTTGTTTGTGGGTTTCAAATTACTTTGGTTGCTACCCACGTTCCTAGGTACGTTCAAGATAGAGGTCTCGAGGATTGGACGGGATTTGCGATTTTATCTTTGATTGGGTTATTTAATATTATTGGAGTTTTAATAATGGGCTATTTAGGTGATAAGTATAGTAAAAAAATACTTTTAAGTGGTTTGTATTTTTTAAGGGCAATATCCATAGGTTTATTTATATTTTTACCGCCATCTCAAATTTCTGCTTTGGCTTTTGGAGTAACTTTTGGACTTGTGTGGTTGGCTACAGTTCCAGCAACTAATGGAATTGTCGCTCAAATTTTTGGCACAAAGAACATATCTATGCTGTTCGGAATTGTATTTTTGAACCATCAAATAGGATCTTTTTTAGGAGCGTATTTAGGCGGTTTGTTTTATGATATTTTTGGGAATTTTGACTATGCCTGGTATTTGGCAATTATTCTTTCCTTTGTCGCAACCTTACTACACCTTCCAATTGATGAAAAACCAATAAGAAGAGAAGCAACAATCTAAAGTTGTGGACATTTTTTTAATTGTTTAATTTAAAATTTTAATTAGAGTAAAGGTAATGGAGGAAAAAATGTTTTCAAAAGAACTAAATGAAAAACTGGACAAATATCATTTGTTAAAACATCCGTTTTATAAAGCGTGGAATGAAGGAAAGTTAAATAGGGAAGTGATAAAGGATTATGCTGAACAATATTATCAACACGTTAAAGCATTTCCGAGATATATCAGCGCAACTCATTCACTTTGTGAAGATATAAGTAAGAGAAAAATCTTGCTCGAAAATTTACAAGACGAAGAAAACAAAGATGCTGATCATCCTAAACTTTGGAAAAATTTTGCTTTGGAAATTGGAGCAGATGCTCAAGAAATAGAGACGGTCAAGCTGGATTGGTTTACTAAAGAAATGATTGATAATTTCTTTAAACAAGCAAGATTGTCTTACGCCGAGGGACTTGCCTCTCTATACACTTATGAAAGGCAAATTCCTGAAATTGCTGAGACTAAAATTCAAGGCCTTAAAAAATTCTATGGCGTAAGTTCAAAAAAAGGTTTGGAATTTTTTGAAGCACACAAAGAAGCCGATGTTATTCATAGAGTTGAATGTGAAAAATTGTTGGATAGTTTGTCTGACGATGAAAAGAAAAAAGCAGAAGAAGCTTCATTGTATACAGCAAGATATCTTTGGAATTTTCTAAGCGGAATGGTATCAAAACATAAATTACAAGTAGCAGCTTAGTTTATTTAATATTCAAAACTGTCATGGGATCCAAACGGGTCCCAAACCAGTTAAGCCTAATGTCTAAATGAGCACCAGTTGATCTTCCTGTAGATCCGACAGTTCCAACAGGCTTGCCTTGTTTAATCTCATCTCCTTTCTTAACAAAAATATTTTGCATATGCATATATAAAGTTGAAATTCCATGACCATGATCAACTATCAAGGTTCCTCCTGTGTAAAATAAGTCTGGCTCTGCCATTGTTACAGTTCCATCTAACATAGCTTTTATTGTTGTTCCCTCTTTAGCGGCAAAATCTATTCCGTAATGTGGCCACTTGGGTTTTCCATTTAAAATTCTTTGACTACCATAAACACCCGTTATAATCGCATTATCAAGCGGGGCTATAAATTTTTTTTTAAAAAAGGTTAAATTACTCTCGATAGCTCTTGCATCAGATATAATTTTATTTTCCTTTTTAATTCTCTCATACACTTCTTTTGGAGGCGTAACTTTTTTTTCAGGTAATCCATCAATTCTTTGAATTTTATATTTTCTTTTTTGCACCTTTTTTATGACTTTTTCACGTTCTTCTTTAAATTTTTTAGTTATAACAATATCAAATTTTCTATCTCTACCTATTCCAAATACAAAATAACCATCATCAGTTACTTTAATTTTCTTTTTATCTATCCAAATTTGTGATTTAGGTTCAGTTTTTCCTATAATGAAGTGACCCTGAATAAACTTACCATTAAATTCTAAAGCGAATGCATTATAAGAGTTCAAAAGTATTAAGAAAAAAAACAGGTTTTTAAGGTTTATTTTAAACATTTAATTGGAATACATTAAACTTTCATAATATAGACATTATTTTAGAAAAGAAAACAGTATGAAATGCAAAGTTTCTGGTAAGAATATTAAACCATTTATGTCATTTGGGAAAATGCCTATGGCCAACGGGTTTCTAGGTAGCAATGAATTTAAAGATGAATTTTTTTACAATTTAGAGGTTGGTTTTTCTGAGGAGAATTTTTTATTTCAGGTAAACGACCATCCAAAATCCAATAAAATATTTAACAATAGATACCCATTTTATACTCATAAGTCCAATTATATGAAGATACATTTTAATAATTATTTTAATTGGATTAAAAAAAATTTTATAAAAAACAACTCTAAAGTTATAGAAATAGGATCTAACGATGGAACTTTTCTAAAAAATTTTCAAGAAGCAAATATTGAACATTTAGGCATTGAACCATCCAAAAATGTTGCTGATTTATCAAAAAAAAATGGAGTAAATGTTTTAAATCAATTTTTTAATTTTGAGAACGCTTCTAATCTTAAAGATTTTAAAGGTAAAACAGATGTAATTTGTGCAGCAAATGTTGTATGCCACATCCCCAATCTGATAGACTTAATTAAGGCAGTTGATATTTTATTATCAAAAGATGGAATTTTTGTTTTTGAAGAACCTTATTTAGGATCAATGCTAAAAAAAACTTCCTATGATCAAATTTACGATGCACACGTGTTTATGTTTTCAATTTTATCAGTTAGAAAAATTTTTAAAAAATTTAATTTTGATTTAGTAGATGTTTTTCCTCAAATTACACATGGCGGATCTATGAGATACGTTATAGCAAGACAAGGTAAAAAAAATATATCTCCCAATGTTGAGATTAAAATAAAAGATGAGGTTTCTATGAATATGGATAATATTAAAGCATATCTAGAATTTAAGAAAAATTGTGAAATCTCCAAAGAAAGTTTTGTTAAAAAAATACTAAAATATAAAAATGATAAAAAAAAAATATGCGGATATGCTGCTACCGCTAAAAGTTCAACTGTATTAAATTATTGTAAAATAGGAAAAGATATTATTGAATTTATAGCAGACTCAACAGATGAAAAAATTGGAAAATTTTCTCCTGGAATGCATATTCCCATAGTTTCCATAAAAGAATTCCATTTAAAAAAACCTGATATAGCAATTTTATTTGCCTGGAATCACAAAAAAGAAATTCTTGAAAAAGAAAAGAATTTTTCAAAAGAGGGCGGTGCTTGGATATCTCACGTTCACGATTAAACAAATATGAACCTATCTATTATCATTGTTGCATTTAAAAGCGGTCATATTTTGGAAAAATTAATTTTATCAATACCTAAACAACATGAAATAATAATTATTGAAAATTCTTTAGATCTTGAAATAAAAAAAAAGTTTGAAAAATTTGAAAACATTAAAGTTATTATACCTGAGGAAAACTTAGGATATGGAAGATCATTTAATTTAGGTTTACAAAAATCAAAAAATAATTTTACCCTTTTTCTTTCCCCGGATATCTCAATACCGAATGAATGTTTTGAAAATATTAATAAAATAATAAAGAAATTTGATGATTTCACAATATTAGCCCCCACATATATAGATGAAAGCATTCATAGAAATTATCAAATAAAAAATAAAGAATTATTAAAGAATAAAATTGTAGATAATTTTAAATTGATCGAAGTTGACGAAATAGATTTTGCAATGGCAATTATAAATAAATCAAACCTAAACCAAAAAAAATTAATGGATGAAAATTTTTTTCTTTATTTTGAAAGTACCGATGCTTGTTTAAATTTGAGAAAAAATAATAAAAAAATATATGTTATTGAGAATGTCAAATTTCAACATTATGGAACAAAATCTTCAGACCCAAAGTTTATGATTGATATAAATATAAGTAGAAATTGGCATTTTTGTTGGTCAAAGTTTTATTTATTAAAGAAACACAATGGATATTTACACGCACTAAGAAAAACTATACCCAATTTTGTAAGAGCTTTAAAAATGTGTTTTATTTCAATTATTAAAATAGATGTAGATAATTTTAAAATACACAAAGCTTCTATCTCTGGTTTGATTGCTTCATATTTTTTAAAAAAATCTAAATTTAGACCTTTAGCAAACAAAGAAAAGAATTGATTATTTTAATATTTAATAGTTAATGTTACTTAGTATTTAAAATGCCAAAAATTGCTTTGATAACCGGTATAACAGGACAGGACGGATCTTATCTAGCTGAGTTCTTGCTTAAAAAAAAATATAAAGTCCATGGAATTATAAGAAGAGTAGCTTTAGAAGATAAAACTCATCGTCTTTGGAGACTTCGTAAGATACTTACAAAAATTAATTTACACCCGGCTTCTTTAGAAAGTTATGCAAGCATAGTTAAAATTATTCAAAAAGTAAAACCAACTGAAATTTATCACTTAGGTGCGCAAAGTTATGTTGATTACTCTTTTAAAGATGAATTTTCTACTTTAAATACAAATATAAACGGTACACATTATATACTTTCAGCAATAAAAGATTTTTCTCCAAAATCAAAATTTTATTTTGCTGGTTCATCCGAAATGTTTGGAAAAGTAAGAAGCGTACCTCAAAATGAAAAAACGCCTTTTCATCCGCGCTCTGCTTATGGTATTTCTAAAGTTACCGGTCATGATTTAACTAGAAACTATAGAGAGGCATATAATCTACATTGTTCAACCGGTATTTTGTTTAATCACGAGTCTCCAAGAAGAGGTTTTGAATTTGTGACAAGAAAAATTTCACATGGAGTAGCAAGAATAAAATTCGGTCTTCAAAGAGAATTGAGATTAGGCAATTTAGACTCTAAAAGAGACTGGGGCCACGCCCAAGATTATGTAGAAGCTATGTGGATGATGCTACAAAAAAGACGTCCAGATGACTTTGTTATTGCTACTAACGAACAACACTCAGTAAAGGAATTTGCAAAAATTGCATTTTCAATTGTAGGTTTAGATTACAAAAAATTTGTTAAAATTGATAAAAATCTATATCGACCAGCTGAAGTTCAAACACTTTTAGGGGATTTCTCTAAAGCTAGGAGAATTTTAAAGTGGAAACCAAAAGTTTCGTTTAAAAATCTTGTGAAAGATATGGTATTATCAGACTTAGAATTTGTTAAAAAGTCTGGTTATTAAAAATAGGGAGAAGATAAAATGGCTAAATTTTATACAATGGGTTGTTATACATCTAAAGGCTTAGCGGGTTTCGTAAACAATCCTTCAACAAATAGAAAAGCAGCAACGCAAGCGATAGTAGAGGCAGGAGGAGCAAAGATGACAGATTACTCACTCTTAAGAGGTGCTTTCGATTTTATTGCAGTTTTAGACGGCACATTTGAACAAATGGCTGCTGCAAAAATGGTAGCTGTATCAAGCGGTACTGTTGAAAATTTTACTATTCTTGAGTCAGCAGATTTAAATAAAATTGCCGATTTAGCAAAAAAGATGTCATCGACTTATAAAGAACCGGGTAAATAAAAATTTATGGCGACAGAAAATAGAACAGGTATACCAAATTCATTACATGAACACTGGATGCCTTTCACTTCAAATAAAAATTTTAAAAAGGATCCAAGATTAATTACCGAAGCAAAAGGAGTTTATCTTAAAGACCACAAAGGCAGAACTCAAATTGATGCAAGTTCTGGATTATTTTGTAATCCGCTAGGACATGGAAGAAAAGAAATAATTGATGCAATCACAAAACAATTACAAACTTTAGATTATGTTCAGCCTTTTCAGCAAGGTTTTGGTGGGTCTTTTGAACTTGCTACAAGAATTGCAAAACATACCCCGGGAAATTTAAATCAAATATTTTACACAATATGTGGATCAACTGCTGTTGAAACAGCCCTTAAAATTTGTATTGCTTACCATAAAGCACGTGGTCACGGACAAAGATTTAGATTTGTTGGGCGCGAAAGGGCTTACCATGGAATGAATATTGGCGCGACATCAGTAGGCGGAATGATTAATAATGTTAAGACATTTGCTAGTATTTTAATGCCAGGAGTTGTGCACATGAGACATACACATCTCCCAGAACATAAATTTGTAAAAGGCCAACCTGAGACTGGAGCGGAATTAGCAGATGATTTAGAGAGAATAGCTTTAAATTTTGGTTCAGAGAATATTGCAGCCTGCATTGTTGAGCCAATATCCGGTTCAACAGGAACTCTAGTTCCACCAAAAGGTTATTTAAACAGATTAAGAGAAATTTGTAACAAGCATGATATACTTTTAATTTTTGACGAAGTAATTACTGGTTGGGGCAGAACAGGATCAGCTTTTGCAGCACAAGAATATGGTGTAACCCCAGATTTAATGACAATGGCAAAAGCCACTACAAATGGTATCGTTCCAATGGGTGTAGTTGCAGTTAAAGAGAAAATTTATGACACAATAGTAAACGCATCACCCGATGGAGTAATTGAGTTATTTCATGGATATACTTATTCAGGTATACCTGTTGCGGTTGCCGCCGCGCTCGCTGTTCAGGATATATTTGAAAAGGAAGATATTTTTAACAGAGCAAAAAATCTCTCATCTTATTTTCTGGATGGATTATTTTCTTTGAAAGATATTGATTGTGTCGAAAATATTAGAGGATATGGATTAATGGGTGGAATAGATATTAAGAAGTCCGATAGGCCTGGCAAAGCTGGTTTTCAAGTATACAAACAGTGCTATGAGGCAGGAGTTAACTTTAAAGCCACAGGAGACTGCCTGATTATTGCACCACCATTTATTTCTGAAAAAAAACATATTGATGAAATAATCGAAAAATTAAGAAAAGGAATTTCTTCTTACTCAAAAACTGTTTAAATCATAAAAAGTAGCCCATTATGACCCTAATAACCCTAATTTATTAATACAAAAAAGTTTTTTTTCACCCATTTTGGTCAATCAACCTCTACATTTATTTTCTCTAAGTGCTTAAATAAGGAATGGGAGAGAAGCAGCAAACATTTAATCATAGTGAAAAAACAGCATCTAAGGTTGATCTGAATCTTCTAATTAAAAAAGTTAAAGAAGAAGAGAAAAAAAATAAAAGAACAAACATTGCTGTTTCAGCAGCAGCAGTTTCAGCCATTGCTGTGTTTGGTATAATATTAACTTTATAGAATTAGTTAGAAAGTCCTTTTAAAACTATTGAGGAAAAGTGACTAAATATACTTATAGTTTTTCTCATCCCTTCCACAGCAGGTATAGAAGGGTTAGTGTTTAATTGTCCTAATAATAAATGATATCTTTTTGATACTTTATCCTTTTCTATAAATTTCATTTTAACAAATTTATCTAGTTTTCTTATACAGGTAGGTCTAGGAATACCAGTTACCTCAGAAATAGAAGTCGCACTTATATTGGCATCTCTAATATCTATATCCTTTGGAATTTTATTTAAAAAGAAAAAGTTAAAGTCACCACTAGTTTTTTTACTTAAAAAATTTAGCGTTTGTATCTGAGCTTGAAGACCAATTAAAAGCATTTCCAGGTCTTTCAATTTTTCCTGCCAAAATTTTATATATTCTAGCTGAAAGTTCAAATAATGGTACCAAAAGAAAGAGTAATTATTTCTAATCTCTTTTTGTATTTTCACATAAGATAAATTTAAATTTAAAAATTTTCCTTGTTCATAAATAAATTTAGCTAAAGAACTTATTTGTTCTTCAATAATCTTTATATAACTATCCTTAAATTCTGAAGCTGGTTCCCAAAAAATTTTATTTTTTTCACCTTTCTTAATATGTTTTTTTTTTATTAAATCGATTAGCTTTCTCCTTGCAGTCTCTTTGGGTAAGCCAGTTTCTTTGGAAACATATATTATTTTTTTCTTTTGTTGATTTATGTCTTTGTGGTTATTCCAAAAATTTTCTAGAGAAAGATTAAAACCTAAATCATTTTCTCTTTTTCTTAGTATTTCTAGGTGTAAGTCTCTTGCAAAAAATATTACGATATTACCTTCTTCTAAATCTCCATACCTTCTATACAAGCCAGACAGAAATGTACTTTGCATTTCGTAAAAAGTGGGCATTAATTTCACAAAGTTTTCGGTTAACATTTTTTCAATGTGGTTTTTTTCTGTTTTAATATCCCGTTCCATAATGCCTTGTAAAATTAATTGTTCATTTTGGGTTAATTAGAACCTTTTTGGAATATAATGTCAATATTGAAAATTTATAAAAATTTCTATAAAGATTGCAAAAGGATTTAAGTGAATTTAAAAAAATTGTGGCTAAAAATTACAGACAAAAAAAGATATTTTGAATATAAGAATTTTCAAATTAAAAAATCAACAAAATTAATATACGAAAATAAAATAAAACATTATCTTGAAAATGTAGATAGAACTTTACGTTCCAATGAGGAAATATCTTTTTTACATTCTGGGCACTTGGGAGATTTAATTAATGCTCTTCCTCTTATAAAAGAGATATCTAAAACAAAAAAGTGCAATTATTTTATTGAGGCAGAAAAAAAAATTCCCGAACATGTTAAAGATGGGAGTCATCCCTTTGGTAAAGTTTTTTTAAAGAAAAAATCAGTCCAAATGATTTTGCCGCTTTTAGAAAGACAATCATATCTAAATTCTGTAGATGAATACAATAATCAAAAAATAGATATAAACTTAAATTTTTTTAGAGAACTTCCAATTAATTTCAATTTAGACTCAGTAAGATGGTATTTCCATTTAACAGGGATCCACCCAGAATTAAACGAACCTTATATTGAGGCTGATGACAGCAAATCTTCAAAAAATAAAATAGTAATTTTAAGAAGTTCAAGAAGAAAAAATGCACTTATAAGTTACAAATTTTTAAACAATTTTCAAAATATTGTTTTTGTTGGATTAAAGGAAGAATTTATAGATTTAAAAAATGATATTAAAAATTTAGAGTTTCATAATTGTAAAAATTTCCTTGAAATGGCTGAAATAATTAAAAGCAGTAAAATTTTTATTGGAAATTTGTCCTTCGGATATACCCTTGCCGAAGGTTTAAAGGTACCAAGACTTTTAGAATCAAATCCTGACTTTCCATTAGTTTACCCAAATGGGGGAAATGGATACGATTTCTACTATCAAAATCATTTTGAAAATATCTTTAGAAAACTTTATAATAAAAATTAATATCTTTATTTATAAATTTTAAGTTCAGGCAAAGGGAAGATAAATTTAGAACCAGATTTAATAGTACTTTTTTCTCTTTTTAAAATTTCTTTTTTAAAATGCCAGGGAAGAACAAGGTAATAGCTTGGTTTTATACGTCTAGACTTTTTTTCCGAAATTATTTTAATTTTGGTTCCGGGAGTATAATAATTTAATTTTTTTGGATTTCTGTCGGCTACAAAATCAATATGTTTGTTATTTATATTAAAATATTGCAGTAACACATTTCCTTTTGTCGATGCACCATATGCATGAATAGATTCTTTGTTTCTCTTAATTTCAGTAATTTTTTGAATTAAATTAGTTTTTATTTTTTCTATCTTATTAAAAAATTTTCTATAAGTATCGATTTTTTCAATTTTAAATTTATTTTCTTTTTTTATTGATAAGTTTAAATTTTTATTATTGTTCTTAAATTTTGCTTTTTTCTTACAAATGAAGTACTGAGTGCTACCTCCATTAATATTGTTATATCTAATGTCAAAAACTCTTAAATTGTTTTTTTTTGCCATATTAATAATTATTTTTGAAGATAAATAAGTTAAGTGTTCATGACATATAGCATCGAACATATTATATTTTATCATGGATAGTATATCAGCAAACTCTACAAGAAAAATTCCATCTTTATGAAGCACTTTTTCTATTTCAGATAAAAATTTATTTGGATTTTTTAAATCATAAAATACAGCTAGCGCAGTAATGATTTTGAATTTTTTTTTTGTTATTTTTAAAATTTTATTTTTCTCAAAAAAAGATGAAACTTTGAAATTTATTGACCTATAATTATTTTTATATTTTTTAATTAGTGGATCAACGCCAAATGTAAAATATTTTTTTTTATAATAATTTAATAAAGTACCATCGTTACTGGCTATATCCATAACATAATCCCCTGATTTAATATTTGCTTTTTTTTCCAAAATTTTTGTTATTTTTTTTACATGTTCTTTCATTGTTTGGTTAATACCGGTTCTATACCCATAATCTGGCCCATAAAGATATTTGAGATCATAATTATGTTTTAATTGAACTAATTTACACTTCTTACAAATTATTACATCTAAGGGAGTTTTTTTAATTTCAATCTTTTTGTTTTTAGCAAACTTACCTGTGAAAGAAATTTTTCCTAAAGAAAAAAGGTTGATTAAATTAGGAGATTTACAGTTTCTGCAATTTTTTGTTTTCATCTTTATAAAAAATGATAGGTCAAATGTATAAGGAAATCAAAACTTGTTTAAAGCTAAATTTTAAATTGACTTTGACCTAGATTCCTGGGTTTGGTATAACTTATTTAAAGATTAAGGCGGGGTAGCTCAGTTGGTTAGAGCACAGGACTCATAAGCCTGGGGTCGGTGGTTCGAATCCACTCCCCGCTACCATATTTAAAAAAAGACAAAATTTGAAAAAACTAAAAAAAATTTTACAAGCTTTATTTAAAGACTTTTTTTATAAAATATTTTCACTTATTTATGGAAATATTAAAGGAACTATTAAAAACGGGGAAGATTCGAGAGTTAAAGTTTTATTATCAATTAAAGAAAAAAAAATAAATTATAAAGTTTTTAAAGTAAAAAACGCAAGGCTTTACACTGACAGAATACACGATATGGCAATAATCTTAGATAATTTAATAGTAGATGGTCCATCTTATCAATTGAGACCAATAAATAATGCCGAAGTTGAAGATAATGTTGTTTTTAAAAAGGGCACCCCAAGAATAAAAAAAAAATTAAATGGTACAATTTTATCTTTATTAACAGGCGGCGCAGGTAATGATAACTATTTTCATTGGATGTATGATGTTTTGCCAAGAATTGCAATTTGTGATGAAGTAATCGATGTATCCAAAATAGATTATTTTTTAATTCCAAGTTTAGACAAGAAATATCAAAGAGAAACTTTAGATATATTAAACATACCGAATTCTAAGCTTCTAACTAGTAAATTTTATAGACACGTTTCTGGAACTGAAATTTTAGCAACTCAGCACCCTTATTGTATTAAAAATGATGCAAGCAAAGAAATTCAGAATATACCAATTTGGATTTCACAATGGCTGAGAAAAAAATTTTTAATAGCTTCAACAGGCAAAATTAATACTCCAAAAAAAATTTATATTGACAGATCAGATAGTCAGTCAAATGTGAAAAACCTAAGATCAATAATAAATGAAACCGAAGTACAAAATTATTTGAAGAATAAGGGTTTCGAAATAGTATGTTTATCCAACTTTTCATTCAAAGACCAAGTTAATATTGTTGGCAATGCAGATACAATTGTAGGTCTTCACGGAGCTGGATTTGCCAATTTTTGTTTTTGTAAGCCGAAAACACAAATTCTAGAATTAAAAAGCAGCACCGCAGGTAAAATGTACGAAAATTTAGCCACAAGTAACAATCTTATTTACAAGGTTATTAGTTGTAAGTCAGAAAAATTCGATCAACAAAATCAATTTGGTCATATCAAAATACCTATAAACGAATTAAATACCGCTATTGAAAGTTTTAATTAATATGAAAAATTTACAAATGTTCTGCTTAACATTAGAGCCAAATCATCTAAACTTTATAAAGGAATTAAATTATACCCCCGTTGGTTTGGGTGAAAAAAAATTTTCAAAAGATTTTTTAACTGACAAAACAGGGGAAAACATTTCAAAAAAAAATAGTAATTATGGTGAATACACATTCCACTATTGGTTATGGAAAAATTATTTAAATCAATTGAATAGTGAGTGGATTGGCTTTGGACAATACAGAAAATTTTGGACTATTGAAAATCATGAAGGTAAAGATTTAAATATTAACAAAATTAGCTCTATAGTCTTAAAAAAAATACCTTCAAACTTTGATGATTGTGACGTTATATTGGGCAACCCTTTTTATGTGAACCAAAGAAAAACTTCAAAATTTTTTAAAAAAGGGTTAAGTTTAATTTTTAAAAATCCCTCGCTTTTATTTAATAAGAATTTAAGAAACCTAAAGTTTCATTTTGACCTTATGCACGGTGAAAATAATCTTAAAAAAGCAATAAATCTTTTAGATAAAGAAAATAAATTAGATTTTGAAAATTATATGGAAAACAATTTTTATTTTCACCCACATAATATGTTTATATGTAAATCTAAAAAACTCTTAAAAAATTATTACGAAATAATTTTTCCTTGGCTAGAAAAATGTGAAAGTATATTTGGATTTAAAGATCTTAAAGGATATGATTTAACTAGAATTTATGGTTTTTTAGCAGAAAGATTCTTGTCTTATTGGTTTACAAAAAATGCTAAATACAAAACAATGAATATCACTTTTTATGATATTAATAACGATCTCAAATAAGCATTAATTATAAATATTTTTTTAATTTTCTAAGATTCATTGATGAATTTATAGGCATTAAACTTTTTTCTCTTTTTTTTATAAAAATTTTTTTTATTTTAGGATTACTTTTTTTAGCAAATGCAAAAACTGATTTTGATGGCCCCCCAATATTTATAACACCTTTAAGATTTATTATTTTTTTGAATATTTTTATAAAATCTTCGTGAAAAATAAAGTTTGTAAAAACATTTGCAAAAGCTTTATTATGAACAAAAGGTTTTTCAGTCATACTTGCTCTTATGATTAGACTATTCTTGTACATTTGAACAGACGACTCACCCCCAAGCTTTGACCAAGCATAATTATTTGAGGGCAGAAGAGAGTCAGTTTCTTTATAGTTTCCTTTTGTACCCGGGTATACATAGCTTGTTGAAAAATAAATCAATTTAATATTATACATTGAACAGACCTTAACTATGTTCGCAGTTCCAATAATATTAAGTTCAATACTTTTTGAAATATTCTTTTCGTGAATATTCATTGGTCTTGAAAGACCGGCCAAATGAATAAGACAACGTGGTTTAGTTTTTAAAAGGTATTTTTTTATTGATCCAATTTTGTTAATGTTAAGCTCTTTTTTTTTAGGAAAAAGCATTTTCGAACCAAACTTCGTTTTTTTTAAAACAGATCCAAATCTACCCGTTCCTCCAGTTACAACTATTTTTGTTTTATTTTTCATATAAGTTAAATTTTTAGATGAATTTTACAAAAATTTTTAAATGTTAAATTTTTTTTATCCTTCCTTGAAACCAAGGGTTTTTTACTTGGCCAATTTATTTTTAAGTTTTCATCATTCCAAATAATACCCACTTCATTTTTTTTGGATCTATAATTAGAATTTGCATAAACAACATAATTTTCCTTGTCCATACCCATAAAACCATGTGCAAAACCTTTTGGGATATAAAGAGATTTTGAATTTTTGTCACTTAGAGTAATGGAAAAATATTTACCAAAAGTTTTTGATTTTTTTCTTAAATCTAAAACCACATCAAATATCCTACCTTTAACCACAGAAACATATTTGGCTTGATTAACTTTTTTTTGGATGTGCAGACCTCTTATCACATTTTTTTTCGATTTAGACATGCACCAAAAAACTCCGTCAAATCTGTCATTTTTATTTTTTAAAAAAAGTTCCCTAAAAGCTCCCCTTTTATCTAAATGAGTTTTACCCTCAATAATTTTAAGGCCTTTTATTTTAGTTTTTTTAATTTTCACAGTTTTAAACCTAGCCTTGTTGTAATATTTTTTTTTGATATTTTTTTGAAATAACCTATATTATTTTTGTACCAATTGAACGTTTTTTCAAGACCTTCATTAGTCGAAACTTTATGTCGCCATTTTATTTTTTTTCTTAATTTATTTGAGTTTAATGCATATCTTAGATCATGACCTGGCCGATCTTTTACAAAGATAATTTTAGCTTTTTTACCGAAATTAATTTTATTTTTTTTAGCTATTTTAAAAATCTTTTTAATAATATCAATATTTCTTAATTTTATACCTGTACCAATATTATAATTTTCACCACATTTGCCTCTTAAAAAAATTTTTAATATTGCCTCACAATTATCTTTTACGTAAATCCATTCTCTAGTATTTTTTCCATTTCCATAAACTGGTAAAGGCCTATTATTCAAGATATTAAAAATCATTTTTGGTATAAATTTTTCAGGAAACTGATTAGGGCCATAGTTATTGCATGGATTAGCAATTAAGGTTTTTATGCCGTATGTTCTTCCATATGCCATTACAAGCTGATCTGCACTTGCCTTAGAAGCTGAATACGGGGAACTTGGATTATAATTATCCTTTTCACTTGCTAATCTATTTCCGACAATATCACCATAAACTTCATCCGTTGAAATTTGTAAAAATCTCATTTTATTTTTAGTATTTTTTTTTAACTTTCTTAAAACTTCTAATAAATTATAAACTCCATTAATATTACTTTTGATAAATTTTTCAGCGTTATCAATAGACCTATCGACATGTGTTTCAGCAGCTAAATTTATTATACCTAATGGTCTATATTTTTTAATAATTCTAGAAATTTTCTGTTTTTGATTAATATCAGTCCTGAAAAAAAAATAGTTTTTGTTCCTTTTAAACTTTTTTACATTATATGGATTCGCCGAGTATTCAGATTTATCAATATTTATTACCGAGAAGTTCTTTTTCAATAAAAGGTCTATTAAGTTACTCCCTATAAAACCTGATCCTCCAGTAATTATAATTTTTTTCATATTAATTTTACAAATAAGGTATGATCCATTAAGTTAAAACTTTTAGAATAATTAGAGTATAAAATCAATTATGTTTAAATAATGTCAACTAAAGATATAACCATAGTAATAACTTCATTTAAAAGTGAAAATAAAATAAGAAATTGCCTAAATTCAATTGATAAACAATACAAGGTAATAAATGTCGAGAATTCAAACAATAAAGACTATAAAGCTAATATCGAGAAAGAATTTAGCAATGTAGAATGCATTTTGTCTGGCAGCAACTTTGGATATGGAAAAGGCAATAATATTGGTTTAAGAAAAGTAAAAACTAAATACGCATTAATACTTAACCCGGATGCAGAATTATTTCCAGAAACCCTCAATATCTTTCTAAAAATTGCTAATGAAAAATCAGATTTTGCTATTATAGGGCCGTCAATTGTTGAAAATAAAAATAAATTAACATTAAACAATGAAACAAAAACAGCTAAAGCTGTAAAAGGTTTTGCAATGTTTTTAAATTTGTCAAAATTTAATAACATTGGATTTTTTGATGAAAACTTTTTCTTTTTTCTTGAGGAAATAGATTTGTGCAATAGAGTGATCGAGCAAAACAAAAAAATTTATTATTGTCCTAAAATACCAGTTTATCATGAAGGTGGAAGGTCTCACGATGTTTCGTATAATTATCAAATGGAACTTTCAAGAAATTGGCATTGGATGTGGTCTAGTTTTTATTTTAATAAAAAGTATAGGGGATTTTTAATTTCTTTAATTGACGCTTTTCCAAAACTTTTCTCTTCAATATTTAAGTTTTTAATTTTCTCCATAATAAAAAATAAAGATAAAAAAGAAATATATTACCAAAGATTTTCAGGACTAATAAACGCAATCATGGGTAAAAATTCGTGGTATAGACCAAAAGTTTGATTATTTATTGATTTGAACAATTTTTAAATATAATGATTATTTTCAATGAAAAAAAGTAAAGTTTTAGTTACAGGCGCTGCAGGGTTTTTAGGTTCCCACTTAGCAGAAAAATTAGCAGAGAACGGCGATGTCGTAGTCGGAGTTGATAATATGATGGGCGGTTATTCTGATAACGTCCCAAAAAATATTAAATTTCACAAAGTAGATTGCTGCGATTTAAATAAAATGAAAGAGATTATGAAAGGGATAGAAGTAGTGTATCACTGCGCAGCAACTGCACATGAAGGTCTTTCAGTTTTTTCACCTTACGAAATTGGAAAAAATAATTATCTAGCATCAGTCTCAGTTTTTTCATCAGCAATTTCAAATAAAGTTAAAAGAATAATTTTTTGCTCATCTATGGCAAGATATGGATCTCAAAAATATCCATTTACTGAAGATATGTCACCAAATCCTGTTGACCCTTATGCAATTTCAAAAGTTGCGGCAGAACAAACTTTAATAAATCTTTGTGAATTAAATAATATTGAATGGGTTATTGCAGTGCCACATAATATAATCGGCCCAAAGCAAAAATATGACGATCCCTTTAGAAACGTAGTTTCTATAATGTTAAACAGGATGTTACAAAATAAAGCTCCGATTATTTACGGAGACGGAATGCAAAAAAGATGTTTTTCATATATAGACGACTGTTTGTCATGTTTAATACCAATGAAAGATCAAAAAAATTTAAATAAACAAGTAATAAATATCGGACCAGATGAGGAATTTGTAACAATAAATAAAGTTGCTGAAATATGTTCAAATATAACTGGTAGTAATCTAAAACCTATTTACAAACCTGATAGACCAAAGGAGGTAAAGCACGCAAGTTGTTCAGCAGATAAAGCAAGAAAACTATTAAATTATAAAACAACAGTAGACTTAAATACTGGTATAACCAGAACTTTTGAATATATAAAAGCAAGAGGACCCAAACCTTTTGACTACTATATAAATGTAGAAATTTTAAACGAACTTACACCCTCAACTTGGATAAAAAAAGAAATTTAATTTAGTGTCCAGGAAAATCTATTAGACTTTCTGTGAAATAAGATTTATTTTTTAGTTTTTGATCTCCACCTAAATCAAATAAATTTATTATAAAAATAAAACCCGCAACTTTTCCACCAGATATTTCTACTAATTTAGCGCCTGCCTCAGCTGTTCCTCCTGTGGCGATCAAGTCGTCAATAATTAAAATACTTTCGTTTTTACTAATCGAATCTTTATGAATTTCAATTGTTGCTTTTCCATACTCAAGCTCAAAATCCACAGAATATTTTTCAGCCGGCAATTTATTTTTTTTTCTCATCATAATAAGAGGTTTTTTCAACTTATAAGAGACTGCTGACGCAAAAACAAATCCTCGTGATTCAATTGCGGAAATTTTATCAAATTCAATTTTTTTGGATATTTCCACAATTTTGTCTACACTGAAATTAAAAGCTTTAGGGTCTTTAATTAATGTGGTTATATCTCTAAATAAAATACCTTTTTTAGGGTAATCAGGAATTGATCTAATGTATTTTTTTAAATCCATATTTTACTTCATTATTTAGCAAAAAAAGATTAAGAATTAAATAATGAAAAATGCTAAATTTGGGATAAATAGAAAAATTGGAATAATTGGGGGTAGCGGCCTTTACAAAATAGAGGGTTTTGAAAAAACCAAATGGAAAAAAGTCAAAACATCTTGGGGCGATCCTTCCGACGATATAATGACAGCAAAATTTTATGGGGTGGACGTTTATTTTATCCCCAGACATGCTAGAGGACACAAAATTAATCCAACTAATATAAATTATAGAGCAAATATAGATGCAATGAAACAATTAGGCGTTACAGATATAATCTCTGTTTCTGCAGTCGGCTCTTTAAAAGGAGAATTGAGTCCTGGAACATTTGTTATAGTTGACCAGTTTATTGACAGAACCTTCTCAAGAATAAAAACTTTTTTTGACGAAGATATAGTTGCCCATGTATCTATGGCTGAACCCACGAGTAAATGTTTAAGAGATTGCAGTGAAGCAGCATTAAAAAAATTAAAAATCAATTATCAAATGGGCGGAACATATGTTGTGATGGAAGGACCCCAATTTTCAACTTTTGCGGAGTCAAATTTGTATAGATCATGGAAGGCTGATGTGATTGGAATGACAAATATGCCTGAAGCTAAATTAGCGAGAGAAGCCGAAATTAGATATTGTACTGTTGCAATGGTAACAGACTATGATTGTTGGCACTCAGATCACCAAGAGGTAGATGTTGCAATGGTAATCAAAACTTTAAAAGAAAATGCAATTAATGCTCAAAATATGGTCAAAGAGATTATTAAAACCTTTAAATATTTTTCTACTGAAAAAGATCCTGCAAATAATTGTTTAGATATTTCAATAATTACAGATCCTAAATTGAGGACAAAAAAAACAAAAGAAAAACTAAAATTTATTGCCGGAAGAGTTTTTAAAAAAAATGAAGATTAACGGAAAAGAATTTAGAACAATATGGTTTGAAAATAATATTGTAAAAATAATTGATCAAACAAAACTTCCGCACCAATTCATCACTAAAGATTTAAAAACAGTTGATGACACAATAGAAGCAATTAAAACAATGCAGGTTAGAGGAGCGCCACTAATAGGGGCTACAGCAGCATATGGATTAGTACTATCTATAATTGAAAAAAATGATCAATCATTTTTGAAAAAAGCCAGCGAAGATTTAATTAAATCAAGACCCACTGCTATTAACTTAAAATGGGCAGTAGACAGAATGATGAAAAAATTATCAGGAGTAAATACTAATGAGATTTTGAAATTAGCAATTAATGAGGCAGAGGCTATTTGTGATGAAGATGTAGATTTTTGTAAAAAAATTGGTTTGAACGGGCTCAAAATAATTGAAGAAATTTATAATGCGAAAAGAGATACAGTAAACATTTTAACTCACTGTAATGCCGGTTGGCTTGCCACGATTGATTGGGGAACAGCAACATCACCTATTTATCACGCTCATCAAAAAGGAATTAAAGTTCATGTTTGGGTAGATGAAACTAGGCCCAGGAACCAAGGAGCTAATTTAACATCATACGAGTTAAACGAAGAGGGTATATCGAATACAATTATTGCCGATAATACAGGAGGTATTTTAATGCAAAGAGGTGAGGTAGATATGTGTATTACTGGAACAGACAGAACTCTTTCAACTGGAGATGTCGCAAATAAAATCGGAACATACCTTAAAGCTTTAGCGGCCCATGACAACAAAGTCCCTTTCTATGTAGCTTTGCCTAGTTCAACAATTGATTGGAATTTAAAAAAATTTAAAGATATTCCCATAGAGGAAAGAAATTCAGAAGAATTATCACATATAGAAGGTTTAGATAAAAATAACAAAATAACAAAAGTTTTAATTTATCCAAAAAAAAGCAAAGCTTTGAATTTGGCATTTGATATTACACCAGCCAAATATGTAACGGGACTTATAACTGAAAAAGGCATCTGTGAAGCTTCAGAAGAAGGTTTGAAAAAACTATTTAGATGAAAAAATTAAGAACACAAATCATAAAATACGCAAAAAAATTAAATATAACTAATTTATCCACTTTAAGATCGGGTAACGTTTCTGTGAGAGTCAAAGAAAAAAACACAAATGGTTTCTACATTACTCCCTCTGGAGTCAAATATTCTTCCTTAAAACCTAAAGATATTATTTTCGTCTCTCTCAAGGGGGTATTTGATAAAAAAAAAGGCAAACCGTCTTCTGAATGGCGATTCCACCAAGATATTTATGTTAATAAAAAAGACGCGAAAGCTATAGTTCATGCACATTCTACGTGTGCTACAGCTGTATCTACTCATCAAAAAGCTATTCCAGCTTTTCACTATATGATCGGAGTTGCAGGTGGAGAGGACATAAAATGCGCCAAATACGCCACTTTTGGTACAAGAAAATTATCCAAAAATATTTTATTAGCTCTTAAAAATAGATCCGCTTGTTTGATATCAAACCACGGTCAAATAGCATTTGGAAAAAATTTAGAAAACACTTTTGAACTTGCGCAGGAGGTTGAAAATATTTGCCATCAGTACATAAATGCAATAAGAATAGGAATACCTAAGATTCTTTCAAAAAAAGAAATGAAAATTGTCTTAGGAAAAATGAAAAATTATAAAAAAGGATAGTTTTTTATGAAAAAAGTTGGCGAACACGTTACAATAGACTTTCTAGGCGTAAAAAAGGAGTATCCCCCTAATTTTTACAACAAAGTAATACATAAGATTGCAAAAAGAGCCAAAATAGAAGTTCTCAATATTTCGGAAAAAATATTTAAACCGCAGGGATATACTTGCTTAGCTCTTCTAGCCGAAAGTCATATGAGTTTTCATACTTTTCCAGAAAGAGGCATAATTAGTTTTGATTTCTTTACTTGTGGAAAAATCTCCCCAACATCAGCTTTAGAAGTTTTAAAAAATGAAATTAAACATCAAAGAGCAGTAGTTAGAAGTTTTGATAGAAGCAATAAAGGGATGTACGAGGATATATACAGTACACCAGGACACAAAAAATATTACGTGGTAGACGATGTGCTGGAAAATTTTGTATCAAAAGTTGGTCAACATATCGAAATAGTAAAATTAGAGGAATTTGGAAACTCACTTTTTATAGATAGCGAATTACAGGTAGCAGAAAAGGATGAAAAAAAATATAGCAGTCAGTTTGTAAACTCTGCACTTAATTTATCCAAAGAAAATTCCAGTGCAGCAATAATTGGTGGCGGTGATGGTGGAGTGGCGAGAGAACTTTCATCGAAAGGATTTGATTTGATCGATTGGTATGAATTAGATCCCGAAGTAGTAAAAGTTTGTCAAAAGCATTTACCTAAAGTTTTTGGAGATCTAAAAGCAAATAATAAAGTAAAAACTTACTGGGGAGATGCTTTCGAAAGCATCAAGAAAGTTAAAGACTCAAGATATGATAAAATTTTTGTTGACTTAAATGATGATGATTTCTGTATAAATTTAGCAGCAAAAAATATGAAAAGTTTAAAAAGAATTCTTAAACCCGGAGGAGTTATAACTGCCCAAGTTGGTTGTTTATCAAAAAAACCAAAACAAGTTAAAAGTTGGGTGGAATTACTTCAAAGCAACTTTGGAAATGCTGAGTTGTCAGAAGTATTTATCCCTAGTTTTGATTGCAGATGGAATTTTGCCTCTTCATCTCACAAATAGTCTCATTTAATTAAGCTTTTTATAATCTAAAAAATATGGAATAATATCTTCATAATTAGGAGGGGATATGAAGGGAATTAAAAAATTAATTCTATCAATATTTGCATCTTTGTTTTTGATTTCGTCAAACACGTATGCAGATAATATTAAAATTGCCACTGAAGGAGCTTATCCTCCGTGGAACTCAAAGACATCTGATGGAAAGTTAATTGGTTTTGAAGTGGATCTTGCTAATATATTATGTGGTTACATGAAAAAACACACTTGTACCATTGTTGAACAAGATTGGGATGGAATGATCCCAGCTTTAAAAGCAAAAAAATATGATGCTATAATGGCAGGAATGTCTATTACCGATGAGAGGAAAAAAGTTATAACTTTTTCTCAAGGTTATGCAGATGAGGTAGCATCTTTCGCCGTTATGTCAGGATCAAACTTAGAAGGAATAAAAACTCCTGTAGCTATAAATCTTTCAAAAGGAAGCAATAGCGCAACCCTTAATACTTTAAAAAAAGCTTTGGCCGGAAAAACTGTTGGAGTTCAAACTGCAACAATTCACCAAAATTTTTTAGAGTCAGGCAAGGTTGGAAAAGTTAACGTTAGAACTTACAAAACCCAGGATGAGGTTAATCTAGATTTAGCCGCAGGAAGAATAGATGCGGCTTTAGCTGCTGCTGTGGCTTTCACAGACTATTCTAAAAAATCTGGAAAGAATGTAGTTTTAGTTGGACCAACCTTTGCAGGCGGTGAGTTTGGTAATGGAGTAGGTGTCGGTATAAGACAAGAAGACACTGGACTCGTTAAAGATTTTAACAAAGCTATAAATAAAGCAAGAAGATCTGGAAAACTAAGTGAACTTGCTACCATTTGGTTTGGCTTTGATGCATCTATGTAATAAATAATTATTTAGGCGGTTGGTAAATCAACCGCCTTATAAAATGGAACTTCTAAAATTTGGAGATAGCGGTTGGGGAGACGAACTCTTTTTTGCAACTTTAATGACATTAGCAGTTGCTATAACCGCAATGTTAATCGGTTTTTTATTTGCTCTTATCTTTACACCATTAAAAATTTCAAAGAATAAAACTTTAAACTTCATATCAAATTTTTACACAACAGTTATGAGGGGAGTTCCTGAATTGTTAGTTATTTATCTTTTTTTCTTCGGAGGAACAGCTGCCGTAATGTATGTCGCAAAGATTTTTGGATATGACGGCTATATTGAAATAAATGCTTTCGTTACAGGAGCTTTTTCAATTGGTATAATTTCCGGAGCATATTCTACAGAAGTTTTTAGAGGTGCTTACTTATCGATTAAACGTGGTCAGTTTGAAGCCAGTAAAGTTTTAGGTTTAAAAACCAATGTATCTTTTTTTAAAGTAATCTTTCCACAAATGTTAAGATTAGCAATACCCAACATAACAAATGTTTGGCAAATTACTCTGAAGGATACCGCTTTAATTTCCGTAACAGGATTAGTTGAGATAATGAGACAATCTTACATTGCAGCAGGTTCTACAAGAGATCCTTTGCTATTTTATTCAGTTGCTGCTGTTTTGTATTTATTTTTAACTTTTTTTAGTATGAAGATTTTAAACAAATTAGAAGTTTATTATCGGAGGGGGTATTAGTGGACTTTGACTTAATGACTTCTAGTTTTCCAAAGTTACTAAGCGCAACCTTGGTCACACTTAAATTAGTTTCGGCTTCACTTTTATTTGGAATTTTTTTAGGAACTTTATTTGCAATTTTAAGAACGGGGAAAAATAAGTTTCTAAAAGCTTTTTCTTATTACTACTCATATATTTTTAGAGGAACACCAATGCTAGTTCAACTTTTTATAATTTACTTTGGACTCGCACAAATTGAATATTTAAGATCTAGTTTTCTCTGGGTTGTTTTAAAAGAACCTTACTGGTGCGCTATAATTGCTTTTGCCCTAAATACTGGAGCTTATACCTCTGAGATTTTTAGATCAGCTTTTGAAACAATAGACAAAGGTATTATCGAGGCCGGTAAGAGCTTAGGCATACCAAATAGTAAAATTTTTTATAAAATTAAACTTCCTATTGTATTAAGACAGTCTTTACCGGCTTACGGAAATGAGATGATACTTATGTTGAAGGGTACTTCGTTAGCTAGTACGGTAACATTGATGGACTTAACAGGTGTAGCAAAATTTATTATATCTACAACCTACAAACCTGTAGAAATCTTTATTGTAGCAGGCAGCATATATTTATTAATCACCTTCGTTATACATAATATTATTAAGTTTTTAGAAAAAAAGTATAGTTTTAATAACTAACATAGTCTTTGACTTCTTGAATTATAGAGTTTGTATGAACATTTATTTGACGTTTAATTTTGGATCTCTCGTCGTTCTTAAAGTGTATGGCTCTAGAGACTTTTATAAATTCTTCTCCAAAATCTTTACCTTTTTCATACTTTCTTTTTAAATCTTCGGCTTCCCAAAGATCAGCATTTATATCTGTCAAATCCTGAACTAAATTTTTTAAAAATGAATCGATCTTATCTAATTTATTTTTTTTCAAGGTTTCGTTTAATGACTTAAGCTCTGTTTTAACATGAATAAGTTTTTCTTTATCTTTAATCTTACTCTTTTTGATTTCTAAAATACTTATCTTGTCAAATAGTTCACCAGCAGAAACTTCAATATAAATTTTATTCATTTTATGCCATCTTTTAGACAAATCACTTTACTATTTAAAAAATATATGCAGTTAAATTAAATCAATGTCAAATATATTGATTATTAAACATGGTTCGCTTGGAGATTTAATTCAAGCAAATGGCGCAATAAAGGATATAAAAAAAAATTTTCCTAGCGATAAAGTCCTTCTATTAACAACACCAGCTTATTCTAATTTTATGTCCAGATGCCCATATATCGATGGAGTTTTAATAGACAAAAGATTGCCTAGATGGAATGTTTTTTATCTTTATAAATTAAAAAAAATGTTGGAAAGATTTAATTTTGAAAAAGTTTTTGATTTGCAAAATTCATCAAGAACAAAATTCTACAAACGTTTTATTTTAGATAAAAATATTATTTGGTCCAACAGTAAATCTTTTTCTACTAAAGAAGAAGTTTTAAGTGAACAAAATATACCTGTTCTTGATAGAATGGAAAAGCAGTTAATAAAAGCCGGTATAGAAAAAACTATATTTACTAAAAAACCAGATTTGAGTTGGGCTATTAAAAACATTGAAAGCATAATTAACCAAAACTTTGAGGGAAAATACATTCTCATTTTTCCTTTTTGCTCACCCAAGTTAACAAAAAAAAAATGGCCATACTTTACTGATTTATTAAAATTAATGAGTGATAAATACGGTTTAAAATATAATTTTGTTATTGCACCTGGACCCAATGAAATTAAAGAAGCAAAAAAATTTAAAGCTAATATAATTTTAAACAAAGGTAATTCGGTAGACATAATAGAGTTAATAAGTTTAATAAAAAATTCTAGTTATGTAGTTTCAAATGATACTGGTCCCGCACATATATGTACACATTTGAATGTTAAAGGTTTAGTTTTATTTGGTAGCCATACTACCCCTGAAAAAGTTAGTATCGAATCTGAAAATTTTAAATCTATAAAAGTGGATAATTTAAAAAATCTTAAAGCCAGGGAAGTCTTCGAAAGAATTAAAGAAGATTTAATTTAAAGCTAGATATTTTTTAACAATTTTATTCCAATTAAAATTTTTAGAAAAAGTTAAAGCGTTTTTACCAAATTCCTTATAATTATCGTTTTCAAAAAATTTTAAAATACTTTGATAAATAGAATCTATATCATTGCCATCACATATGAGACCTGTTTTTTTATGATCAATAGCATCATTTGCTCCGCCATCTTTACCTCCAATAGATCCTACTCCATAACTAGCAGCTTCTACGAAAGATATACCGAAACCCTCGACAGATTTTTTTACAATTATTGAAGGCATTAAAAATAAATTAGAGTTTTTAATCAATGCTATTTTTAAACTTTGATTTGCTTTATTTAAAAAAACAACATGATTCTCAATTTTTAATTCCTTTGAAAGATCAATTAATCTTTGTTTTTCTTCACCATCACCAATACTAACATATTTTATTTTAGGAAATTTTTCCTTAAGATTTCTAATACACATTAATATATTTTGATGGTTTTTTCTTTTGTCTAATCTTGCAACAGTTATTATTTTAGGAAAAGAATTGTTTAAAATATTTTGAGCCTCTACCTGAAACTCTTTGCTTATTTCTACAGCATCATCACAACCAGGATGAATAATACGAATTTTTTTTTCTGGAATACCAATTGAAATTGCCAAATCTTTAGTGAATCTTGAATTAGCTATTACAAACTTAATCTTTTCTATTGATCTAAGCGTTCTCTTATTAAGATTTGTACCTCTAGCATGATTTATTTCTTTTGAATGAATCAAACAAAATGTTGGGAAATTTCTAATCATTTCTGTGTTTACTTTTTCGACACTTTTCCAATGATCAAAAAATATTGATCTAACATTTTTATTTTCTTTTATAAATTCAATTATACGATTCGCTTTTCTATATTTTCTAAATAATTTAATTCCACCAAATCTTTCAATTTCAGCTTTTGAATGTTTATCAAATAATTCGCAGTTTTCAGAATTATCCGCAAAAACCTTCACTGGTCCATGATTAACCAAGGCGTTTGCTAAACCACCCATTAAATTTTGCATACCACCTACTTCAGGTGGAAATGTTCTAGTTGATATAATAAACATTATTCAAACCACTTGATGTTACAGCCCATGCTTGGTGTTTGATTTTGTGGGCCTTTTCCATTTTTCGCAACATCTTTCATTGCTAATAGTAAATCACTTTCCCCAGTAGTAATTGGCTTCAAATTTTTTAACTCTCTAATTCTACCCCTATATTGAAGTTCAAGTTTATTGTTATACCCAAAAAAATCTGGAGTACATACCGCTCCGTATTTTTTAGCAACCTCTTGGGTTTCATCAATTAAATAAGGAAATTGAAATTTATTGATTTTTGAAAATTCTAACATTTTTTCAAAAGAGTCATCGGGATATTTTTTTGTATCATTTGACATTATAGCTATCGTTTCGATCCCAATAGATTTTAAAGAAATTGAGTCATTAACAATATTTTTAATAACAGCTTTAACATAAGGACAATGATTACAAATAAAAGTAATCAAAGTACCATTTTGACCAGTACAATCTTCAAAATTATATATTTTATTATCAACACCCTTAAGTTTAAATGGGTGAGCCTTATCACCAAAATTACAAATTGGAGTTTTTGTTAGAACCATAATATAATATAATTATAATAATGATTTATGATTTCAACAATATAAGTCCAAAGTTAGACAAAGATAGTTGGTTTGCACCA
>MDTG01094882.1_pt1 | contig 30970 bp, 31 predicted proteins | sample 811421 | NCBI WGS metagenome assembly MDTG01 (sample SAMN05326645, study PRJNA326480) | marine metagenome | isolation source: seawater | place: Pacific Ocean: South East | collected 2011
ATGGTGATTTTTTCTTGGAGTAATGTGATAATCAAATTGTGCTCTTCCTATAATAATTCCTTCATCAATATTTAATAAATAATCTTTTACATCAGATCTAACCTGAGCTGGATAAGTGTTTACCGGTGGAATTGTTAAATCATCAAAATTATCAGCTAATGAGTATTTAATATTTGAAGAAAAAAAGAAGTTATCTTTAATTATGAGTTCGCTGTTATTTTCTAAAAGCAAGGCTCCTTTAAAAAACTCCTCCCTCGAAGCAAGATAAGGTCTTAAAACAAATTTATTAGATGATGAGAAGCTGCTTGATTTATTTCTTTCATAAATTAGTTCAGATCTCTTAACGAAATCTTCATCAAAATTAGATAGTGCTTGAAGTTCTGCAATTCTTAGATCTGTTTTGATATTTTTATCAATGCCTGAGTCAATTGAAGCAGATTTAATAATCTCTTCGATAATATCAAGATTGGAATGAGAGAATTGTGTTAACTCCAGCCCAATAGATTCAGATGATTCAAGTATTTTATTAACGCCAATACCATTATTTTCAATATTCTTTACAAATTTTTTATATTTATTATCTTGTGGTTTTATTTTTTCAGATTTTTTATATTGGTATTTTTTGATTGATTGATTTGGATTATTTTTATATACGAACCTAAAGGAAAGGTAATTATTGCGTTCGTTTGCTATACCAATTGAAAAGTTATTATTTACAGCAAAGTCTATGCCCAGAGAATAATCACTTTTTGAGTTTTCATAACCTACTTGACCAGGAGTGAGAGTATTATCAGTTTCAAATTTGATTAAAACTTTTTTGTTGATAGCGTAAGATATGCCGAAAAATGGTGATGCTGTTTCTCCAGAAAAATATCTAGAAGGTTCAAATTGACCACCATTTTGCTCAAATCCTTTAGGTCTTTTATAGAATTGATCGCTAATCGAGCCTAAGGGATTTTTAAAACTTTGTTTTGAGCCATTTAACGCCCCCCAACTTAGACCAAAATGAAAGTCAACATTATTAATACCATAACTTCCAACAATATATTCAGAGCTGTAAAATCCAGTACCTGCTAAATCATTGATCCCAATTGCGATTGCAGGGAGAATACCTTCTTCCTTGATTCTGAACTTAAAATTGAATCCTTTGTCTTTATAATCCTGATCACAAACTGGATCATAATCTAATCCACAGTAGCTCTTACCTTGAATATTTGTATAAAAAAAAGAAGCTTCCATCCAATCGTATGGAAAGGAAGTCATAGTTATCTTTTGATCAGGGGTGCCATCGTAAATAGTAAATCCATATGCGGCTTCATCATAAAACCTTGCACTTGGCATATTAATTAAACCAATCACACCATGGTTATTAAATGAGTTATAAGTAAAACTGTCAGAATATAAATCTTCAGAAGTGAAAAGAAAGAATGAAAATATTAAGAGGTAATTCCTCACTTTATAGTTCTAGTTAGAATTTGACAAGTTATCTAATGCTGCTGCTGAAAATGAAAGATCTGAAAGAATTTGAGTTATAGGTATCAAAGCCTCAATTCCAGGATTATTTGTGATAATTTTTCTTGGAACAACTATGGTATCTCCTGGTCCAAGTTTTACATTTCTTGTGAATATATTTCTATTTGCTTTTTCAACGATACCATTTGCTTTAATGACATATACTTTTCTTTTATCTGCGTAGTCCTTGTAACCACCTGAATTTTCTATTGCGGATCTAATGGAAATCGTTTTGTTATATTCAAAAGCAATTGGATTTAAGACTTCCCCTAAGACATTTACTGTATTTGGATTTCTTGGCACAAATAATGAATCTCCATCTAATAAAATTGTTTTACTTGCAGATAAAGATTCTGGTGAAAAATCACCTGCTATTCTCCCAAGATTTTCTGGATCTATTGTCTCTGATAAAGCTCTAATAATATTAATATCACCAATATTCAAGCCCTCTTGAGTGCTAGCAAGCAAAGCCGCATTAAGATCTTCTTTAGATTTTTCGATAGATTTTTTTTGACGGTCTCGAACAGATTCCCTTGTGAATATAACTCCTTCTAAAAAAGCTTCTTCTTTAAAATCACCAATTAATTCATACAAATCAGCAACAACGCTATTAGAATTCATTGTGTAGGTGCCTGGAAAATCAATCGCACCATTTATGGTAACTCTAATGAGATCATTCACAGGTGATCTAAATGATACGGTATTATATTTTTTTGCTATGAATTGCATGTTTTTATAGTTATCTTTAATAACAATATTATCAAGAGGGCTTATGTAAGTTGCTTCATCTTCAACATCACTCATATCAAGACCAAGATAATCAATAAAAGATTTCACATTAAACCTTCCAAAAACTGGAAGGTAATATGTACCTTGTTTATGATTTATTCTTAAATCATAGTCAGCTATTAAACCTTTTGCCAAATCACTTACTTCGGAATAATTCCTAAAATTAATGTTAGCAAAAAATAGTCTAGAGTTTGGCAAAACTTTTATAGAACGATATGTATTAGCATCTTGAAGATTAAATAGAGTAACTGACTTAACTAAATTTTCATCATCAAACTGTTCTAGGATCGCAAGCCATGGGTAGACATCAACAAATTCCAGTCTATTGATTATATCTTCAAGATTTCCATTTATGGTAATTGGATAGAATCCTGGTTCTTTTATTGCGCCTCTAACATTCACACTGGCAATTTTTTTATTTAAATAGGGATTAACATTTACGCTTAAAACATTTAAAAGGCTAGATTGGGGATTGCTTACGTTTATGTTTTTAATTGAGGATGTTAGTATGTCTAGTATATTCAAATTGATACTAGATTTATTAGCTATTTGGGTATACCCAAGTGCAAAGTTAATTAATTCATCTAGGGTCTCCCCTTCTTTAACTTCATAAATGGCAGGACGCTTTACCTCGCCGGTGATATTTATAAATTGTAGTGCCGGGTCGATGATAATAACATCACCAGATTCTATAGTTATATCATCTGATCTATTGCCATTTATTAATAGTTCATAAAGATCAAAAGAATAAGTTTCTCCATTTGTTCTAATAAGTCTTATATTTCTTAGTGTGCCTATTTCAGATATTCCACCAGAGTAACCTAACGCACTTGATATTGTACTAAAAGGATTAACCAAATAAGTCCCAGGGGTTTTGACTGCTCCAACAATTGTAATTTTTTTCGCAGAAAGATTTTTAAGAGATAGGTCTATTTGAACACCGATATAGGATTGCTCAATTAGATTTTTTAACTTTGTTTTTACTGCTTGAAATGTTTCGCCGACAACAGAAATATAACCAAGTTCTGGGAATAAAATACTTCCATCCAAATTTACATTCAAATCAAAAATGGCTTCTTTGGAACCAGATAATATTATAGTGAACTGGTCATTAAGAGATATTTTATATTCATTGGGAAGCGGCAAGTCTCCAACTGCAGAAATCGTGGTAGGAGAAGATGAAAAATAATTATAGCCATACTTTTTATTACTAGAATCATTAATATCACTACTAGAGCTAGCCCTTTTTGTACTTTCCTTTATGACAGGTATAGGTTTTTCTATAGACTCACTTTTTGCTAGCTGGCTTTTTGCCATCTCTATCTGATCTGGAGAAAGATTTTTCAACAAAGATGGGTCTATTTCTTGGCCAAAGGCATTAAAGCTTAAAAGCAAAGTTAACGGTAATAAGGTAATTGCTAAAAAGTTCTTCATTTTATTTTTAAAATATTACTAGATTATATATTGTGTTTAAATAAAAAAGTTAATTTTATGTCTGATTTAATTACATTCCTGGAATGAAGACCCCATCAGTTTCAAGTATAGGGCTTATAATTTCATTAACTTTTTTGTTAATCTCTGAGTCAGATAAAGTCTTTATGTGAGATTGAAAAATAAATCTAAAGCCCAATTTTATTATTTTTCTTTTATCGTCTTTATAGTAATCAAATAAAAATGAGTCTTTGATGATTTCATCTGAAATATTATTTAGCATATGAATAATTTCATAAACAACTTGCATATCCTCAATAACAAATGAAAAATCTCTTGTACTAGACGGATATTCAGAAATTGGTTTATAGTGAATAAAGTTTATAGTTTTATGTTGAGTGCTAAGCTTCGAAAAGAAACTCTCTGATATTTCTTCCAAAGGGATCTCAACATAATAAATTTTATCTTTCTTTTTAGTGTTTAAGCTGTTTCTAGAAATCTCAACTATTTCAAATATATCTTTGTCATAACTTTTATTTAAAAGATTATCGAGATACTTTCGATCAAGTTTTTTTGAATAATCATTATAATTATGGCCTTGCCTTCCGCTTATTATTAGCCCTAATTTTTTTTGTTGCTTTATTTTCATACCTTTTGTGTAGATATCGCTAATTTCAAAAAGCTTTATAGAATCTTTTTGCCTTCTTTCATTGAATAGAAGGTTTTCAATAAGAGAGTTCTTTAGAGACACCCTTAAATTATTCCTACTGGAATCGAGCGGATTATCTATATTTATAGATTCTTTTTCATTGCTTGATGTGAATGGAAAATTAATAACTTCAGAGAAACCATTGCTAACAAGAAGTGATTCTAATTTTGCTACTTTGTCATCATGATTATCAACAATTTTTTGAAGATCGATTGGAGTGCTTTTAATATTGTTGTAACCTATGACTCTTGCAATCTCTTCGGCAAGATCGTTGTTTGTTTCAATATCATGTCTATAAGAAGGTACTTTTATTTCATCCAAAACATCAAAACCAAGGCCATTAAGATATTTTAAGTATTCATCTTTATTAAGAGAGGTTCCCAAAATTTTGTTTATTTTATTAACATCTATTGGGATATTAAGATTTTTATTCTTGACTTCGGTAAATGATTTAAATCTTATTGATTTTATTTTTGCATGATCTTGTACGACCTTTGCAAATCTTCTTAAAACCATTTCTTGCGATGAAATGTCAACGCCTCTTTCAAACTTGTAGGCGGCGTCTGAAACTAAGTTATATTTGATAGATTTTCCAATAATTGATTCTGGGTTAAAGTATGCGCATTCAACAAGCACTTTTTTTGATTCAACAGAGCAGGCAGTTGATTCACCTCCCATAACACCAGCTAGACTTATAACCTCATCATCTATAGTAAAGACACAGTTGCTATCTTTTAAGGAAACTTCAGAACCTAATAATGTTTTAAAAGTGCTGTTGCATTCTTTGTTTTCAAAAACTAATTTATTGTTGATGGTATCTTTATCAAAACAATGTGTTGGCTGGCCTAATTCATAGGAAATAAAATTGGATATATCAGTAAATAGATTTGTTTTTTTATTGCCAATAGCATTTAAGTAGTTTTCTAAATAAGGTTTATAACCATTAGGTATTTTTTCTATTTCAATTTCTAAAAATGAGATTTTTGGGCAATCTAATGGAGAAAGGTTTTCAAAATCAATCTCGAGGTCCTCAATATTATTATCAAAAATGTCAATGGCATCAGACCTACCAAAAAAAACATTTAAATCTCTTGCAAGCCCATAGACTGATAAGCAATCTCCCCTATTTGGAGTCAGCTCCATACAAAATATATCGTCATTAATCTCATGCTCATGGCCAAGTTGGAAAAGCTTTTGCGATAGATCTTCTTTAGAGGGTTTTTCAGATAAAAAGTTTAGCAAATCGTAATAATTGATTTTCATTTGAACTGTGCAAGAAAGTCTAAGTTTGATTTATAAAATTCTCTTATGTCGTTTACACCATATTTAAGCATGGCTATTCTTTCAACACCAAGGCCAAAAGCTAGACCACTATAATGGTCAGAATTTATGTTGCAATTTTCAAGTACAATAGGATTAACAACGCCGCAACCAAGTATCTCAAGCCATTTGCCGTTTTCTGAAAGAATATCTACCTCTGCAGACGGCTCAGTAAAAGGAAAGTAAGAAGGTCTAAATCTTATTTCAACATTATCACCAAATAATTCATGAAGGATCTTATGAATAAGGTCTTTTAAATTAGCAAATGTTACATTTTCATCAATATATATACCTTCTACTTGATGGAACATAGGAAGATGGGTTGCGTCATCATCCTTTCTATAAACTTTTCCCGCTGATGTGAATGCTATTGGTGGTTTGGTATTAAGCATGCTTCTTATTTGAACTGGTGAGGTATGTGTTCTTAGAACATTTTTTTTATCCTCTACATAAAAAGTATCATGCATTTGTCTTGCAGGATGAGACTTTTTGATGTTTAACATATCAAAATTAAACTCCATAGTCTCAATCTCAGGTCCATTAACTTCTTCAAATCCCATCTCAGAAAGAAGATTTAAAAGGTAATCTTTTGTTTGATTTATAGGATGAAGAGTTCCTGCCTCATTTAAAATAGCTGGTGGATTTATATTGTCTAAATTAGACATTATGGAATTATTTTACAGCTGTTTTAACAATCTTCTCAAATGCTGAAACATCATTTATAGCAATATCAGAAAGAATCTTTCTATCGAGCAATATATTACTTTTGGATAATCCATTCATTAGAACTGAATACGATACACCTAAGGTTCTTGAGCCAGCATTAATACGTGCAATCCATAATGCCCTGAATTCTCTTTTTCTATTTTTTCTATCTCTGAAGGCATACTGAAGAGCTTTTATATTAGACTGCTTTGCGGTCTTATAAAGCCTACTTCTGGCTCCATAATGTCCTTTTGTGGCATTTAAAACCTTCTTGTGCTTAGCATTTGCTGTTACTGATTTTGTTACTCTTGGCATATTATCTATTAATTAGCTTAGAGGCCATCTTAAGTACGACGCCTGAAAGTTTATTTAACCCTCTGTTATGTCTTTTTCGTTTTGTGGACTGTTTAGTAAGAATATGGTTTCTGTGAGCACTTTTACTTTTTAAAGATGAACCTGTTTTCTTAAAACGCTTAGCTGCTCCAGAATGTGTTTTTAATTTATATCCCATTTAATTAATCTAAAAAATTTAACTACTTATTATTTTTTAAAGGGGAAAGAACCATTAACAATTGCCTACCCTCAAGTGAAGGTTCTTGGTCTACTTGTGCTATATCAACTAACTCATCTTTAAGTTTATTTAATAACTCAAGGCCAAGATTACTGTTCAAAATCTCTCTACCTCTAAAACGGACACTTATTTTAGTCTTATCTCCCTTAAGAATAAAGCTTTTTATTTTTTCTAATTTTATATTATAGTCACCTGTATCAGTAGAGGGTCGAAATTTTATTTCTTTAAGAGTAGATCTTTTAGACTTTCCTTTTGAGATTGATATATTTTTCTTCTTGGCAAATACATGTTTACCATAATCCATAAGCTTGCAAACAATTGGGTCTGACCCCGATGGTGAAACTTGAACTAGATCTAGCTCAGATTTTTGAGCTTGTTCCAAAGCGTCTTTAAGGTAAATTAGGCCATGCTTTTTTCCTTCTTGACCGATAAGCATAACCTTCTCTGCTCTAATTTTTTGATTTATAGGGACTATGTTTTTTTTATTATTAGCTATTATTATTTTTCCTTTAGTTGGTTAATATTAAGTAGACTTTATTTGTATGAATGTCTAACAACGCAGATTCTATATCAAAAGATTCCTTATTTAAACTAATTTATGGCTCTAAAATAAATTGGTCCCAAGAATTCTTATTTTTTTTATAAAGACTTCTTTTATTTATCCTAAATTCATTTCCCTCCCAAAACTCTATTTCATATGGAATAAAAGAAAATCCACCCCAGTATTTAGGACATTTTTTTAAATTGTCATTTTTAAATGATGCATTATAGTTCTCAATTATTTGACTGTATGATTCTATTGATTTTGACTGATTAGATGATATCGCTAATGCATTTTTTTCTTTAGATCTAATAGAAAAATACTTTTGATTGAATGACTTTGAAGTTTTTTTTATTTTAGCCTTCATTCGAATTTGAACATTAATACTGGACCAAAATAAAACAGCAGATATTTGAGTATGTGAAGAAAAATCTATTGCTTTTGGAGAATTATAATTAGAAAAAAAAATGAAGCTCTCATTATCAATAAATTTTAAATTCACATAGCGAGAATTTACTTCTTTAGTCAAACTTAAATATGATGATATGCAAATTGCCTCAGGCAGAAATTGTTTTGCAGCTATAGCCCTTTTATACTCTTTTTTAAGTCTAATAAATGGCTTTGCTTTAGAGTCATTTTTAAATATAAACATAGTTTCTGAATCTAATCATATAATTGTATGCCCTGAGATCAATCTTTTAGAAGAATTTTTTTGTAATCTTTATCTTTTTGCGAAACAATTAATTTTGTGCCATCTGAATGCTTTGTAACATAATCAATAGCGTTTATGCCACTATAGCTTTCACTACTGTATTCATGATCCAACAAATATTGGATGTTTACAGAATCAGATCTTGTGATGAAACCATGTGCATAACTATTAGGAACAAGCAAAATATCTCCTGCTTTTAGATCAAAAATCTTAACCTTGCTTTCTAGTGGATGTTCAAAAGGGACAACAAAATCGGTTATTTCTCCTGAATGTATAATTACTAATTTAGATTGAAGATTTGGGTATGATTGATAATGCAGGCCTCTAAAAATATTTTTTTTTGTAGATAATGACATAAGCTGATATTTTGGACTGAATGAATTTAAATTGGGTATGGCTAATAAATCTTTCAAATTCATAGCATTCAAGAACCCTCTTTCATCAATGTGATGATTAAAAATACCCTTAAATACTTTAGGCTTTGATAATTTCATATGTCCTTTTTTTTAGTTTTTCATACAAATTATTATTATGATGCTGCTTATAAATATTTTTTGGGAAATTATCAATGAGTTTAAAGTTGTTCTTTGCAGTACCTGATTTGATAATTTTAGTCTTTTTTCCTTGGATTTCCATGAGTAATTCAGCTAGGCTTTCAAGAGGAATTGTATGCGGGCTGAGAACACAACTATCTCCCAATGGTATTCTTTTAACATCTTCAATAGATTCGCATATATCTTTAACATCTGAAATATTTATTATGATTTCATTTTCAGGAATCTTGATATTTTTACCCATTTTTATGGAGCTTATGAATGCATCAACAACTTTATTCCTTTTATCTTTGTTACCGAAGGTATCAAACAGATATATGTTAGATACATTATCAGATAAGCAATCCAGAGACACCTTTAAGAATTCTTTTGACAATGTATAAGGGCTTTGAGTTTCGTTTTTAATAAGTTGCAAATAACTGCAAAAATTTATTACTCTAATATTATTAAGCTTTAAACTTTCAATCACAGACAAATGAAAGTTAATATTTGATTCTGCAATATTTTTTATATCGTAAATGCTTTTAGGATTAGGGTTGTAACATGTTGCAAAGTTATAAAAAACTACAGGATTAAATAATTCAAAAATATCTTCTTTTTTTTTTAATTTTTCTACTTTACCATTACGATAATAAGCTGTGTGAGTATTATCTCTCTCAAAATTAATAACTGTATTGTATTTTTTGTGGAGATTGAATAAGAAATTACTTCCTACAAAACCAGTTAAGCCAGAAGTTATGGCTACTTGATGCATGCCTCAGCTTCCATTAGCTTTTCGATCATATAGTCCAATTTAGGTTTTGTCATTTGATTATGGCATCCCAATAAAATTCCATTTCGCATGATTTCGTCAGATACATCAAAATTACCATAAGAATCCCATTGAAATTTCTTTGCAACAGGTTGTCTTAATATGTTACCTGTAAAAATAGTTCTGGTTTGGACTCCAGCTTTTTCTAAAAATATCTGAACTTCCTTTCTTTTATTTTTAAGACTGCCCTCTAACATTAAAGGAAAAGCAAGCCATCCTGTAAAAACATTATCATATGTTTCAAAAGTTCTCATATTCTTAGAAACTGAAATAGCGTCTTTGATATAAGAAAAGTTATCAGATCTATTTTGTATATTGTTTTGAAGATTATCAATTTGAACAAGAGCAAAAGCAGCAGAAATTTCAGAAGGTAAAAAGTTATATCCTAAGTCATCAAATACGTACTTGTCATCGTAACTAAACCCATCAATCTCACAATTGAACCTTCTTTCATAGTCTTCTGTTTCACCATATAAAGAAGACCTTCTACCCCAGCCCCTTAAAGATTTTGCAGCTTGAAAATGATCCTCATTTCTGAATGTAGTCAAACCACCGAAGCCAGCACCAGTTACAACATGAGAGGCATAAAAACTAGTAGTAGCTACGTCAGACCAGTCCCCTTGCAGGTCTGGATAATCATATCCAATTGTGTCAGCAGAGTCCTCTATTACAAGAAGATTATTTTCTTTTGCAAAATTATATATTTCTTTCCAATTAGCAACATTCCCTATAAGATTTGGGACGCAAATTGCACTAACATTTGTCAGGTTAATATTTTTTAAAATTCTTGGATCAAGCTGCAAGGTATTAATATCCACATCTATGAATAGAGGTATTAGACCAGATTGAACAAGAGGAGCAACTGTTGTTGAAAATGTTAAAGATGGCGTTATTACTTTTGATCCTTGCTTAAGATTTAGGGCCTGAACCCCTAATAGATTTGCAGATGAACCACTATTAGTCATAACTCCATAATCCTTACGAAAAATATTTGCTACTTTTTTTTCTAATTTTGATACATTACTACCACACATCAAAGCCAATCTATTCTCTTTCATAACTTTTATTGCAGCATTTATCTCATCGTCACCATAATTTGCTTCTGCATAAAACACTCTCATTTTTGGCTAGCTCCTTTTGTTCTTGATAGTTTTTTAAGATATTTTCCATACTAAGAATCTGAGTATTGATTTGAAATCTTAGTTAAATCTTCTATTGTTATCCAGCCCTGATTATATGCAATTTCTTCAAGACAAGCTATCTTGAGTCCCTGTCTTTTTTCAATAGTTTGTACAAACTGTCCTGCCTCAATCAAAGAGTCGTGTGTACCTGTATCCAGCCATGCAAAACCCCTGCCAAGTATCTCAACATTTAATTTGTTTCTATTTAAATATTCTATGTTTATGTCAGTAATTTCATACTCTCCTCTTTTAGATAGCTGAACTGAACTTGCTATTTCAATAACGTCATTAGAATAAAAATATAACCCTGTAACAGCATAATCTGACTTTGGGTTATTAGGTTTTTCTTCAATTGAAAGTACTTTATTATTTTTGTTAAAATCAACAACTCCAAATGAAGTAGGATTCTTTACATAGTAGCCAAATATTGTTGCCTCTTCTTCTCTTAAAATTGCTTTATTGAGCTGTTCAGAAAAGTGTTGTCCATAGAAAATATTATCGCCTAGCACAAGTGCAACATTATTTTTACCAATAAAATCTTTGCCAATTGTAAAGGCTTGTGCAAGACCCTTAGGCTCTTCTTGCTCTTCATAAGAGATAAATATTCCTATATCAGAGCCATCACCTAATAGCCTTTTATAAGAATTTATATCTTCTGATGAAGATATTACAAGTATATCTCTGATGCCTGCAAGCATAAGCACAGAAATTGGGTAATATATCATTGGTTTGTCATAAACTGGAAGGAGCTGCTTTGATACTCCTTTGGTTATAGGATGAAGGCGCGTACCTGAGCCACCAGCCATGACAATTCCTTTATATTTTTTAGTCATAATTTTTACCTATTCATTCAAGGCGATAATCTCCAGATAAGACTCTTTCCCACCATTCATGATTTTTTAAATACCACTTAACAGTTTTAGACATGCCGGATAAAAAGCTTTCTTCTGGCATCCACCCTAGATCTCGTTGGATTTTTGAAGCATCCACTGCGTAACGTAAATCATGCCCAGGACGATCTTTAACAAAAGTTATTAAATCTCTATAGTTTGAAACGCCATTCGGTTTTTCTGGTACAAGTTCATCGAGAAAATTACAAATAGTATTTACTACTTCTAAATTGGTTTTTTCATTGTGACCTCCAATGTTATAAGTTTCACCAATTCTTCCATGAGTAACAACTCTATACAGTGCTTTAGCGTGATCTTCCACATATAACCAATCTCGTATCTGAGAACCATCACCGTAAACAGGCAAAGGTTTTCCGTTAATGGCATTAATAATAAGAAGAGGAATTAGCTTTTCTGGAAACTGATAAGGACCATAATTATTGGAGCAATTGCTAATTATTACTGGTAGATTAAATGTTCTTCCCCATGCCCTCACCAAGTGATCAGAACCAGCTTTTGAAGCAGAATACGGCGAAGAGGGTGAATATGGTGAGTGTTCTGTAAATAATTCACTTGTTCCGCCAAGATCTCCAAAAACTTCATCAGTCGATATGTGATGAAAGCGAAATTTATTCTTTTTAATTACATCAAGATTTTCATAATAATATCTTGCAACCTCAAGAAGGTTAAACGTCCCAATTATATTTGTATTTATAAAATCTGCTGGGCCCTCAATTGAACGATCTACATGACTTTCAGCTGCCAAATGCATAATAAGATTTGGCCTATATTTTTCAAACACCGCTTTAACTTTATTTTTGTTAACAATGTCTAATTGTTCAAAAACATAATTTTTTGAATTTGAAAAACCCATTAAAGAATCTAAATTGCCTGCATAAGTTAACTTATCAACATTTATAACCTCATGAGTAGTATTTTCTAAAATATACCTCACGAGACAGCTTCCTATAAAACCTGCGCCACCAGTAATTAGAATTTTCATATATTAATCATAATAAATATTTATATAAAAAGTTTCTTATATTTTTCATAAATAATATCCCATGTATATTTTTTGTTTGCAATTTGTTTCAAAATACTCCCATCATTTAAATCAATTTTTTTATTTATAAGATCTCTTAGCTCATGCGAAGAGCTAAAATACTTTCCATAATAATCCATTGTTTCTTTATTATAATCGCAATCATATGCATAAATTGGCTTTCCAAAGTGCATCATTTCTACTAATGATGGATTAGTGCCTCCCGCTGAATGGCCATGAATATATATATCGCAAGATTGACGGAATTTATTTAGTTTATCAAATTCATAGATAGGGTTTAACATTAAAATATTTTTATAATCTGCAAATTCTTTGCGCAGGTCGACACCGTATTTAGATGAATCCCAGTTACCAATAAATATGAGATTATTATTTGATTCTTCAAAGGCTTTAAGTATTAAATGAATATTATTTTCTGGTTCAATCCTACATATTGACAAAGAATAAACATTGAAAGGTAGTTTATCAGAAGCAATTTCTTTTTCGCTCAACGCATGATCGCCTCCATATTCAATAACTACTGAATCTTTTTTGTATACTTCTTTAATATAATTGCTAATAGCTAGATTATCAGCCACAAGGACATGGCTATTTCTTACAGCGATGCGTTCAGAATATTGTAGAAAATTTTTTGCCACCCCATTCCATTTCTCCCTTTTCCACTCAATTCCATCTAAATTAATAATTATTTTTTTTTTTGGAAAAAATAACCTAACAAATGGTATAAAAATTGCGCCAGAAATGCCTAAGATCAATAAAATATCATGCCTTGAAAATAAACTATGAATTATAGAAGTCAAATCATATATAACACTTGATTTTCCATTGGCATTAAAGGGCAAATATACAAGATTGGCATTTTTGTATGTTTTAGGTTTATTTTTGTAGTTTTTTGCAGAACAATACACTGTGTAATTAATTGAATCTCTTCCAATTAAATTTTCAACTAGAGTTTCAAATCCTCCATAATTTGCAGGTACTCCAACAGTTCCAATTATTGCAATTTTATTATTTTTCATTGTTAAACAATGATTCATAATCGACCCTATCAAATACTTCTAGATTTCCACCAATGGTTGCATTCTTTATAATCTTATCGCTAGCCTCATATACTATTTTTATATATTTATAAGTTCTTTCAACTCTATCAAGATGCGGATCATGCCATTTTTTTCCTTTTCCAAAATAATCAGGATGGAAGTGATTGGGATCATCAGAGTTAGATAATATTTCTTCACCGGATACTTCGGCGTCATCTGGTATAGAATAGGAGTGATCCATGCCGATTAGATAAATCTCTTTAAAGCCTAAAAAATATGCAATCTGAAGATTTATCATAGTTACGCTTTGACCGCAGTATAGCTTATCATTCATATCAACAGAAAATCTTGGAATTTTATAGTAAGGGCTTGTTGAATTGTAATAACCTTTATCTAATTTAAAAAATCTAGTATTTTTTTTATTTTTTAAATATTTTCTATAGTCAACTGGAAAAAATTTATAATCGACTTCATAGTCATTTATCTTATCAATATTGTCCCTCATAACATGGCTATCTTCTACAACATAAAATGTTGGTACAAACCCATCAGAAATTGTTTTATAAAAAATGCCATTTACGGCTATGGAATATTCATTTTTAAGCAATCCTAAATTATGTTTATTTAATGATGGTCCATTTCCAACTATAAAAATTCTGTTATTTTTGAATTTATTTCTTAGATCTGAAAAGTTCGATCTTCTAAAATGCAGGCCTTCATCATATTTCTGATATAAGAACTTGTTATTTGAGATTAATTTTTTAATTTTATTTTTCATACAGTTAGTTCTTCTTTTTGAGGCGTTTAATTAATCTTGATGGGCTGAGAATTATAACAACTAAGAGTAACAAATATCTATATTTATAGTCTGTATATAAAAATTTTCTGTAATATTTTCTTCTTACATGCTCAATTTTAATCTTTGTTTTTGAAGTTTTTATATCAAAGTGCTTTTCTCTTAATTTAAAAGTTTTGATCACGGTTGATATAGGCATCTCATTTGACACACTTTCATGGTGAATTCGCACATAAGTTAAATTCTCAGGTAAATTAAGTGTTAGCTTGCCGCTGTTTATCATTCTTGAAAATATGTCATATTCTTCGGCTGGAAAGGATTCTTGCTTATATTTATTATCTAGAAAACAATTAGATTTAATCATCAGAGCGCCATGACATAGCCCATGATTTCCATTTATGTATTGTGTTTTTATATCATTATGATCAATCGGAAAATTTGATTTCCCCATTACATTTTGAATCACATCTTTGAAATAAACTACATTGCTTCCAACAATGTCTAATATTGGATTTTTTCTAAATTCTTTCAGCTGAGATTCTATTCTTTCGGGATGAAGGATATCATCTGGATCAATTCTTAAAACATATTCAGAATCAATAAATTTAAGGCCTTCATTAAGAGCATTGGCAAAACCAATATTTTTATTTAATTTGATAAGTTTTATATTTACATTTCTTATTACCGTTTTTTTAACTTTAAGAACTGAGTCATCTATAGAACAGTCATCAACAAATATAATGTTTTTTGGTAACTTTGTAGATTTAGCAATTGACTCAAAGAAAGAATCTAAATATTCAGAGTTGTTATAATTTGCTATTAATATATCAACAGAAACGATTTCTTGCATTTATCAAAATCCCTAAATGTCTAAAATTTAAACATATTGCAATCTTCTTGTATACGAAATCAAAATAAAATATAAAAGCAAAACAAAATAATCAAATTTTATTACGTCTTCAAGCATGAAATTATGAAAGCAAAAGTAAGTTAATAGGTATAAAAAATATTTATGTTTTAGTGAGGATAATTTTTTTATGTTGCGTATATGTATAAAAAAACTTGTAATAAAAAATATTAGGCCCAATACACCAAAACGATTACCAATAGCCAAAAAAGTATTATGATAATTCACCATTGGCATAAATTCATCTGTATCTATTAAAGAATTACCAAAGGGCTCCATAGACATGTGCTCCAAGCCTTTTGCGTAAAAATAAAATCTTGATAAATCATTTACTCTTTCGGACTGTGTTATATCAACTTGAGTAAGGTTAAAAAAATAGATTACTAATATAAAAGCACAAACTGAACTAAAAACAAAAAAATTAATAATATAATTAAATTTATTATTACTCTTGTGATAATGGTAGATCGCTAATATGAAAGAGACATTTAACATAAATAAAAGTGGTGATCTTGATTGAGTACTTAAAGCTATAAAGAACAAAACTATAATTAAGCTTACATTTTTAAAGTCATACTTCTTTAGTACTAAAATAATGACCAATGTTAAGGCTAAAGTGATGTACATATTTAAATGAGTTACTCCCATTGAAAAAGGGAAAGTCCTTCCAAACAATAAATACTCTTTAGCCCAATACCCTCTTCTCTCTCCAATAAATAAAGAGAAATCTTGAGGCACTACAATAATCATCGTATAAAAAACGACAAAAAGAGCTGAAAAATAATAAGCTTTAAAAATATTATTTCTTAGATTTTTCTTTTCAGCTGCGATTTGACCAATAAAAAAACCAGAAGCCATCAATGGAATAAAAAGCATATTTCTTGCCCATTCAATATAAAAAATTTGGTTTTTAACTGTATATAAAATCATAATAATGATTAATAGATTTAAAATAAAAATAACATTAAAGATCTTTAATTTATTTATAAAAAATAACGAAAAGAAAATAAATGGTATTAACGCAAGAATAAAAGCATTCCATGAATAAGAGATTACCGAAATACAAATAAGCAATACTGAAAATGTTATGAATAAATCATTGAGGGTTAAGTTATTAACTTTTATTTTCATGAAAAATAATATTTTTGTTATATGCAATAAAAATTAGCCTTACAGTTAGCACAATTAGTTCAACTAATAAAAGTAAGGTTGCAATATTTTTACCTGATAATACAGAATTATTAAATAAATATAATAAAATTAATATCGAAGCAATAAATCCGATGACAACTGATAAATTGGTAACATAGCCAAATCCTTTAATTGTGAGCAATGGATGCCCTATCATTGAACTTATGGATTGAAAAAAGTAGGCTATTGCCAATATTTGAAATACAAATATTGAATCTGAAAAAGAATCCCCAAATAAAGTAAGTATTATAAATTCTGAAAGAATAAATGCCAGCGTAGAGATTATAAAAATTAAAATACAGAAAATCATAAAGGCATTTTTAAATTTCTTAAAATTGTCAGATATCCTATGTGCAAATAATGAATCCATAATTGGGCTATTTATAGATTGCATTGCAATAAGAAGTCTTTCACCAACTGCATAAATAGCAAAACTTATAGGATTATATATTCCTAATGCTATTGCTGGAATCGAGTTATAGCCCGCAGAAGAGATTCTCCCAAAAAAGAAAACTGTAGCTTCTTTAAATTTTTGAATAACATTCTGAGATCTAGGTACTAAAAGAAAAAATCCATAAAGCTTAAAAATCAAAACACCAAAAAATGTAGAAAGAAACTCTCCTAAAACAAGAATGCCTAGATAATTTATTGCTGACAAATAACTGTTTAAATAAAGGTAAAGCACTATTAAAAAACATAATAATTTTGAAACTAATGCCATATAGAATTGAAACTTAAGTTTTTTTATTGCTTGGTATACCCAAAGAGGGCTTAAAGCCCTAAAGTAGCCAGCAATAAAACAAATCAATATGAAAGTAAGGTTAATAGCCTCTATTTCAAAAATAAAGCAGGTAAAATAAAATAATAGAACAACTAAAAACCATATTAATGATCTAATGCAGCATATCTCTGTATATATTTCTGATATATTATGGTGATAAAGTTTATCAGATTTGAGCTCTGTAATTCTTTTGATATTTGGTAGATGTAAGCCATATTCATAAATTATAAACAAAAACCTTTCTATTGTTAGCGCAAGCATAGCCTGGGCAAAAATATATTTTTCGACAGAATTGGCCAGCAAAGGAACCATGAGCAAAGGCAAAAAAGATAAGAACTTAACTAGAAATAAAAAAAAAGTACTTTCAAAAAAGTCTTCAGTCTCTATTTTTTTCATTTTTAAATAAAGAATTTAATCCTGCTAGCAATGGTCTTTGTATTTTCCAGTCAGTTAAATACTTTAGATTGCACTTTTTAAGTTTGATTTTTTCTTGCAATGAAAACTCTTCATAAAATTCACCATTCTTTTTATGACTTGCTGCAAAGAGAAATTTATTAAGGTTAAAGAAATTAATTTTTTTTTGAAAAACTTTAGAGTGGGCAATATTAATTAAATCACATGCTGAAAAATCTTGAAATTCATTAGAATTATTTTGATTGCAACAAATATAAAAATTATTTTTATCAATTTTATTTATAAAATTAAAATCAGCTTTTCTTGAAAATCTAATATCAGGTCTAGATGTCATAATTATAGAATTACTATTCTCATTAAGCGCACTATTAATGACTACATTTTGAGAATAATTTATAGATAAGAATACTTTTTCCCTTAAGCTGCGATTTGTAAAATCTGCTTTTTCTAAAACTTTATTTTGATCTTCTATGATTAAGCTTAAATCTGGCAAGTATTTTTTTATAGATTTTATATCTCCATGATTGATGCTTCGAGGCATAGAGTCATAAGAATGCCAACTTGATTGATTTGGAGATATGGCGCTCCATGTGTGCATGAAGTATTTGATATTAAATTTATCATGCAGCTTTTTATAATATGGCAGACATCTTTTAAAAGTTCTTAAGTGTCCAAAAAAACAGATTGAAAGGTTTGTATCATTTTTTTCCATTGTCGATTTCATCATTAACAAATGATTGTAATTTATTAATGTCTTTATAACCAACATAATCCTTTTGGCTTATATTATTTATATCTGATCTATCTAATCTAATAAAAGCCTTTGAGCCAAGTAATTTAGCTGTGGGTAAATCAGTGGTTATATCATCGCCAATAAACCAAGAATGGTCACCATCTTCAAATCCGATAATTAATTTTAAATAATTAACAAAACCTTCGGAGGGTTTTTCATGTCCTGCATCCTCACTTGTAATAACAAAATCAAACATATTTGAAATTCCAAGCTTTGATAACTTTCTAAACTGAATATCTGTTGTTAAATTAGTTGCTGCTACGCATGTAATGTTAGCCTCATTGACAGTTTTCAAAAAATTTTTAATGCCTGGAACTAAGCTCATATTATTGAAATAATTAGTCCAAAAAATATTGTTTGCTTTAAGACAATCAAGTGAGTTCGTATTATTAAATATAATTTCGTTCATTCGCTTAAAATATTGCAGCCTAGAGTGAGAAGATGCAACATTTCCTAACTGATTTTTTACTTCACTTCTTGCTTTTTTGTATGAATCTGACAATTCATTTATTGAAATACCAGTGCTCTTGCTTATAAACAATAATGCAGAACTAATACCCGCAGCATTGCAGATCTCATAATCGTATAAAGTATTATCAATATCAAAAAATATATATTTAATCATTATTATTTCCTTCTTTATGCAGATAGTATTTCAATATTATAAAACACTGTACATCCATTTTTGATTCATGATTAGTAAAAGAATCAAAAGGATTTATAAAGTAATCATGAATACTTGCTTGGTAATTTTTCTGAACTATATGACTCATTGAAGGAATTTTACAATCATCATTTATGAACAAAAATGAATCGTCTTCATATGAGATATTTATAATATTGTCTTCATTAAAAATAATTAAATCCTCGAAAAGTTTTGACAGAAAAACTTTATCTTTGGAAAAGATTTGCCACCCTAATGATTCAAGAATGGGAGAATCATCATTAAAAAGTTGTTCAGGATTGTTAGAGGTTAAAATTTTGTTAATCTTATTTTCAACAACATCACTTGAAGTATGAATGAGTTTAAGATGTAAGTCTGCTAGTTCGGATTGTTTGTCAATGAACATTTCTGCATCATTTCTTCTTGAATTAAATTGATTGATTGCTTCTTGGATATTTTTTTTTCTTTCCAAAAAATCTCTTTTTATCTTAAAGTATTTATTTAAATGCTTTTCCATAGAAAGATGAATGCGGATTGCTTCAAGTTTAATGTATTGAGAATGCAAACCTGATGCAATTAAGTTAAGTTTTGGCTTTAACTTAAAAATATTTGAAAATTTACCAGTCTTGTGATCGTAATGCCTATGAAAAATACTCTTGCCTTCTATTAATTTCTTAAGCTTTTCCTCTTTGCTTTTAACAAAATTTGCACTTGGATTTAGATGAGTTAAAAAGTTCCAAGCATTTGAGCCTCTTTCATATTTATGAAAATCGTCTCCACTTATATGATTAGTATAATTTTTACCTAGTAAAGTTATAAGTTTTTCAGCAAACCTATCCTTGCCTACACCCGAATCACCAGATATCAAGATACTTAAGAATATATTATTTTTTAATTTAATATTGTTTATGCTATCCAAAGATATTAACAAAATTAAAGATATAAAAACCACTGCATTTTGTGACATAAATTCTGATATAGGCTGAATAGAAAGGATATCTGTAAATAGAAAAGTGAGTAAAATAATGTTTAAAGTAAGTTTAGAAAATTGGTTTCCAGTCAAATTTTCCTTGGTTGAAAAAAAATAAGATGCTAACAAAATAGGCATTAAATATATTTCATTTAAGAATATTAAAAAATAGGTGGAAATTAAAAATATAATTAAATTTATTTTCTCAAATGAAATATGCCTTTCTTTCCCTGAAATAAGGAACAATATTATAAAAATTAATCTATAAGCCAGTCCATATTCATTAAAGATTCCTAAAGATGAAGAAAACAATATCTCAACGCAGATATAAATTAAAAAAAGAAGTAAATATCTTGTAAAAATAGATTTTATATTACCAAGATTTAAAAGGTACAAACTGATTGAGGTAAATAGTAAATAAGAAGGATGGGCGAATGAAGCTAAGATTGGCAATGCCATTAGATAGTTATTTCTTAGCTTGATTGCACTCAAATAACCTAGAAAAAGCAATGTACTAATTAACATAGAGTCTGGTAAATATATAGCTAATGCAAAATATATTGGATTTAACCAGATATAAAGAATAACTTCATAACGTTTATTTGTAATTAAGGAGCTAACTAAAAGAAGATGCAAAATTTCAATTCCCAATGCTATGAACATTGTCTTTAAAGGGAAATTGAAGTGAAAAAATAAAATAATGTATGCAAAAGATCGAACACATAAACCGTATAAGAATATTCTTTCGCGTAAAAGTAATTTTAGGTTATTTAAAATATTAAATAATTTTCTTATCATAAAAAATCGTCCGTTAATTTTGTACAAATTGCATCAGCTATATTTAAAGAACTATGTGATATTTTTTTTCTTTCTGATTCTGAGTTTCTTCCTTGCAACTCAGAAGATACCATACATATTTTATATCCCAGTTCTTTGATTGCTTGTAAAACATTTCTATCATGACTATAAGGATTAAAGCTATCAACCCAAACCCATTCACAAGTTTTACTCATCTGCTTTAAAAAAAGAAAATTTTCATACTCGGAATACCTCAAAGCAATTTTATTGCATCCTTCTCTTACTGTTTTGATAATAGTTGGAAATGGTTGATCTAAAAAAAAGAAGTTATCTATTTTATTTTTTTTTAAGAGTCTGAGGATTTCATTTTCCAAGCCATCCTCTTTCACATTCAAAATTAAAAGTTGATGATGATAAAAGCGTAACCATTCATGAAATTCAACCCCACTAATAAAAGGGTCGTGAGAAAGAATTACTTTTTCATTGAAAGCTCTCAGGTCAACCTCAACACCAAAATGTGAAGGTGTATTCTTCAGATCCTGAATGGAGTTCACTCTATGTTTAATAATTAACATTTAAATATTTAAAATTTTAAAGGCATCCTCATAATAAAAGCTGGACATATACTCTTCAACTGATCCCCAGCATTGCATATTTTTTGCTTCTATCTTAAATATTTGAATGCCATCATTCAGCATATATGGAAATACATCGTCAATATATACTTCCCTCTCTGATCCAATATTTTCCATTGCATTTCTGATATATTTTAAAGCTAAGGCCCGTGATGAAAATACAAAGGTCCCTGTCATTGGAGCTTGATGAGTCTTGTTTTTTAACTTAGTTTTAAATCCAATTGAATCAACAGCATCTTCATTAAATCCGACCCATGAATACGCAGATGGTCTTCTTTTTGCAAAAGGATATTCATTGTCAAATAAAAAAATAGCAGCCCAATTATGATTGCTTTCCATACTATTTTTTATTTCATCTGATAATGTATATTCAAAGGTGAGATCGCTAGAGGCAAGTATTATTGGGAGATCTTCATCACTCATGCTTTCAACTAAAATTAAGGCTGATTCCGCCTGTCCTGATGAATATGAAGCAAGTTGTATGATATTGAATCCATTGAATTTATCTTTAGACACACCTATTTCTGAAAAAGCAGGAGAAGTAATAATAGACTTTTTTGAAGCACTTTTAAATGGACTAGAAGAGACATCAATCAATTGATTTCCATCATATGGTATCAATGGCTTTGGGCAAATAAAGCCATTATTAGTAAATCTTTCACCTTTACCAGCACACAACATTCCTAGTGAATAATTCTTTAAATTATTTTTTTCAATTGAATTTTTTCTACTCTTATAATTGTTGAGCCACCATATAAAGTCTTCCATGTCTTCAGGAGTACCCCACTGAAAAAAATAATCTACTTCAAAGTGTCTAATATCAAATCCAGCTAAGATAAGAGGCAAATAAGTTAATGATAAATAGTATTCATTATTGAAGTCTAAATTCTTGTTTATCTGACTTGATATCGCATCTGTAAGCAACTTACCAGATTTAAAAAAATAGGTACCTGTTGACTTAAATTCGTTTAATGGACTATCAGTAAAAGGTGTTTTTTCTTGGATGTTTGTTACTCTGTCTCTTATATTTTGAATGTGAGCATACGAGTGACACCAAACAGTATGAGGATGATGGCCTTTATATGAAACTATGAGACCATCAGGATTATTTTGAGAGATATATTTATCAATTTCCATGAAATTCCATAAGTTATAAAAATCGCCATAATTAACAAAAGTTGGTAATTCTTTATCTATTAAATCTTCGATGACTTTTATGGCCCATCCTGGACCTTTTTTATGAGGGTCAATTACAGCCAGCTTTGCATTAGGATCAATTTTGTAAAGCGTTTCTTTGACAGCAAGATCTTTATCTTCCATAGCTGCAGTTGAGCATATAAATATCACCTTACAATCCTTTGGGTAAAGCGATCTAACATATTCAATCATTGGCTTTCCATTTATTTTAATAAATGGTTTTAGTGTCTCGTAGCCTGCGGATTTAAACCTAGAGCCCTCTCCTGTGATTGGGATAATAATCTGGTATTTTTTCATATTCATAATCTGTGATCACTAACATTTTTTCTGTGAATTTCTTCAGGCATATTTAACAGCCTGTTTTTCTCATTAGGATGCAATAATCTAATATCTTTTATATTATTGGACTGAGTTATTCCTGAAATTATAAAAAGTAATGCCCATATGATCTCAAACACCTCATCATTATAATTTGTAAAAACAATTTCTTCAGATTCTAGGAAATAAATTTCATTATCCAGGGACTCGTTTAATAATGAATTTATATCCTTAAATATGTTCCAATTAATTTTATTATTTAAATATATTATTTGGTCAGGAAAAAAATAACTATCAGAGAGAAATTTAATTTGATCTAAACTAATATTATGCAGGCGAAATATCTTAATTTTGTCCATATTACTATTGACTTCAGACAACAAGCCATCACCAAATTTAATATAAATCATTTAGAATTTTTTTAGATACAGCTTCAACTATTTTTTGATAAGAATATATTTCTTGTATGGTGTCACCATAAATTATTATTCCATGGTTTTGAAGAAGAATTATGCCGCTTCTGTTATCTAAATTTAAGAGAGATATTCTCTTACCTAACTCATCACCCGGCGTTACATAGTCAATTAAATCAATAGTTAATTCTTCATTGAGTAGTTGTTTCTCAAGGTAATTAAGCATGCCTAAACTTGATATAAGTATAGTTCTTAGGCAATGAAGATGAGAAACAAATTTTGACTTAATGACACTATGAAAACTTGACTCCATTGATGGGTTGTTTGATGAAAAATCCTCAGGAAAGATCTGCTCCCCGTTTGATAAATTGAGAACTGCAATATTTTTTTTTGAAAAATTTCTAAAGATTGATCCACTAGCTTTTATATATAATTTTCCATCTTTTTTGATGGAAGTATTTCCACCCCCAGCCTGAATAAAATGAATGTCAGTTCCAATATTTTTAGTATATTTGATTAATTCTTTAAGATCTTTCGTCATGTTTGATACTTATACTAACAACCTTCTTCCATATTAATTTTTCTTCATTAGCATATATTAATGAGATCCTATTTGCTAAAAAATTTTTTTGGAGTTTCCCAAGAGAATTCATTATTTTAATCTTAGATTTGATAGGAATATTACCATAAGCAAGGCTTATATGTGGCATGTAAGTTTGATTATTATTGTTTAAAAATCCATATTTTTTATCGATAGAATCTTTTAGTTTTAGTAAATCATTAGATTTCTCAATCTTAATATAAAAAGACTGGAAATATTGGTTTTGATAATCAAAAGATAGATTATTAGTCACTATTGGTTCAATTTGTTTTGAAAGTTCATAAAATTTTTTCTTAAGTATGTCTCGGTTTTCTATTAAGTTAATTGGACCAGATACTGTAAGGTGAGGTTTGAATGTTGGAGACTTAATAGTTTTTTGAACTTTTTTTTGAAGTTCCTTACAGTAATTGTTGTCAGAATCAGATAATTCCAACCATATCCAATATGCTTTGGCTATTCTATTTTCCACTTTCTATTTAGAGGCCTTGTGTTAGGCATCAGGATCATTCAAGAGACCCCTAATACCTCCATCAATATTTATAGTGGATCCAGTTAAAAATAAATTTCTTGATGAGCACAAATAATAAATTAAATTACTTACCTCAGCAGTTGAGCCAATAGTTCTTGAGGGATGATAGGTTGATAATTCCAATAAGCCTTCTTTATTATTAATGAACCCATTTCTAAGCATATTTGTATCAAGAGCAGCTGGAGATATTCCATTAACTTGTATTCCATGTGGTGAAAGCTCTATGGCCATAGATCTTGTCAAGGAATCCAATGCAGATTTTGAAGCCGCATATGCGGAAAATCCTTTCTTTGTTTGTATCGAATGAATACTAGAGATATTAATGATATTGCCTTTGCAAGAAAGAAGTTCTTGAAACATTTTCTTAACTAATATAAAAGGTGCTATTGTATTTATATTGAAAGTTTCAGCTATTAGATCAGACTCAAAATCAATTATTTTTTTAGTTATCTGTGTGGCTGCATTGTTAATAATAGTAAATTTACTAATTGTTTCTGGAATTTCATTTTTAATTTTTGAAATAAGTTCATGTCTATAAACATCTGAATTAACGAGTTGATGTAAATCTCCACGGATATAATTAAAATTTTTATCTTTTAGTTCATTTTCTGAACTTATATCAATGCCAATTACTTTATAACCATTTTCTAAAAATTTTAAACTAATAGATTTTCCAAGATCACCGTTGGAACCAGTAATAAGAATAAATTTACTTTTCATAGGTTTCTTTCATTTAAAAGATTATCTAATATCTTAATTGACTGTTTACTTACTTTTAAGACTGCATCAATTGTATTTGAAGCATTATGTGATCCAACAATACAATTATCATAATTTAGAATCGCATTGTTTATGTTAATAGGCTCCTCCTCAAAAACATCTAATGCAACAGACTTTATTTTTTTTGATTTTAAACCCTTAATAAGGGTAGTCTCGTCAATTAGCTGTCCTCTAGAAACGTTTATAACTCTTAACCCATCTTTGATTGTATTTAAAATTGAATCATTAAAAATATGAAAATTTGATTCATTTAAAGAGCAAGCAAAAACTATAAAATCACAATGATCAATTTTATTTGGCCATTTTTTTTGATGATCTATATAACCGGGTATATTAATAGCATATGGATCCCAACCAATAATATTTAAATTATGAGCTGCTGCTCTTTTTGCTATGTTTGATCCAATATCACCTAAACCAATTATCCCAATAGTTTTATTTTGTAAAGAAATACCAGCTGGTTTCGGCCATTTACCCTTTCTAACCTCTCTATCTATATAAAATGCATTTGTAGCCAAACCTAGTATGTAGCACATTGCTAAGTTTGCCACTTCCTCACCAAATACATTAGGAGTATTGGCTACTGGAATGTTGAATTCCTTGCATGCTTCAAAATCAACATTATCTATACCAACACCCCACTTAACTGCAGCTTTTAGTTTGCCCTTGCTAGCATGCAAAAAAACATCTCGATTTGCGGGATCATCTCCAATTATCCAACCATCATGTTCAGGTAAAATTTTTTTTAAGTCACTGACGGACAAGGTTTGTAAAACATCTGGACAAGTAATGTCCATATTATATTTTTTGAAGTCTTCTTGAAATGTTTCAATTTGCCTAAGCATAGGTGGACAAGTTACTAAAATTTTTCTATTCATTTAACTTTTTTTTGTAATATTCTAAAGTAATTTCTGCAAATTCCCAGTCACTCTTTGTGTCAATATCAGTTGATTCAAAATCATCTGTTAGGTATGTGATGGGATTGAGTCCTATTCTTGCATTAGTAGTTTTGAAGCTATCTTTTGTGAATAAATATAAATTTGAATTTTCAATATAAATTGGTTCTAGGTCTTGGGTTCTGATAAGATTTTCTGGATCATGATTTATAGGCAACCCATTCTTTGAGTAAAGTCTTTCTTGTAATTTTGTTACAGTAAATAATGAGTCTGCTTTATTTTTAAGTAAAGAGTTTTTATATTTTTTAATTGCACTAATAATCGATTTTTTTTCTAAAAGGGGATTCGTTGTGTGTGTCATCATATATATGTCTGAATCAATACTTTGAATATCATCGTCTATGATTGTATTCATTGAAACAAGGTCGCCGCATATCTCTTTTTTTCTGTCTCTTATAATTATCTTGCTAGATTCTTCTAGGCCATGAGCTTTAAGAATTTCCCTTGCATCTGTGTTAATAACGATCTTATCAATTTCGTCAATTTCGATTAATTTATCAAGAATCCATCTAAATAATGGCTTACCTCCAAAATTTTTAAAATTTTTACCTTTAACCCTTTCACTGTTTGCTTTCATGGGTAGTAAAGCGACTGTCTTCATATAAACTCCAATTTATTTGGGGAAAAAATATTTTTCTTTCCTTTCTTTGGAAAGATTTCTTGAAAAGTGATTACCTCTATATGCTCCAAAAAATTGAGCTACTCTGAATAAAACAATACCAACAAACTCTTTAAAAAAAATTCTTTTTTTGACGGCATTAATTGAATCATCAGTAATTGCAAAGAATATATACCTGAAAGTATCAAATATTGATAACTGTATCTCAGGCATAATATCCTGCAATGCAATAGATTCTCTTTCGTAACGTCTTCTCGTTTGAGTCCAACTCTCATCATGAATATGATATACGATCGCACTATTAACGTATTGAATCTTGCCACCATCAATATAATATCTTTTTGCAAGATCCATATCCTCAAGCCCTGTTATAGTTTCATTAAATTTATATTTTTTCCACAAATCTCTTCTAATTGCAGAATTAGCATTATTACAAAAAAATCCTTTCTGAGCATGAGATGCATCATCAGGGAAATATTTAGTAAATATTCTTTCTTCAGAAAATTTTGTTGTATCTCTTCCAATTTGTTTTCCATATGTATATCCTGCTTGCTTAAGTATTATTGGATTTATAAGTTCAATAAGCCACAAACTGTCATATGGAACACAATGGCCTGATATATATACTGCTATATCTCCATTTGAAAAATCTGTCCCCATATTTAATGATTTTCCAAAAGTGAAATCTGCTTTTTTAATTGAAGTGATTTTTGTTTTAAATTTTTTTGCAATTTCCATTGTAGAATCTGTAGAACCTGAATCAATAATAATGACTTCTTTTTCATGAGCCCCTATATTCTGACGTTCAATAGATTCTAATAATTCTTGCAGATATTTATCTTCATTTAATGTTCTGATAATAATTGAAATCAACATTGCTTATAAATTGAATGAAAAGGTATTTCCAGATAATGGATATAAATTAAGAGCAATATCATCTAATCCCTCTCTTGCACTAGTAATCCATAGAAGATTATTTTTATAATCATATTTACAATTTGTTGGCCTAATAACAGGCAAGCTGATGATATCAATTTTTTTACCATTCATATTGTACACTCCCACACCTAGCCCATCCCAGAGCGCAATATAGATTTGATTATTAATTATACAACCACCGTCAGGTACGCCATCACCATTTGTATTTGCCCATTTCTTTTTACTGATTAGTTCACCACTGCCAGAAAGTTCGTATAACCAAATATCTTTAGATAAAGAGTCACTAATTAAAATCTTATTATTTCCTATCTCAATAAACGAATTTGGAATATTTATTTGATCATCAATAAGAATATATTTTTTGCGAGATATTAAGTAAATAAAACCCTTTTTATTAATGGGATCATTTTTATGCATGAAACCTAATATTAAATTTCTATCCAAATAACCACCATCATTGCTCCTATAAATTTCAGAATTTAGTGGCGAAGTTAGTATATTTTCTTCAAAATTATTAACGAGACTTTTTTTTATTAGCCCTTCATCAGATGCAATATAAATATTCTCAGAGTTGGCTTTGTAAATTAGAGATGGTGTGAATTCTAAATCTAATATTTTTAAATTTTTATCCCTATAAATAGCAAGTTTTTTTTTGTTTATATCAACCCAATATATTATATCTTCATTTATATAAAGCCCTTCACCTAATGAAAATTTTGATTTTGCAATATTTTTGATAATTTTTTTCATTTATATGTATGTGCCATTTAATTAATAGCCATTAGGATTGTTCTTTTGCCAATTCCATGAATCTTTAACCATGTCATCTAAATTTTTTTTAGACTTCCATTTTAGCAACTTATTTGCAAGGGATGAATCAGCAAAACATTCAGCAATATCTCCATCTCTTCTATCTCCAAATTTATATGGAATATTTAATTTATTAACGTTTTTAAATGATCTTAAGAGTTGTAAGACGCTGTAACCTCTTCCAGTTCCAAGGTTGACAGGAGTACAAAAAGATTTGTTATCAGGCCTATCTAATATATATTTAAGCGCTGCTACATGGCCTTCTGCAATATCACAAACATGAATATAATCTCTTACACCTGTTCCATCAATAGTATTATAGTCATCACCAAATATTGTTAATTCCCTCAACTTTCTCGAAGCTACCTGGGACATATAGGGCATTATATTATTTGGAATATCTTTTGGATCCTCGCCAATCTTTCCTGAGGGATGAGCTCCAATAGGGTTAAAATATCTTAATAACATAATCTTTATTTTAAAATCTATATCCCCTCTGTCAGCTAAATCAAAGCATAACTGTTCTACCATCAATTTAGATCTACCATATGGATTAGTTGGATTAAGTTCAAAGTTTTCTTTAATGGGAACTCTGATAGGATTACCATACACAGTTGCAGATGATGAGAAAATAAAATTATTAACATTATTTTTTTGCATTATTTTTAATAAATTCAAACTACCTAAAAAATTATTTTCATAATAATTAATCGGGTTATTGCAAGAGTCTGAAACTGATTTAAGTCCAGCTAGGTGAATAACGCCACTAAAATTTTTTCTATTAAAAATATCTTGTACCTTTCCTGTATCATTAATATCACAATTATGAAATTCAATATTTTTTTTTGTTATTTCTTGAACCTTTTTTATGCTTTTAAAAGAACTATTAGATAAATTATCTATGACTACAGGAACAAAATTATCTTTTAACAAGCTTACAAGAACGTGAGTACCAATATATCCAGACCCCCCGGTAACCAAAATGTTTTTATTCATTTCTAATAGATCTCATATGTTGAAATATGAAAAACATTGTGCCAACAAAACCTGTAAATAATCCAACTAAAATGACTATTACAGATCTTTTTGGGCTTGTTTTGAGTTCAGGGGCTATTGGAGATGATAAAGTTTTTAATAAATATTCTGGAGATGCCTGAGCTAAAGAAATGGTTTCAATTTGTTTCTCAATTAAATTGTTTATTGCCAATCTCACATCATTTAATTGAGTTTTTTCAACCTCAATTTGTAAATAATCAATAGTTTTTTGGGCAATTTTGATATCTTCTTGCATAGAAATTGTATTAATTCGATTAATGATATGAACTACTACTTCCTGAGCAACATATGGAGAATAATGTTCATAACTAATAGTGACTAATCCATTTGAATTATTAACACTAATATCCAAGTTCTCTAAAAATGCTATGTGCGATTCTTGTATTGATGGTACGCCGTTGACTGAAAACTCATCTTCACTTATCCATAAATTTTTATCTTGATCAAATATTTTATTATTTACAACCAAAGAATTTGTTTCTTGATCCCAACCCTTAACAGCTTGAAGTTTAAAGAATAAATTATTATCTTTGATCAGATCAACATAGAAATCATAAGATTTTATAACCTCTATGCCCATAGCAACTTTATCTACCTCTGTTTTTGGTATTGAAAAACCTGCAATGCTGGCCATTCCAGAGAATCTTGATGCTATATTTGAAAGACTTTCATTGGTTTGAGCTGGAGCAAGAATAGATTTGCTAGTATAAATATTAGGAAGTGTTAGGGATATTAAAGCTGCTAATGAAGAAACAACTAAGCTAGAAAAAAATAGATTCTTTTTTTTATTCCAAATTATTTTAAGTATCAAAGCAAGTTCAATTTCATCAGCATTCTTTTGGGTTGTGCTTTGTTTGTCCATATTAAACCTCTCATATGTGGTACCCGAGGCCGGACTTGAACCGGCACGATATTTCTATCGAGGGATTTTAAGTCCCTTGTGTCTACCAATTCCACCACTCGGGCAAGTTAAT
>MDTG01254668.1_pt1 | contig 30968 bp, 22 predicted proteins | sample 811421 | NCBI WGS metagenome assembly MDTG01 (sample SAMN05326645, study PRJNA326480) | marine metagenome | isolation source: seawater | place: Pacific Ocean: South East | collected 2011
CCGCTCGCGGCCTGGTCGCCGGCCCCCGCGACCAGCGGGGTCCCCTCCAGCAGGCCCGTCGCCCGGGCGGCCTCGGCACCGAGGTGGTCGACCACCTCCACGCTCTCCCGGGCCTCGGGCCACCAGTCCGCGGGGAGTTCGAGGGCCTCGAGCATGGCGGTCGACCAGCCGCGTCGCCCGCAGTCGAAGGCACCGGTCCCCGAGGCATCGCTGACGTCGGTGACCAGCCGGCTCCCGAGCCTGAATCGCACGTAGTCCTTGGGGAGCAGCACGTGCCGGATCGACTCGAACCGATCGGGTTCGTGCTCGCGCATCCAGAGGAGCTTGGGCACCGTGAACCCGGGCAGCATCGGGTTGCCGGTGTGTTCCAGCAGGAACGGGCGCCCCAGCGCCTCCGTGCATCGGTCGCACTGGGGCGAGCTCCGCTGGTCGTTCCACAGGATGGCGGGCCGCACCACCTCCCGGGTCTCGTCCAGAGCCACCAGGCCGTGCATCTGGCCGGCAAGACCGATCGCCGCCACGTCCTCGGCCGCGACCACCCCGGTCTCGAGCAGGGACTTCAGCGCGTGCAGCGTCCCCTCGTGCCAGTGCTCGGGGTCCTGCTCCGCCCACCCCGGCCGCGGATGTTCGCAGGCATGCGTCGACTGCGTGGCGTGCAGCACGCGACCCGAGGCATCGACCGCGAGCACCTTGGTGCCGGAGGTGCCGACGTCGACCGCAAGGATGACCGGATGGTCAGCCACGTCGACCATCCCCGGCTCGGGTCGTGGTGCTCGTGCGGCTCGTGCTGCTCGGGGTGTTCATGGTCCTCGGGTCCCGGGGGCGTCGCGCTGCATGGTACCAGCCCCCGGTCCCGCTCCCGCGGTCGGGCTCACAGGCTGGTCCGCAGTGCCTCCGGGATCGGGAGCCGCAGGCATCGCCACGCGGGCACCAGCGCGCCGAGCACGCCCAGCAGCAGTCCCGTGGCCAGGGCCCCCGCGACCACCAGGGTGTCGATCCGGATGCCGAAGACCCCCATCGAGAAGCGGATCGCGATCCCGTCGACCAGCGCCAGGCCGACCACGCAGGCGAGCAACGCCCCGATCGCGCTGGCGAGCAGTGATTCCTGCACCAGGCTGATCATGATGGCCGGCCGCGAGTAGCCGATCGTCTGGAGGGTGCCCAGTTCCCGAACCCGGCTGGCGAAGGAGGCGTAGGTCGTGTTCAGTCCGCCGACGATCCCCCCGAACGCCACCAGGATCGCGGTCAGCACCACCATCCACTGGATCGGTCGGTAGAACGACGCGAGCGTCGCGTAGTAGTCGGTCTCCTCGATCGCGACCAGTTCGAGGTCGAGCCGGCTCACCGCGAAGTCGTTGATCGACTCCGGGGTCGCCACGTCCCGGGTGAGCACCACGCACGAGAGTGAATCCCGCTGCGCGATCACCTGGAGGTCGACGAGGTCGATCCACGCCTCGCCCTCGATGACGCTCCCCGAGCCCGAATGGATCCCCACCACGTCCAGCGGTTCAGCGCCGACCCACAGGCGGTTCCCGATCGACCTCGACGCCGGGTCGAACCCCAGCGATCGCGCGGCCATCCGGCCGAGGCTGACCTCGCCTCGACCCGCCTCCGGGGGCCGGCCCGCCTCGAGCAGGGCTCCCTCGTGGACCAGCCAGGCCGCGGGCGTCACCCCGCGGAAGACCACCGAGGCGCCGGCATTCACCACCCCGGCGGGGTCGGTCCGGGAGACGGGCATCGCGATGTGGATCTCCGGGGAGATCGCCTCGACCCCGCCGAGCCGCCTCAGGCCCTCGACGCTCGCGGCGAGGATCCCCGAGGTCTGCATGCCGACCTCGCTGCGCTCGATGCTCTCCACCGAACCCGCCGCCATCAGGATCGTGTTGCGGGCGCTGCCGCTGGCCACGATCGACGTCCGCATCCCGGTCACGAATCCCGCGGAGGCCAGGACCAGCAGCACCACCAGCATGCTTCCCCCGACCGACAGGCAGGCCCGTCCCGGGCTTCGGGCGAGGTTGCGCGTGGCGTAGCTGATCGGCAGGAGCTTCATGGGTCCGTCACACCGTCCTGAAGGAATGGGCGATCTCGCGCCTCGAGACCCGCCAGGCCGGGACCACGCCGGCAAGAATGCCCAGCGCCACCGCCAGCGCGATCCCCAGGACCAGCAGCATCGGGTTCGAGGAGATCTCGATGTTGGTGCCCCCCATGGTCATGCTGAAGTGGCCGACCCGGGCGACCCCCCACGCCGCGAGGGTCCCGATCCCGCCGCCCACGATCCCCAGCACCGCGCCCTCGAAGACCACCATGAACCCGATCAAGCCCCCGGTGAATCCGAGGGTCTGGAGCACCGCGTGGTCGCGGATCCGGTCCCGCATCGCCAGCACGATCGCGTTGGCCACCAGGGCGAACACCGTCACCAGCGCGCCCCAGCCCAGCCAGGTGGCGAAGCCCACGATCTCGATGATGTCCCGGGCCGCACGACCCACGAACGCCTTCTCGGAGCTGGTGGAGGTGGGGTGCTCGTCGTACCTGAACTCGGAGTCGATCGCCCGCGCGACCTCCTCCATCGCCAGCGGGTCGTCCACCCGGACCGAGAACTGCGTCACCACGCCCCCGGTGCCCCCGGTCCGGAGCGTCTCCTGCAGGAAGGGCAGTTGCACGTAGCTCACGTTCCGGTCCTGCGCCGCGTCCGACTCGAGGATCGCCGCCACGTAGACGGTGATCCCGGCCGCGCTGAAGCGGTCACCCACCCCGATGCCACGGCGGTTCGCCATCGCCTCCCCGATCAGCGCGCCGTCGCCGCGCGTCCGCCATTCGGCGAGCGAACCGTCGGCGATCCGCCAGCCGGGTTCGAGGACGTCCTCCAGCTCGCCCACGGGCACCCCGCGGAACGTCACCACGTCGAGCGACGCCCGGCAGTTGGTGACCGTGATCTGGACCGGGACCGCGCTGGTCACGCCCTCGATCTCCTCGATCCGGTCGCCGTAGTACTGGGGCAGCTTGCTGGTGAAGGGGCAGTACCGGTTCTGCCGGTAGACGATCAGGGTGGCGTCCTCCGCGCTGGCGTTGGTGGCTTCGCCGACCCCGTCCCGCATCGCCTCCACGAAGCAGAACAGGAACATCGCGATGGCGATGCCCCCGACGGTGAGGCCGGAGCGGATCGGGCTCCGGGTGATCTGCTTGAGCACCAGTGGGATCGTTCGCAGCATCATCTTCACGTGGAGGCCTCCTCCTTCTCGAGCAGCCGCCCCTTCTCGAGGTGCAGCAGCAGGTCCGCGTATTCCGCGGTGGTGGTGTCGTGGGTGACCATCACGATGGTCCGTCCCTGCTCCTGGTTGAGCCGCTTGAGCAGTTCCATGACCGCGGTCGCCGAGGCCTTGTCGAGGTCCCCGGTGGGTTCGTCCGCCAGCAGCAGGGTGGGTTCGGTCACGATCGCGCGCGCGATCGCCACCCGCTGTTCCTGCCCGCCGGAGAGCTGGCGTGGATAGTGCGCGTGCCGGTCCGCGATCCCGACCACCTCCAGCGCCGCGCTCACCCGTTCGTGCCGTTCACGCTGGCTCATCGGCTTGAGCAGCAGCGGGAGCTCCACGTTCTCGTAGGCATTCAGGACCGGGACGAGGTTGTAGAGCTGGAAGACGTAGCCGACGTGGTCGGCCCTCCAGGCCGCCAGCTCGTTCCGCGAGAGTTCCCCGATCGACTGGTCGTCGATGACCAGGTTCCCGGAGGTCGGTCGGTCGATGCCGGCGAGCAGGTTCAGCAGGGTGGTCTTGCCCGACCCCGACGGTCCCATCAGGGCCACGAACTGTCCCCGATCGATGGTGAGGTCGAGCTCGTCGAGCGGCCGGATCTCCTCCACCCCGCCCTGGTACACGCGGGTCAGCTTGTCGCACCGTATCAACGTCATCTCACGCCTCGCTTCCTTGGACCATCACGACGTCGCCCTGGTCGAGTTCCCTGCCGTCGAGGATCACCTTCGTCCCGGGAAGGACCCCGTCCCGGAGTTCGCGCCAGCCGGATTCCTCGGCCCCCCCGAGGGTCACGGGCCGCCGCCGGGCGGTCCCCCGCCCGGACCGGAGGTCCTCCACGACCCAGACCTCGGGGGCGTCCTCGGTCCCCACGATCGCGTCACTCGGGACGAAGACCCGCTGGATGGTCCGCTCGACCCCGCCGGTCCCCGACGCCTGGGCGGGGAGGATGCGCACCCGGGCCAGCATCTCGGGCTTGAGCAGGGGGGAGGGGTCGTGGATCCGGACCTTGGCCTCGACGGTGTTCTTCTGGATGTCCGCCTTGTGCAGGAACCTCGTGACCTCGCCCCGGAACGTCTGGTCCGGCAGCAGGTCCACCACGACCTCGGCCGCCTGCCCGACCCCGACCCGGGCCGCCACCCCCAGCGGGATGTCCGCGCGGACCTGCAGGTGGTCGGGATCGAAGAGGTGGATCAGGTGTGCTCCGTGGGTCCCGTTCCCGAAGTTGATCGTGGACCCCGGCCCGCTGAGTCGTTCGATGACCACCCCCGCGAGGGTGGACCGCACCTGGCAGCGTTCGAGCCGGAGTTCCGCCTCCTCGAGTTCGGCCCGTGCGATGTCCCGTTCGGCGGTCGCCCTCAGCAGCTGGCCGGAGGCCTTCTCCAGTTCGAGGGTCTCGTGCACCAGCAGCTCGAAGTCGCGTTCGGACGCGACGACCTCCGCCCGGGCGGCTTCGACCCTGGCTTCCGCCGCCTTCCGCTGCTCCCGAAGGCTGCCGATCCTCGCCTCGCTCGAGTCGAGCTTCATGCGAAGCCTGACCACCACGCCCTCCGCGACCGCACCGTCGTCGACCAGGGGTTCCTTGCGGTCGATCTCGTCCTGGAGCTGGTCGCGTTCCAGTTCCGCGCTGCGGATCAGGGTCGGGAACTCGCTGAGGGCGGCCTGCAGCTGGAGGAGGCTCGCCTTCGCCAGCGCGACCCGGCGGGTGGGCTCCACCAGCTCGTTGCGCTCGGTCGCCGCGGCCTTGGCGGAGGAGGCCGCGATCTCGCGATTCGCCTCCGCGAACTCCAGGCGCGCCCTCGCCTTCTTGACCGACAACCGCGCGTCCTCGTCCACCATGGTGGCGACGAGGTCCCCGACCTCGATGCGGTCCCCCTCCAGCGGGATGACGTCCTCGACGATCCCCTCGGTGAGGGCGGCCACGAACAGCGGGTTCGGATCCGGCTCCACCCAGCCCGGGGCCCGGATCACCGATCCTTCCTCGACCTCCGACTGCTCGGCGGCCATCGAGGGCACCGCCCGCACCACCGCGGTCACCGTCCGGACCGGGGTCCCGGGGGCCAGCCCCCGCCAGCCCATGACCAGCAGGAGCCCGAGTGCCGCCGCCACGATGCCGGTGGGAACCACCAGTCGGGAGAACCACCTCGGCGAGGGGGCGGGTATCCGTCCCGCCGCATCCGGCGCGAGGTCCTTGATCGATCGTCTCCGGTTCATGAATGCGTCTCCACTTCGACCACGGGTCGTTCCAGCGGGATGTCGAAGGAACCACCCACCGACGTCTGGACGGCGATCCACGCCAGCGTGGACTGCCGCTTGTGCGCGAGCATCTCCAGCTGCTGCCGGATCATCTGCTGCTGGCTGAGCAGGAGTTCGGTGGAGTCCACCGAGCCCGCCTTGAATTCCAGTTCCGAGCTCTTCACCACCCGCTCGGACTCCTCGACCAGCACCTCGTCGAACAGCAGCAGCTGCTCCTCCGCCTGGTACCAGGTGTTCAACGCGACCCGCGCCTCGGTGATCACGTCCTGGCGGAGGATCGCGGCGTCGAGGTTCGCGGTCTCGAGCTGGGCGAGGGCGTTGGCGATGTGCGCGTACCCGGTGTCGAGGATCGGGAGCGAGACCGAGCTCCCGTTGAAGAGACCGGGTCGGTCCCCGAAGTTCCGGTTCCAGCTGATGCGGTACTGGACCTCCGGGATCCGGGTGAACCCGGCGAGCCTGAGCTCCGCTTCCGCGGCCTGGACCAGCTGCCGGGCCGCCGCCACGTCCAGCCGGACCTCGAGCGCGCGCCGGACGATCTGGCTCTCGTCCGGCATGTCCTCCGCGGGCCCCTGCACCAGCGGGCTCGCCAGGTCCCAGCCGGTCCCGTGGCCCGCCCACCCCATCAGTCGCAGCAGCTGGAGCTGTTCCTCCCGCAGCTGGCGGATGCTGTTGGCCAGCGCGGCCTCCGCGGCGTGGTGGTCGATGGCGGCGCGTTCCTGGTTCACCTTCGGGACCTCGCCCGCCTGCACCAGGGCCGTGACGAGTTCCAGGGTGGTTCCGGTGGTCTCCACGTAGGCGCGTCGGAGTTCGATGATGTCCCGGTCGTAGGCGGCCTCCGCGTAGGCCTCGCGGACCGCCGCGGCTCGCACCACCGTGGTCCGGGCGGCCTCCAGGATCATCGCCTGCAGCCGGCCGTCCTGGCGGTCGATCCGGTCCCCCATGGTCCACAGCCAGGTGAGCTGCTGCAGCAGCTGGACCATGCCCGGCGATCCACCCGCCCCGTCCAGGGGGGCACCGAACTGGAACACCACCCGGGGGTTGGGGGGGAGGGACGCCTGGGCCAGTTCCGCACGCTTGCGCGCCACCATCGAGAGCTGCCGGCGCAGTTCGGGGTCGTTGGTCAGCGCGACGGTGATCGCGGTCTCGAGGCCCAGCGGCTCGGTGCCGTCCCAGGCCTCGCTCGGTTCCTCGACGGGGGTCGACCACGCCTCCTCGAGGGTGACGGAGGCGCCGGTCCGGTCCTGCGCCAGCAGCGCGGCCTGGTCGAAGTCCGACTGCGGGTCCGCGGTGTAGCAGCCGCCGAGGGTGGTCGACAGGCACAGCGCAAGCAGTCCTCTGATCGATCGGTGGTTCATTGGTGGGTCCTCGAAGTACATCCAGTGGGCCAGGTCCACCCCTGCACGTGCAGGGGTGGTCACTCGTCGGATGCTTCGATCAGACCTGTCGGCGGCAGTGGCGCTCCAGCACCATCCCGGATCCGGGATCGGGTGGGCGCGGCTGGTGCACGGTCACGGTGGTGCCGGGCGCGTACCCCGCGACGTCCCCGGACCAGCCGGTCGGGAGGGCGTCCGTCCCGATCTCGTCGGTGGGGGGCAGGGGTTCGTGGAGCTCGGCCACCGGCGCGACCCGGTCGCAGCAGCTTCCGCTGCAGTCGGGCTCCGGTCCGGGGTCCGTACCGTCACCGGGTTCGGTGGTGCCGGCACCCCCGCTGCAGCAGCCCGCGTAGTCCGCGGTGTCGGCATCCATCACCAGGGCCGCCATCGTCCTGATCGAGCAACAGCAGAACGGCAGCATGCCGGCGATCAGGATGGTGAGGATGCGATGGGTCGGACGCATGGGTGACTCGGCTCCTCGGCGACGCGTGGTGCCGCCGTGTTCGATGAACAAGTCTACCCCCGAATCCCGCGCGGCAAAGCAAAATCCGATTATCGGGACCTACGGGTACCATGCAGCGGCTTCATGCACCCGATCGACTGGATCATTCTCCTGTTGTTCCCGCTCGCGCTGCTGCTCGCCGCGCTGTCGACCCGGTCCTACGCGCGATCGGTCTCCGGGTTCCTCGCCGCGAACCGATGCGCCGGCCGGTACCTGATCACCGTCGCCTACGGCATGGCCCAGCTGGGGGTGATCTCCCTGGTGTGGTACTGGCAGCAGAACTACGACGTCGCCTACACCTCGATCTGGTGGGGACTCATGGAGGGTCCGGCGATGATCGTGATCGCCCTCTCCGGCTGGGTGATCTACCGGTACCGGCAGACCCGCGCGATGACCCTCGCCCAGTTCTTCGAGATGCGCTACAGCCGGAACTTCCGGGTCTTCGCGGGACTGGTCGCGTTCCTCAGCGGCATCATCAACTACGGGATCTTCCCCGCGGTGGCGGCGCGCTTCTTCATCGCGCTCTGCGGACTCCCGGACGCGGTCGCGATCGGCGGGCTCACCCTGGACACCTTCCCGCTGCTGATGGCGGTGATGCTCGCCACCGCCCTGGTGTTCGTCTTCGTGGGGGGACAGGTCGCGGTGATCGTCACCGACTTCCTGCAGGGATCCTTCGCCAACCTGGTCTTCCTGGGGGTGATCGGGTACCTCCTCTGGCTCTTCCCCTGGAGCAAGATCGAGACCGCCCTGCTCGCCGCCCCCGAGGGACGCTCGCTGGTCGACCCCCTGGACCTGGGTCGCGAGGAGAACTTCAACATCTGGTACTGGGTGATCACGGTGATCGTGCTCTTCTACGGGATGATGAGCTGGCAGGGGGAGAGCGGCTACCGGGCCGCGGCCCTCAACGCCCACGAGGCCAAGATGGCCAACATCTTCAACGGCTGGCGGTTCCGGGTGCTGATGCTGGTCACCCTCGTCCTGCCCGTCGCGATCCGGGTGGTGATGACGGATCCCGACTACGCGGCCCAGGCCGAGCTGATCGACGCCTACACCTCGGCCCAGGCCACCGACGCCCTCGCCGCCGAGGTCCGGGCCCCGGTCGCCGCCTCCCACATCCTGCCCGCCGGGTTGCTGGGGCTCTTCGCCGCCGCGCTGCTGGGTGCGTTCATCTCGACCAACGACACCTACCTCCACTCGTGGGGTTCGATCTTCGTCCAGGACGTGGTGCTTCCCTTCCGCCGAACCCCGCTCTCCCGGAGGGCGCACCTCCTGCTGTTGAAGGGATCCATCCTCGGGGTGGCCGTCTTCGCCTTCACCTTCAGCATGCTCTACGAACCGAATCAGTACATCGCGATGTTCCTCGCCCTCACCGGTGCGGTCTTCGTCGGCGGTGCGGGCAGTGCGATCATCGGCGGGCTCTACTGGAAGCGCGGCACCACCGCCGCGGCGTGGACCGCGATGATCGCGGGGATGACCCTCTCCGGCGGGGGGATCGTCCTCAAGCAGCTCGACGCCGCCACCCTCCATCCCGGGGCGGTGCTCGAGGTCGCCGGCGACGACCGGGTGATCCGGGCCCCGCTTCACCCCCGCGCCGAGGGGACGACCTGGGTGCAGGCCGAGGGCAGCCCGCTGGCCTTCCGGGCGGGGCTCCTGGAGGCGGGGGACGGGGATTCCGCCGCGGCGGCCTCGATCGAACTCGCGTGGGGGGCCGGACGCACCCCCCTCGGCACCCTCTCGGTCGCCGCGGGCGACCGGGTCACGGGGCGGCTGCCGGATGGAGGCGAGTACCTGATCGTCCACGACCCGCCCTCCGCGTCCCGGAAGCTGCTCGCCCCGCTCTCCTTCGTGCGGAACGAACTCACCGGCCAGGTGCTGACCTTCTGGTCGATCGTGATCGCCATCCTTCTATACGTCGGGGTCTCGCTCCTCGGCTGGCTCCGGGGCCAGCCGCCCCACGACCTGGACCGGCTGCTGCACCGGGGACCGTACGCCCTGCCCGGGGACGAGGCCGCTCGGGTGGATCGCGGCTCCTGGCTCGAGCGACTCGGGTTCGATGCCGAGATGACCCGCTGGGATCGCGTCGCGACCGCCCTGACCCTCCTCTGGCCGTTCTGCTTCACGGTGGTGTTCATCGTGGTCACGATCCACGCGGTCCGGCACGGACTCGACCGTGCATGGTGGGTGGGCTACTGGCACTGGTGGACCTACCTGGCGTTCGGCGTGGCCGCGGTGGTCACCATCTGGTTCCTGGTCGGCGGACTGCGCGACCTCCGCCGGATGTTCGCCCGGCTTCGGACCTACGTGGTCGATGACTCGGACGACGGGCGGGTGGAATGATCGTCCATCCGCTGTCCGGTCCCGACTGGAGGCTCTCCTCCGATCGCCACGCCGCGGTGCCCGCCACGGTCCCCGGTTGCGTGCACGATGCCCTCATCGCCGCGGGGGTGCTGGTCGACCCCGACCACCCCGGCGGGGAGGACGCCCAGGCCTTCGTGGGCCACCTGGAGTGGGCGTGGTCCCTCGACTTCGAGGTCGATCCCGCCCTCCTCGACCACGACCACGTCGAGCTGTGCCTCGACTCGGTGGACACCGTCGGCGTCGTCGAACTCAACCACCAGCCGGTCGCCACCGTCGAGTCCCAGTTCGTACCCCATCGGATCGAGCTGGGCGATCGACTGGTCGCCGGCCCGAACCGGCTGGTCGTCCGGCTTCGCGGCACCCTCGAGGAGGCCCGGCGACGGGAGGTCCTCCACGGCCCCCGCCCGGTCAACGCGGACGGTGCCTGGGGTCCCTTCTCCCAGCTGCGCAAGAGCGCCTGCAACTTCGGGTGGGACTGGGGTCCCCGGTGCCCGACCTGCGGGTTCGCCGGGGACGTCCGGATCGAGGCCTGGTCGGGGACCCGGATCGCGGCGATCCGCACGCGCTGCCTGCACCTCGACCCGGAACGCGCGGAGCTCGCGGTGGCGGTCGACCTCGACGGCGCGCCCGTCGACTGCGAGATCGTGATCCGTACCGAGGACGGTCGGGAGCTGGCCCGCTCCCGGGGTTCCGATTCCGGCCCCCTGGCCATCGACGCCCCTCCGATCTGGTGGCCGCGCGGGCTCGGTGCGCAGCCGCTGGTGGTGGTCTCCGCCGTGCTTCCCGACGGCGAGTCGCGGGAGGTGCGCACCGGCCTGCGTACCACTCGTCTCGTCCACGACGCCGACGGGCGATTCGCCCTGGAGGTCAACGGCGAACCGGTGTTCTGCCGCGGGGCGAACTGGATCCCCTCGCGGTTGTTCCCCCACGCGCAGGTCCCGGGGGACGTGGAACCCCTGCTCGAGGCCGCCTGCGAGGCGAACATGAACATGCTCAGGGTGTGGGGCGGGGGACTCTACGAGCCGGACTGGTTCTACGAGGCCTGCGACCGTCGGGGGCTCATGGTCTGGCAGGACTTCATGTTCGCCTGCGCCACCTATCCGGAGCACGCGTCCTTCCGGCAGCTGGTCGAGGAGGAGGTGCGTTCCCAGGTGCGTCGGCTCGCCCACCATCCCTCCATCGTGGTGTGGTGCGGGGGGAACGAGGACCTGCTGGCCTGGCACGCCTGGGGCTGGCGCGAACGGATGGATCCCGGGACCTCGGTCGGCATCCACTACTGGACGGAGCTGATCCCCGGACTCTGCGCGGAGCTCGACCCCGACCGACCCTACTGGGTCGAGTCGCCCTGGTCGGGGTCCCTGCAGGTCCATCCCAACGACCCCGACACCGGGGACCGCCACGTCTGGGACCTCCGACTCGAGGCGCTCCGGACCCAGGTCCCGCGCTTCGCCAGCGAGTTCGGTCACCCCTCGCCGCCCTGCCCCCGGACCGTGGAGGGGACCTTCGGCCGACCGATCGCGGAACTGGCGCCCTCCGACCTCGCGGGTCGCCAGCGAGGGTGGGGGGGCGACGAGGCGCAGTACGCGCCGTACCTCGAGGCGATCTTCGGCGCGGACCACGCCGGGTTCGACCTCGACCGCTGGATCTGGGCGTGCCAGCTCGTCCAGGCGCGGGCGATGCGCATCGCCTGTTCATGGTTCCGGGCGAACCAGCCCCGGTGCGAAGGCGCGCTGGTCTGGCAGCTCAACGACGTGTGGACCGGTCACTCCTGGTCGCTGCTCGACGTCCGGCACCGGCGCAAGCCCGCCTTCCACGCGGTTCGCGAGGCGTTCGAGCCGCTGGGTCTCTTCCTCGAGCCTGTGGGGGGGCACGACTGCCTGGTGGTGGTCAACGCGACCGAACAGGCGTTCCGCGAGCGGATTCTCGTCGAGCGACTCGACTTCGGGGGCCGGCGACTGGCCGAGGCGTGCTACGAGGTCGCGGTGCCCGCCCGACGCGGGCGATGCCGGGTCGAGCTTCCGGCGTCCCTGACCGAGCCCGGCGATCCCGCCGCCGAGCTCGTGGTCGCGCGCGTCGGGGAACGTTCGGTGACCCGATTCTTCCTCCCCGACCACGCCTGCGCCCTGCCCGCGCCGGCCTACGACCTTCGCGTGGAGGGCGACGGACCCAACCGGACCCGCCTCGAACTGAGCGCCCGCTCCCTGCTGCGGGACGCGATGATCGACCTCGACGGCCTGCCCGAGGTGGGGCACGAGTCGCTCGGGCTGTTCACCCTCCTGCCCGGCGAGCGTCGACGCCTCCTGGTCCCGGGCCGCTGGCCGGGCGACGTCGCGGTGCGACTGCGGACCGCCAACGAGCTCGTGCACTGATCTCGGCGGAAACCCCCGGCACTTGCGCGGCCCCGCGGCGGTCAGCCCCTCGATCGCGGAGGCTGGGGCATTTGACGGGAGTCCCATGCCGCCCGAGCAACTCAGGCGTCGCTTCGATCGACTTGAATCACGATGCATCCGGCGACGGGAACGTCGGATCGACCGACTGGTCACCGGAGCCGAGCGTCGCGGCGAGGACCCCGACCGGCTCTTCTGGTCGATCGTCCACGACCTCGAACACGTCCCCACCACGAACCTGCGCGCCCGACTCCGGGCCCTGGGGCTGGAGCTGCCGTCGATCGCGTCGCTTGCGGACCGCTCCCCCCGTGAGGTGGACTCGCTCCTCGCGAACCTGCTGGCGGCGCTGTCCCTGCTCGAGGTCCGGATCCGTGGTCATCAAGGACTCGACCCGGGCGACCTGCTTGCTCGACTCCTCCGCCACGTGGTCGACCAACCGGTCCCCGACCTGCCGGTTCGGATCGGGGACCGCATGCACGTATGCCCGACCGGCGACGGACTCGCGATCGCTTCCGCCTGCCATCCCGCGCTGGCACCCCCGTCCCGTCCTCGGGAATGACGGATCGCCGACCCGCCTGCTACCATTTCCCCCAGATGTCGAAGGAGTCCCACGAAAACCTGCCTCTGGTCGACTTCCTCCCGAAGCCGGGGCCCGGTCCTCGTGGCCTGCTCACGCGCCTGCTTCGACCGATCGGGCACTGGCTGCTTCGCTTGCGGAAGATCGAGCAACACGAGCGGAACATCACCCGTCGCCTGCTGGACGGCGAGCTCCCCGCCGGCGCCTCCTACGTCAGGGAGTTCGAGCTCGAGGTCGACTTCGATCCCGGGCAGCTGGAGCACATCCCCGAGGAGGGCCCGGTGATCGTCACCGCCAACCACCCCCTCGGCGGACACGATGCGATGGCGCTCCTGGCCATGGTCGAGCAGCGACGCCCGGACGTGAAGGTCCTGGCGAACCGCCTGCTCGGGAAGATGCGCTTCCTCAATGACGCGATCCTCCAGGTCGACGTGCTGGGCGAGTCGACCGGCGCCAACCGATCGACCATGCGCGAGGTGGTGCGGTTCGTGCGGGACGGTGGGGCCCTGATCGTCCTGCCCGCCGGAGCGGTCTCCCACCTCAACCGCAAGAGCAAGGTCGTGACCGACGATCCCTGGACCGCCCAGATCGGGGTGCTCGCCCGCCTGACCAAGGCGACCATCGTCCCCGCCTTCATCGGCGGGCGGAACAGCACCCTCTTCCAGATGGCGGGCCTCGTTCATCCGGTCCTGCGGACCCTGCTGCTGCCCCACGAACTCGTCCGGAGCACCGGCATGCGCTTCCCGGTCCGCATCGGGGAACCCGTTCCCCCCGCCCGGGTCGCCAAGTTCGAGTCCCCCGAGGACCTCGTGGAGTACCTGCGGGCACTGACCTACCTCCTGGCGGACCGGAGTTCCGACGCCGACGACCCGGAATCCTCCGAGCGCGCGATGAGCGAGGAGCAGACCCGCTGGGCCTCGATCGCCAGCACCTCCACCCACAGCGGGGAGGAGCTCCAGCAGGAGCTGGACGCCCTGGGCAGTGACGCCCGCCTGATCTCGCAGTCCAACCTCGAGGTCTGGTGCGCGCGTGCCGGCGACATCCCGCGGCTCATGCTCGAGGTGGGACGACTCCGCGAGTCCGCCTTCCGGAACGTGGGGGAGGGGTCCGGTCGGGCGCTGGACCTCGATCGCTACGACGGCTGGTACTGGCAGCTGCTGCTCTGGGATCGCGAGAAGAAGCAGCTGGCCGGTGGGTACCGCCTCGGGATGACCGACGAGATCCTCCCCGGGCACGGGCTTGAGGGCCTCTACACGCACTCGCTCTTCGACTACGACACCACCCTCATCGAGCGCATCTCCCCCGCGATCGAGCTCGGTCGCTCCTACGTCCGCGAGGAGTACCAGCGGAAGCCGACCGCGCTGCTCCTGCTGTGGCGCGCGATCGGCGCCTTCGTGGTGCTCCACCCCGACCACCATCGACTGTTCGGACCGGTCTCGATCAGCAACGAGTTCACCTCGATGTCGAGGCAGCTTCTGATCGCGTTCCTGCAGACCCATCGGGCGATCCCGGTGCTGAGCGAGCTGGTGCGACCCCGCAACCCGATGAAGATGGCACCCGCCACCCACTGGGACGAGAAGCGCGTCGCCCAGGCGATCACCGATCCCGAGGACCTCGACGCCCTGGTCCGGACCATCGAGTCCGGGAAGCGCTCGATGCCGATCCTGCTCCGCCAGTACCTCAAGCTCGACGCGAAGCTCCTGGCGGCCAACGTCGACCGCGACTTCGGCGACGTGCTCGACGGGCTGATGTACGCCGACATGCTGTACCTCGACCGCCGGGTCATGCGCTTCTTCGTCGGCGAGGACGGCATGGAGCGCTTCCTCACCCACCACGGGATCGAGGTCAGCGAGGCGATGCGCAAGCAGCGCCGGACCCGTCGCAAGGCCTGACCTGCGGCCCGGCATCCGGGACTTGATCGTTCGTTTTAGGACTCGCCTCCCGTATACTCGGGCGGACTGGTCCCGGAGGATCGAGATCCATGCCGCCGTCCCCGACCATGAACACGTTCCCGGGAACGATGCCGCTGCTGGCGGGCTGGTTGTCCTGCGCGACCGCCGCCTGCCCGCTCCTCGCGGGTGTCCCGGACCTCCACGGCGACGACGGGGCCTTCTTCGAGAAGCGGATCCGGCCGATCCTGGTCGAGCACTGCCTCGAGTGCCACGGACCGGACCCCGCCTCGCGCCGCGGCGGGCTCCGACTGGACGGCCCCGCCGCGATCCTCGCCGGCGGCGAGAGCGGCCCGGTGGTCGTGCCCGGTTCCCCGGAGACCAGCCGACTCCATCGCGCGGTGAGCTACCTCGACCCGGAATTCCAGATGCCGCCGCGCGGTCGGCTGGAGGAACGGGACCGGGAGGCGATCCGTTCCTGGATCGCCGCCGGGGCCGCGATGCCCGCGGCCGCCCCGGTGCGGCCGGAGCCCGCGGTCGGTTCCGTGGAGCCGTTCGACTGGGTTCGTGAACGTCGCCACTGGGCGTACCAGCCCGTCCTCGATCCCGCGCCGCCCCCGGTCCTCGACGCGGACTGGTGCCGCAACGGGATCGACCGGTTCATCCTCGCGAGGCTCGAGGACGCCGGTCTCCGCCCCGCCCCCGAGGCGGACCGCCGCACCCTGATCCGGCGTGCCTACTTCGACCTGCTCGGACTGCCCCCGACCCCGGAGGCCGTCGACCGGTTCCTCGCCGACGAGTCGCCCGACGCCTTCGACGACCTGGTGGACGAGCTCCTGGCCTCGCCCCACTACGGCGAGCGCTGGGCCCGCCACTGGCTGGACGTCGCCCGCTACGCCGACAGCAACGGCCTCGACGAGAACACCGCCTTCGGGAACGCCTGGCGGTACCGGGACTGGGTGGTCCGGGCGATCAACGACGACAAGCCCTACGACCAGTTCGTCATCGAGCAGGTCGCCGGGGACCTGCTGCCCGAGGACGACGCCCGGCGTCCGGATCGCATGCTCGCCACCGGCTTCCTCTCCCTCGGGCCCAAGGTGCTCGCGGAGCCCGACAAGGAGAAGATGCAGGTCGACATCGTCGACGAGCAACTCGACGTCCTCGGCCAGGCGTTCCTCGCCCAGACCATCGGCTGCGCCCGCTGCCACGACCACAAGTTCGACCCCATCACCGCCCGCGACTACCACGCCATGGCGGGCATCCTCTACAGCACGAGGACCATGCGCTCCCTCGACACCGTGGCCCGCGTGCACGAGCGGGAGCTGGCGACCCGGGATCAGGTGCGACGCGTGCTCGAGCACGAGCGAGCGGTGGACGAGAACCGGGACGCGCTCGACCGGGCGGTCGCCGACGGGGGTCGGGAGCTCAGGGCGCGCTGGCTCGCGGAGACCGCCCAGGTCCTGCTGGCCACCCGCTCCCTGGCGTCGCTCCCCCGGATTCGCGAGGCCGAGGCGTTCGACCGGAGCAACCTCGGCGTCGACCACGACCGCTGGGGTTCCGGGATCGGGGTGGTCCACACCGTCCGACCCGACGAGCTCCAGTACGTCGAGTACGACCACCGAGCCGTGGCGTCCGGGGAGCACGAGCTTCGTCTGCGCTACGCCTCGCAGGCCTCCCGGCCGGTGCGGCTGCTGGTGGACGGGGAACCGGTGACCGACGCCCTGTGTGCCTCGGAGACCGGCGCGTTCACGCCCGACGGGATGACCTGGACCACCATCCGCTTCGAGCTCGGGGCGGGCGACCACGTGATCCGCCTCGAACGCGAGGTGGATTTCCCCCACCTCGACCGGCTCTCGATCACCGGTCCCGGGGAACGCCTCGACCTCGCGGCCTCGATCGAGGAGGTCGCCGCGGAACACGAACTCGATCCCGCCCTCCTCGAGCGCTGGGCCTTCGCCCTGGCGGCGGAGCCGATCTTCCTTCCCTGGCGTGCCCTCGCGGTCCTCGACTCCCGGTCCTTCGACGACCGTCGCGGTCGGTTGCTCGCCGACCTGCACGCGGCGTACGCCCCGGACTCGATCCCCGCGGACGGGATCGAGGATCGCACGGGCGTGGGACCCGACGAGCGGGTCTTCCTGCGCTCGATCGTCGCGGGCGACCCGCCGCTCGATCCCCACCAGTTCGCCCTTCGCTGGGCGCTCGCGGTGCGGATGGTCGTCGACGCGTGGGAACGTCGGGAACCCGGGACCGACCCGGACGGGTTCGACGACCCGGGCCGGGAGGCGATGCGGCGCGTGCTGCTCGGGGAGGCCGGGATCCTCAAGGTGGCCCCCGAGGACCCCGCGATCCTGGCGACCGAGGCGGGACCCCGGCTGGAACGCCTGCTCGAGGATCGTCGCCGGCTCGAGGCGTCGGAACCCGCGGCGTTCGAGATGGGGATCGTGGTCGAGGACGCCACCCCGACCGACCTGCCGGTGTTCGTGCGCGGCGAGCACACCAACCCCGGCGGGGAGGCGGTCCCCCGCGGCACCCTCACGGTGCTCGCCCACCTCCTCGAGCCCGCCGAGATCCCCGCGGAGGCGAGCGGACGCCTCGAGCTCGCGCGCTGGATCGTCGATCCCGACAACCCGCTGACCTCGAGGGTGGCGGTGAACCGGGTCTGGAAGGCGCACTTCGGTCGGGGCATCGCGGCGAATCCCAGCAACTTCGGGACCCGTGGCTCCGCCCCCTCCCACCCCGGACTGCTCGACTGGCTCGCCCGACGGTTCGTCGAGGATGGCTGGTCGATGAAGCGGATGCACCGGCTGATCCTGCAGTCCGCCGCGTGGCGGATGGGTGCGCAGCCGGACCCGGACCTCCGCGCCCTGGACCCCGCGAACCGGCTGTTCTCCCGGCGGGACCCGATCCGACTCGAGGCGGAACCGATCCGGGACGCGCTGCTTGCGGTGGGGGGGAGCCTCGACCTGACCATGGGGGGCTCGCTGCTTCGCTCCTCGAACTTCGGCTACGTCACCAACGACCAGTCCACCAGCAACGAACGCTACGTCTCCAACCGGCGCGCGATCTACCTGCCGGTGATCCGCAACGACATGTACCCCTTCTTCTCGATCTTCGACTACCCGGATTCGAGCGTGCCCGTGGACGCCCGGCCGCGGACCGTGGTCGCCCAGCAGGCGCTGTTCATGATGAACAGCCCGCTGGTGATCGCGCAGGCGGAGGCGCTGGCCGGGGACCTGCTCGCCGATCCGGGGCTGGTGGACGACGAGGCACGGGTGGTCGAGGCCTACCGACGGGCCTTCGCCCGCGGGCCCGATCCCCTCGAGGTGCGGGCCGCGCTGGATCACCTCCAACGGGTCCGCGCCGCCCCCGCGGAGTTCCGTTCGGTCCCGTGGTCCGAGAGGGACGAGGCCCGGGCCCCGATCGGCGACGAGCTGGCCGCCCTGCGTTCACTCTGCCAGGTCCTCTTCGCCTCCAACGAGTTCATCTACCTGCGTTGATGCCGTCGGGCCGGCCGCTTCCACCCTTCCCGGACCCTCGCCCGCACCCTCTCGGTGCCTCCCGGCCCGGTCTGCCTGCCGGAGGGTTTCATCGATCGCGCCGTCCCCTATGCTGGGGGCATGGCACGGTTCTGCGGAATCCAGTCCCAGGTCACCCGGCGCGACATGCTCCGCCACTGCTGCGCGGGCTTCGGGTCGGTGGCCCTCGCCGGGCTCCTCGCGGAGGAGATGGTCGCGGCCCGGCCCGACGAACGACCGGTGCTGGTCGACCCCCGCGCACTGAACCCCCTCGCGGTCCGCATGACCCACCACGCCCCTCGGGCCAAGCGGGTCATCTTCCTCTTCATGCACGGCGGGCCTTCCCAGGTCGACACCTTCGACTACAAGCCCCGCCTCCAGCTCGACGACGGCAAGCCGGTCCCCTTCGCCAAGCCCCGGGTCCAGTTCGCCGAGACCGGCAACCTCCTCGGCAGCCCCTACACGTGGAAGCAGCACGGGGAGAGCGGGGCGTGGGTCAGCGAGATCTTCCCCGAGACCGCCAAGGTGGTCGACGACCTCTGCTTCATCAAGAGCCTGCACGGGTCCAACGCCGCCCACGGCGCGGCCCTGCTGAAGATCCACACCGGCTCGGAGAACTTCGTGCGCCCCTCGATGGGGTCCTGGATCACCTACGGCCTCGGATCCGAGAACCGGGACCTCCCGGGGTTCGTGACCATCTGTCCCACCCTCGGTCACGGGGGCGTGAACAACTACTCCTCGGCGTTCCTGCCCGCCGCCTACCACGGGACCTCCATCGGCCACGCCGGCATCCGTGCCGAACAGGCCCGCTTCGAGCACATGACCTCCATGGGCGACTCCCGGATCCAGCGCGAGCAGCTCGACCTGCTCCGTGAACTCAACCAGCACGGTCTGGAGTCCACCGGCCGGGACCCCGCGCTCGAAGGGCGGATCGAGACCTTCGAACTCGCGTTCCGCATGCAGGGGGTGGCCCCCGAGGTGCTGGACGTCTCCCGCGAGACCCCGGAGACCCGCCGGCTCTACGGACTCGAGGAGGACGTCACCCGCGACTTCGGGCGCCAGTGCCTGCTCGCCCGTCGCTTCAGCGAGCGGGGGGTGCGATTCGTCCAGTGCACCCACTCGTACAAGTGGGACCAGCACGGGAACCTGGAGGCCGACCACCGTTCGAACGCGGCGGAGGTCGACACCGGGATCGCCGCGCTCATCACCGACCTCAAGCGCCGGGGGATGCTCGAGGAGACCCTCGTGCTCTGGGGCGGGGAGTTCGGGCGGACGCCCGCCGCGCAGGGTGGCAACGGCCGCGATCACAACCCCCACGGGTTCACGATGTGGATGGCGGGCGGCGGGGTGAAGCCGGGATTCTCCTTCGGGGCCACCGACGAGTACGGGTACTACGCCCAGGAGGACAAGGTCCACGTGCACGACCTGCACGCCACCATCCTCGCCCTGCTGGGGGTCGACCACGAGCGACTCACCTACCGCAGCGCCGGTCGCGACTTCCGCCTGACCGACGTCTCCGGTCGGGTGGTCGAGGAGCTCTTCGCCTGAGCGACCCGATCGGGCGCGGCACGCTGCGGCTCAGTCCTCCGGCAGGTGCTTGACCCGCCAGAGCGCCTCGAGCCGGGCCTCGATCGATCCCCCGAGCAGCGCCCAGTCATCGATCTCCAGCTCGAGCTCCGCGAGCGAGCAGGTGGGCATCTCGTGCAGCCCCAGCCCCAGCACGTGCAGGACGTCCTCGGAGCCCGGGTTGTGCCCCACCAGCATCACCCGTTCCTCGTCACGGGCGCGCTGCACCACCGCCTCCAGCATCGCGGTGGGGGAGGCCAGGTAGAGCTCCTCCACCGTCACGCTCCTCGCGGTGCGTCCCGCGGCCTCCTCGAGCAGGTCCAGGGTCTCGACGGTCCGACGGGCACTCGAGCAGAGGACCAGCTCCGGCAGGAGGTCCCGGTCCCGCATGAATCGACCCATCCGCCCCGCCGCCTCCCGTCCGCGCTGGTTGAGCGGGCGGTCGTGGTCGCGCAGTCCGGGGTTCCCGTGGTCGCTCTTCGCGTGGCGCAGGACCAGGAGTTGCTTGCTCATCGGATCATCCTCCCGCGTGGGCCCCGGGGCCCCGCCCCGTCGCTCAGGCGATCAGTTCACGGATCGGTTCCGCGCCCTCCACCCCGACCAGCTTCTGCTCGAGCCCCGCGTGGAAGTAGGTGAGCGCGTTGGGGTCGAGGCCCAGCTGGTTGAGGATGGTCGCGTGCAGCCGGTTCACGTGGTAGCGGCCGAGTTCCGGGACCGCCATGTTCCCCAGCTCGTCGGTCCCGCCCACCGAGATGCCGCCCTTGATGCCTCCCCCGGCCATCCACATCGTGAACCCGTAGGAGTTGTGGTCGCGACCGGTGCCCTCGCTGTACTCCGCGATCGGCTGGCGACCGAACTCGCCCCCCCAGACCACCAGGGTCTCCTCCAGCAGCCCGCGTTGCTTGAGGTCCTTGAGCAGGCCGGCCACCGGCTTGTCGGTGTTGCCGGCGTGGAAGGCGTGGTTCTTCACCAGGTCCCCGTGGGCGTCCCAGTTGTCGTCGTTGTGGGCTCCTCCGGAGTACAGCTGGACGAACCGCACCCCTCGCTCGACCAGGCGCCGTGCCAGCAGGCACTTGCGCCCGAAGTCGTGGGTCCGGGGTTCCTCGATGCCGTAGAGCGCCCGCGTCGCCGCGCTCTCCCGCTCGATGTCGACCGCCTCCGGTGCGGTCGCCTGCATCCGGTAGGCCAGCTCGTAGCCCTGGATCCGGGCCTCCAGGTCGGGGTTGCCGGGGTGCTGGCTCGCGTGGCGCTCGTTGAATCCGCGCAACCGATCGATGAGGTGTCGCTGCACCCGGCGACTGCGCCCCGGCGGGTTCTCGAGGTCCAGGATCGGGGCCCCGCTCCCACGCAGCACGGTGCCCGCGTAGGTGGCGGGCATGTACCCGCTCGACCAGTTCTTCGCCCCCGAGATCGGACCGCCCTTCTCGTCGAGCATGACCACGAAGCCCGGGAGGTTCGCGTTCTCGCTGCCCAGCCCGTAGTTGGCCCAGGAACCGATCGCGGGCGCCCCCGCCAGCAGGCGTCCGGAGTTCATCATCAGCATCGCGGATCCGTGGAGGGGGCTCTCCGCGTACATCCCCTTGAGGAACGCGATGTCGTCCACGCAGGTCGAGAGGTGCGGGAAGAGCGAGCTCACCCAGGCCCCGGACTCGCCGTGGCGCCGGAAGTCCCACTTCGGTCCCACCACCCGGCCCAGGTTGCGGTCTCCGCTTCGTCCCTTGGTGTCGACCTCGATGGTCCTGCCGTCGTGCTTGAAGAGTTCCGGCTTGTAGTCGAAGAGGTCCACGTGGGACGGCCCGCCGTACATGAAGAGGAAGATCACGCTCTTCGCCCGCGGGGCGAACGCCGGCGGCTTCGGCTGCAGGGGGTTGAAGTCCGTCACCCCGTCCGCCGCGGTCGCCTGCCTCGCGAGGAATCCATCCTGGGCCAGCATGGATCCGAGCGCGAGCCCGGTGAAGCCCGCCCCGGTCTGCCACAGGAACTCCCGGCGGGTCCGCCGGCAGAAGCTTCCCTGGTGCGTCGGTTGTGCCTGGGGATCGGTGCTCATGGGTCAGTCCACGTGGAGGAATTCGTTGAGGTTCAGCGCGACCAGGCAGAAGTGCTCCAGCGCCCGCATCCGATCATACCGCTCCTCCTCGACCAGCCACTCGACGAACTGCAGGCCCTCCTCGAGCTCCACCTCCTCCGCGGGGCGGCAGGTCGCGATCTCGATCGCGCGCCTCAGCTGTCCGGGCAGGTCCCGGGGTCGCTCGCGGACCACCCGGCGGGCGAACGCCCGGGCCCGGTCGTTGGCGAAGCGGCTGTTGAGCAGGGTCAGTCCCTGGGTGGGCTGGGTGGTGGCGTGCCGTTCGGGGCAGGGGCTGTCCGGATCGGCGAGGTCGAAGACGGTGAGCAGCGGGTCGAGCAGGGAGCGCTTGGTGTGCACGTAGATCGACCGCCGGCCCACGTCCCGCTCGGAGGTCACCGGCCACACCGCGTCCGGTCGCGAACTGGTCTCCAGCACCGCGTCCGGCATCGGGGGCCGGACGCTCGGTCCGCCCATCTCCTCCAGGAGTTCACCGCTGGCGGTGAGCATCGCGTCCCGGAGCTCCTCCGCACCCAGTCGTCGAAGCCGGTACCGCGAGAGCAGCCGGTTCTCGGGATCCAGCACCAGGGCCTCGGGGGCGGGGGTGCTGGACATCCGGTAGGTGCTGGAGTTCATGATCAGTCGGTGCATCGACTTCAGGCTCCGCCCACGCTCCAGGAACGCCATCGCCAGCCAGTCGATCAGTTCCGGGTGGGAGGGCGGCAGTCCGAGCCGGCCGAGGTCGTTGGTCGAGGGCACCAGTCCCCGGCCGAAATGGTGGTGCCAGATCCGGTTGACCGCGGTTCGCAGGGCCAGGGCGTTGTCCGGGTGGTTGATCCAGTTGGCCAGGACCGTCCGGCGTCCCGAGGAATCGCCGTGCACCGTGGGACGCGCCCGGCCCAGCGGCGCGAGCCCCCGCACCACCTCCGGCACGTCGGGTCCCACCACCTCGCCCGGGGCGTGGACGCTGCCCCGCCCCAGGATCCTCGTCTCCGGGGCCTCGGGACCGAACTCGCTCAGGGAGAGCACCCGGACCGTCTCGGTGCGCGGGATCGACAGGGCGCGCAGCCGCGCCCGCCCCGCGAGGTAGGTGCTCTCGGCGCCGGGGAGTCCCGACGCCGTCGAATCCGGATCCCGGCTGAGTCCGGTGGCCAGCGAGATCACCTCGTCGTGGGAGAGGGCCCGGTCGTGGAACCGGAGTTCGTCGACCTCGCCCTCGAACGGTCCGCCCCCCGCGCGCGAGCGACCCACGAAGAGCGTGGCCTGCGCGTCGAGGGTCTCGCGATTGCAGGTCCCGCGATCCGCCAGGACGCCGTCGACGTAGAGCGCGAACCGCCCCTCGCCCCGATCCCGGACCAGCGCCACGTGGTGCCATGACCCGTCGTTGAAGCCGGGGGGCGAGGCGATGAATCGTTCGGGGGCGCCGATCCCGGCGGCGATCACGCCGTCGCCCACCAGCGAGATGCCGAAGTCGCGGACGATCCCGGGGACCTCGCCGTCGACGATTCCCGATCCGAGGAACCATCGGGGATCCTCGTCGACCCCGAGGCCCCGCTCCTCGGTGCGCATGAAGAAGCTCACCGTGAAGTCGTCGCCCACCGGCCGCTCGATCTCGAGGTGCCCCCGCCCCGCCCCGAACGCGAGCGCGGCGCCGTCCCGACCCGGGACCGTGCCCGGGGTCCCCGTGACCCGTCCGTCCCGCCCGCCGAGGCGATCCGCCGCCGGGTCCGCCGGCTCGAACCGGTAGGCCGCCACCAACCCGTCGACGGTCCCCGGGGCCGGCGACGTGGAGCCGACCTCCTGCGCACGAAGCGACTCGATGAGTTCCCTCCGTCGCTGCTCGAATCGGCGCATCCTTGACTCGTGGGGTTCCGCGGAGGCGTCCCTCGGCATCGAACGGAGGATGTGGGTCTCCGCGATGTGGGTGCCCCCGGTGGGGTTGCGGTAGGGGGTCACCCCGCTGAAGAACGCGGTCATGGCGTAGTAGTCGGCCTGCGAGATCGGATCGCCCTTGTGGTCGTGGCACCGGGCACAGCCGATCGACATTCCCAGGGTGGCTCGCACCGTGGTGTCCACGATCGAGTCCAGGTCGTCCGCGATCGCCTGCGGCACGTCGGTGGGTTCGTCGTCCCAGAGTCCCAGCCGGTGCATCCCGGTGGCGGCCACGCTGCCCGCGTCCCGGTCCGGGAGTTCGTCCCCGGCGATCTGCTCGAGGATGAACCGGTCGTAGGGCATGTCCTGGTTGAGGCTCCGGATCACCCAGTCCCGGTACCGCCACACCTCCGGCTTCGTCGTGTCCCGCTCGAAGCCGTTGGTCTCCGCGTACCGGACCACGTCCAGCCAGTGCCGCGCCCATCGCTCCCCGTAGTGGGGGGATGCCAGCAACCGGTCCACCATCCGCGCGTGGGCACCGGGTTCCCGGTCCTCGAGGTACGCGCGCCGGGTCTCCTCGTCGGGGGGGAGGCCGGTCAGGTCGAAGGCGGCCCGTCGCACCAGGCTCAGTCGATCCGCCTCGGGCGCGGGCCGGAGTCCCGCCGCCTCGAGCCTCTCCAGCACGAAGTGATCGATCGGAGTGCGACACCACGCCACCTCCTCGACCTCCGGGACCTCGGGATCGCTCGTCGGCTGCCACGCCCAGAAGTCGTCACCGTCGAGGCCGGATCCCGACACCACCAGGACCGTCATCATGAACTTGGCGAGGATGATCGACATGGTGGGACCATGCTCGCCGGTTCCGCGGGGGGTTACAAGTCCGAATCGCCGAATCCCGCCCGCTCAGCCCCCGGACGTCCCCGTCGGCTCCTTCGCGGAGGATCCCTCGAGCAGCTTCCACAGGACCCGGGTGCCGGGCGGCGCCTCGACCTTCCCGTTGACGATCATGTCCGTGGTCACGTCCTTGCCGTAGGTCCGGCGGTTGAGCGCCTCGTCGATGGTGAAGCCCGAACCCCCGACCACCAGTCCCCCGTACACCCCCACGGCGTCGGTGAACACCCGGACCTCGTCCCGGGGCAGGTCCACGGGGTCGGTGGTGCCGCTTCCGTCCCCGAAGCTCCCTGCCGCCTGCGCGACCGCGTAGCGCCCCTTGGTCAGGAATCGATCCACCGCCTCGTCGGTCAGGAACACGAACACCGAGTCCTCGCTCTGCGCACCGATCTGGAGCCCGATGGACCCCTGGATGAGGTCCACCGCGAGCGGAGGCGAGAACCCCTCGTCGAGTCGCTTGAGGAAGACGCCCACCCCGCCCTTCCCGCCGACCACCACTCCCGCCTGGGTGCTGGAGAAGATGGCGATCCCCCGGGCCCGGTCGATCAGCTCCCGGGGCACCGGGGTCGGCGACTGCTCGATCCTCCGGAAGGACTGGACGTCCTTGGTGATGACCCCGGTCATGTCCGATTCGCATCCGCTCGCCACCGCCAGCAGCAGCATCGCCCCGGGCACGAGTCCGATTCGACTTCGCCAGTTCGTCATGTCGTCGCTCCTACGGATGCTCGGTGGGTGTCGTCCCACCGGAAAGAATCGGTCGTTATTTGCATAGAAAGCTACCCGGACGGATCCCCGACTGCAAAGCCTTGATAGGCTTGGCGGATCCATCACCCCCGTGCCTCGACCCCTGGCGCACGAAAGGAACCTCCTTGAACTACCGGCGTCGAAAACGCTCGTACCAGCACGAGGAAGCACACTCCGAGCAGGAGGCCGCCCACGCACCGCCCCTCGAGCACGAGCTGGTCCCGCGTGCGGAGCCGGTGATGATCACCGAGGACCGGGCCCTCCACGACTACCTGGACCACGCGCGGCAGGCGCCCATCGTCGCCTACGACACCGAATTCATCGGGGAGGAGACCTTCCATCCGATCATCTGCCTGGTCCAGCTGGCGACCTCCGACTCGATCGCGCTCATCGACCCGATGGCGGTCAGCACCCTGGACCCGGTCTGGGAGCTCGTCGCCGATCCCGACGTCCGGAAGGTGGTCCACGCCGGCAAGGTCGACCTGCAGCACGTCCACCACGGGATCGGCGGCAACGCGGCCTCGGTCATCGACACCCAGATCGCGGCCGCCTTCGCCGGGCTCCCCTGGCCGGTGGGACTGGCGCGGGTGATCGAGTCCTTCACCGGTCACCGACTCGGCAAGGGCCACACCTTCACCAACTGGGACACCCGGCCCCTCAGCAACCAGCAGCTCCGGTACGCGGCGGACGACGTCCGGTACCTGCCGATGCTCTGGGGCATGCTCGAGGCGGAACTGGATCGACGGGGCAACCTCGACTGGGCGATCCGCGAGTGCGAGGACACCCTGCTCCAGAGCCGGGAGTTCGATCCCGAACCGCACCTGCGCAAGATCTCCAAGGGCATGCGCCTCAAGCCCCGTGCGCGGGCGCTGCTCCGGGCCCTGGTGGTGGAGCGCAACCGGATCGCCGAACTGGCCGACCGTCCGCACCGGGTGCTGATCCCCGACTCCGCCATGCTCGAGATGGCCAGGAGGAAGCCCTCCTCCGCCTCGGAACTCGCGGCGATCCGCGGATTCCCCAAGCCGACCGCCGAGCAATGGCACGAGGACCTCCTCGGGATCCTGTCCAACCTCGACCAGCTCGACCTCTCGATGGAACAACCGAGCCGACCCTCCAACGAAGCCGCCACCGACCAGGTCGAGGTGGACGCCCTCTGGATGGTGGTCTGCACCCGGTTGCTCGCGCTGGGGATCTCCCCCGGGATCGTGCTGTCCCGGAGTATCCTCGCGGAGTGGTTCCTCGAGTACCGCAAGAGCCGGGCATCCGCACTCTTCGATGCGGATGACTGGCGCTCGGAGGCCCTCGGGGGGTGGCTGTGCGACTTCATCGCCGGCGACCGGAGCCTGGTCGTCGAGTGGGGGGATCGTGGCACCATCGTCCGCGAACGCTCGGGACCCGAGGACGCTTCCCCCGAATGAACGCCCGCGGTCTCAGCCGGTCCGGCGCAGCCTCGCGATGAAGAACCCGTCCATCCCCGGAGGCGCGAGCCGGACCAGTTCCTCCCGCCGGGGGATCGCCCGCCCGTGGAACGACTCGCAGGGGGGCAGCCGTCCCGGCAGCTCGACGCCCGGCGGCTCGAGGGCGACCCGCCCCTCGTAGACCGCGAGGGCCCGTTCCACCACCAGTTCGTTCTCCTCCGGCGCGAAGGTGCAGGTCGAGTAGACGATGGTCCCGCCCGGCCGGGTGGCCTCGATCGCGGAATGCAGCAGGCTCTTCTGCCGGGAGGACAGCCGGAGCGGGGTCTTCGGCTTCCAGCTGGCCCAGGTCTCCGGCAGGTGCCCCCGCATCATGCCCTCCCCGCTGCAGGGGGCGTCCACCAGGACCCGGTCGTACCCCTCCGGTTCCCGTCGACCGATGCGTTCCCCCCGGCCGACCCGCACCGACGCCTTCGCCCCGAGCAGTTCGAGCACCGCGCGAAGCCGGTGGCTCCGGCTGCGCGAGGCATCGTTGGCCACCAGTTCCCCGTGGTTGTCCATCAGGGCGGCGAGGTGCGAGGTCTTGCTGCCGGGCGCCGCGCAGAGGTCGAGCACCCGCTCCCCGGGCCTCGGCGCCAGCACCAGCGAGGCCGCGATGCTGGAGGGCGACTGGATGTGGAGCCCGCCCGACTTCCAGGCCTCGAGTTCCTGAACCTCGCGCACCGACGCCCGGATCTCGATCGCCTCCCGGCACCAGTCCGACCGCGTGCACTCGATCGAGCACCGCGCGAGTTCCGACAGCACCGGCTCCACGCCGGTGCGGAGGGTGTTCACCCTCGTCCAGGTCCGGGCGTCGCCCGGGGGCCCCTCGAGGAACGCGGCGAGTGACGCGTCCGGCAGCAGTTCCCGAAGTCGCTCGAGCAGTCCCTCGGGCGGGAACTCCCCGTTCCCGGATGGTGCGGGGCGGCCGGTCACCCCGGGACGTCCCTGCCGTCGTCGCCCAGGAGCTGCTGCAGGCGCTCCGATCGTCGCATCACCTCCTCGACCTCCGTGCGCACCCGTTCCTCCCCAAAGCGCTCGCCCAGCCTCGAACTGATCGGCCCCGACTCCCCGTCCAGCATCCCGATCGACACGCACCGCTGCAGCGCACCCTGGATCCGACCCCGCCAGAAGTTGCGGGCGCTGGCCACCGCCCCGGGATGCGCCTCCAGGAGTTCCTCGATCCGCGTGAGGTTCAGGCGGGTCGCGGTGAAGGTGATCCAGAAGGTCTCCAGCTCGAGTCCCTGGGGCCGGGATCCGGACGCGCGGGCGGTCTCCTCCGCCTCGTACATCGACTGCAGCGCGATCGCCAGCGACATGGTGGTGTTGTTGAGCCTCTGCAGGGTCTCCGGGGACGGTTCCCGATCCGCCCCCCCCGGCGAGCACGCCCCGAGCAGCAGGGGCCAGGCGAGGACGATCCCGGCCAGCATCGATCCTCTGTACATGGTGGCGCGCCTCCGTCGCTGGGGGTGGTGCCTCGGTTGAGTCCCGACTCCAATCATGCCAGAATGTGACGTCCCATGTCCTCCGCACCAGGTGAAAACGAGCTCGCGACCCTCTGGTTCCTCACCGCCCGGGCCATGTCCGTGGCCGGCGGGGGGCTGTCCGCCTCCCGGCAGGGAGCGGGGGGGCTCTACGCCCAGGCGATGCTCGGGATCTCCGAGGAGGCCTGCATCCAGGCCAAGTCCGACGAGTCCATGGCGAGCCTGACCCTCCTGGACTGCCTCGCCCGCCTCGGTCACGTCCCGAAGGACGTCGGGGAGCGGATCATGACCGGGGTCATGATGATCGCCTACGCCGACCAGAGCATGCAGCCCCTCGAGGTCCGCTGGGCGTCCATGATCGCCTCCGCGATGTCCATGGACGTCGACGACTTCCAGCGTTGCTGCGTCAACGCGCGAGTGATGTCGAGCATGATGGCCCAGGCCCCCGATGCCGAGGTCCCGGATCCCCCGGAGGCGGGGGGGGGTCCGTGAGCGACGGTTCCTCCAACTTCGGGTTCCTCGATCGCTGCGACCCGCGCGTCGCGCACCTCGCACGGCAGGCCGAGCACTACGTCCACAGCGACCCCGACTCCTGCCTGTTCAAGCTCCGGCTCATGATCGAGCTGATGGCGAAGCGGCTCGCCTCGATGGCGCTGCCCAACCTGGTGGCCGCCGACCTGAGCTCGATGCTCGGGGCGCTCGAACGCGACGGTGCCCTCCCGCGGCGGCAGGCCGACGGGATGCACGCGATCCGCCGCGACGGCAACGCCGCGGTCCACGGGAATCCCACGCCCTCGCCCACCGCGATGCGCCGCCTGCGCGACGCGCATCGCCTCTCCGGCTGGTACGTGCGCAACGTGGTGCGGGGCGCCAGGGTCCAGCCCCGCGACTTCGTGCCCCCGTCCGCGCCCGCGGGCGCCTCCAGCGAGGAGACCGAGGTCCACGACCGGATCGAGCAGCTGGAGGATCGGATCGAGCTGCAGCGTCGCCGGACCCGCGAATCGCTCCTGCTGTTCCGCGACGACGAGCACCCCGAGGGGGTGCAGAAGCGCTATCGCATCGAGCTGAAGGCGCTGGAGATGGTGGCGGTCGCGGCCGGCGAACCGCTGATCGACGCCGACTTCGTGGCCCTGGTCATGGCGATGGACCTCGAGGCGATCTACGAGCACCCCTCCTTCGGGCTGGACACCCGGGACGCGCGGCGCCGGGCCGAGAAGCAGCTGGCGGACGTGAAGGACGTGCTCGACTCCTGCGAGCACGACTACCTCAGGGAGCGTGCGGAACTGGTCAAGGAGATGCAGCTGCTCAAGCGCCGACAGCTGCGGGGCGAGTCCTGAACCCGCCCCGGGGCCGCATCAGGACCCGTCGTGTCGCTCCCCGCGCTGGCGGCGCGCGCGAAGCTTCTTCAGGACCGGCTTGTCCGCGGGCAGCATGCGCAGGTCGGCGAGTTCCTCGAGGGTGGCCCACCTCAGCTCCTCGTGCTCGATGACGCTCGGTTCCCCCTCGAGGATCCTCCCCAGGTGGACGGTGAGCCTGAAGCCGGGATTGGGTCGCACCACGCAGATCCGTTCGCCGATCTCGCATTCGACCTCGAGCTCCTCCCGGAGCTCCCGGCGAAGGCACTCGACCACGTTCTCCCCGGGCTCCAGCTTGCCCCCGGGGAACTCCCAGTAGCCCCCGAAGGAGTCGTTCTTGAGGCGCAGGCCCACCAGCAGGCGCCCGTCCCGCTCGATGACCGCCGCGGCCGCGCGGACCCGCCCCTCCTTCCGGCCTGTATCGTTGGACTGGCTCATCGACCAGATGGTAGACCCAAGCCTCCCCGTCGTCGCCGGACGCGGCGCGGAAGCTGGAAAAACGCGGGTGGCCGCCCGCGGGTCCCCTCAGTTCGCCAGCTTCAACCGGGAGAAGAACTCCCTGATCCACGGGAAGCGTGGCTTCGGCAGCTCCGCCTCGCCGGGGAGCACGATCACCATCGCGGTGGCACCCATCCGCAGGGTCAGTTCGGGGGGGTGCTCCTCGACGATGATCCGCACCGGGAACCGCTGAGCGAGCCGCACCCAGTCCAGGGTGGGGCTCACGGTGGGGATGGGGTCGAGGCTCGGCCCCTCGGTGTCGGTGATCGCCCACCCGATGCCCTGGATCCTCCCCTTCATGCGGTACTGGGGGTAGGCCATCAGGTAGATCTCCACGGTGTCGCCGATCTCGAGGTACTCGAGGTAGGTCTCCTTGAAGTTGGCCATCACGTACCAGATGGTCCGGTCCACGATCGCGAACACCTGCTCGCCCACGTTGGCGTACTCGCCCACCGTGATGTTGAGGTTGGTGATGTACCCGTCGAAGGGCGCCTCCACGTAGCAGTAGTCGAGGAACAGCTTCGCCCGGTCGACCTCGACCTGGGCCGCCACCCGGCGTGCGTTGGTGTCCTTCACCTCCCCGAGGTTGGTCACCGAGACCCGGTACTCCTGCTCGGCCTGCGCGAGCTCGGCCTGCGCGGTGGCGACCGCGGCCTCCATCGCGAGGGCCTCCGAACGGGCCTTGTCCACCTGGTCGGGGGTCACGAATCGTCCCCCCAGCAGCGGTTCCACCCGGGCCAGGTACTGCGCGGAGTAGTCCGCCAGCGCGCGATGCTGCGCGATCCTCGCCCTGGCCGCGACGATCTTCGCCTCCGACGCCTTGATCTGGTCCTGGTAGCCGGCGATCTCGAGGTTGACCAGTTCCAGCTGGGCCTCCGCCTCCTGCAACGCGATCTCGTAGGGGCGGGGGTCGACCACGAAGAGCAGGTCGCCCTCG
>MDTG01347248.1_pt1 | contig 30953 bp, 31 predicted proteins | sample 811421 | NCBI WGS metagenome assembly MDTG01 (sample SAMN05326645, study PRJNA326480) | marine metagenome | isolation source: seawater | place: Pacific Ocean: South East | collected 2011
CTCGTGCTGGAATTGGTAGACAGTCTGGACTTAAAATCCAGTGGGATTTATTCCCGTGGCGGTTCGAGTCCGCCCGAGGCTACCAAATTATTTTAAAAAGTTTTTTTGATACCAACCTACAGTTTTTAATATACCAGTTTCAAGATCAGTATTATTCAATTTTCCTAAAATTTTTAAACCTTTTTTCATATTAGCCTGAGTTTTAAATGGTTCATTTTTTATTTTACCTTTGAGTTTAATTCTGGCCTTCAAATTAGTACTTTTTTCTAAAATTGATATTAATTGAGTAAGTTTGTAAGTTTTAGTAGAACCAATATTGATAATATTCACTTGTCTAAAGGTATGTAATGGTAATTTTAAAAGTTTATAAATGATCATAACAACGTCATCTATATATGTGAATGATCTAAAATAAGAACCAGAATTGAAAAGGTTTATATATCTTTTATTGTAAATACTATCTAAAAATAATTGTACAGCCATATCTGGACGGCCATACTCACCATAAACAGTAAAAAATCTTAAACCTATCGATTTAAAATTATAATTATCATTATAAATTTTAGCAATTATTTCATTGTTTAATTTAGTTAGACCATAGATGGACTTAGGTTTAAGAACCCTATCATCTTCAGTGAATGGAAATTTATTAAATTCAGAATTATAAACAGAACTAGAAGAAGCATAAAGAAATTTACAATTAAATTCTTTTGCTAAATTAATTATATTTATAAATGTATTTACATTATTATTAAAGTAATAATTTGGTTTTTTTAAAGATTGTCTTACTCCTGGAGATGCAGCTAGATGAATAACAATATCAGGATTAAATGATTTAAATACTTTTTCTAATTTATTTATTTCTAGAATATCAAGTTTGATAAATTTGAATGATTTATTTCTTTTTAAAAGATTGACTCGGGTTTTTTTAAAAGAAGAAGCATATAAATTATCACTAAGGTTATCAATACCTATCAAATTAAAGCTTTTTATTGATAATAAATATTTTGAAATATGATAACCAATAAATCCAGCAGCACCAGTAATTAAGATTTTTTTTAATTTATAATTATTCATTTTTCCATTTTTTTAAAAATAACAATAAAAACAAATATAGAAAAATAGATATTATAATTGTAATCATAAAATTTTTATGTGTTAAGTATAACAAATTAATAAATGTCTGAGTTAATAATATTACGAACAAAGATAGTTTATCATTTTTATTAAGGAACTGAATATGGCTAAAATCTTTTTTGAATGGAGATTTTGAATTAATTATTCTTTGCATTGTAACTCTAAGCCCATCAATTAATGGTATGATGAATAAAATGGTTAGAAGTTCTTTATTAATTTTTAAAGGATAACCAATAAAGTCGAAAGAACTATCTGCGTTAAAAATAAAAATAATTGGAATAATAGCTGATAAATATAAATTACCATTATTTCCTATAATAATCTTTTTGTTTAAATTAATTAATAAAACAAAAATTAAAAAAAATAAAAAATAAAAAAGATTACTATCCAGAACTGCTAATGGTATGAATGATATAAATATATAAGAAATATATAACCCATCAATACCATCTATCATGTTCATGGTATGAATAAAACCCATTACTGTTATTGTAAAAAAAAATAAAAAAAATAAATTATTTTTATCAAAGCTAGATATTTTTATTAAGTCACTATTTAAATAAATAAATACAAAAATAAAAACAAACACTAAGGAAAATCTAATGGAAACACTTAAATTAAAAAGATCATCTAGTAGACCCAAAAATAATAAAAGTAAGCATAATAAAAAAAAAGATACATATATGTTGTTATAACTGAAATAGATATATAACAATATAGATGGAAGAAGAATTAACCCACCAATAGGTGATTTATTTAAATATTTATTAAATTTGTAAAATAAAAAAAGTGATATTATAAATAGAGTTATTAAAGAAATATAAATAGTCATAATTTAAGTTTTAGAACATATTATTTAAATTTTAATTGTGAACAAAATTTTGAATGATTAAAAAAGAAAAATTCCTTATTGCTCATAGGGGTAATATTAATGGCCCAGATAAAGAGAATGAAAACTCTTATTATTCAATTAATTTTGCTCTAAAAATGGGTTTTGAAGTTGAAATCGATTTAAGATTTTATAACTCAAAATTGTATATTGGTCATGATATAGCACAAAATGAGCTAGATTTTAAAAAGATCTCAAATATATCGAAAGTATGGTTTCACTGTAAAGATATTGAGTCAATAGAAATTATTAGAAAGAAAAATATTAAAAAATTTTTTTACCATGAAACAGATAAAATTGCTTTAACATCAAATGGATATTTTTGGACATATCCTGGTCGTAAAATTACTAATAATTCAATTATAGTAATGCCTGAAAAAGCCAATTATGGAAAAAATGATTTTCATTATTGTGCAGGGATATGTTCAGATTTTATTAGTAGATATAAAAATGATTGAATTAGTTATATTTGATTTAGATGGAACTCTTGTTAATTCAAAAGAGATTCATTTCAAAGCATTAAATAATTCTATAGAGAAATTTTTAGGAAAAGAATTTAAAATTACTAAATTTCAGCATTTAAATAAATTTGATGGTTTATCTACTTTACAAAAATTGAAATTACTTAAAAAAGAATATGGCTTTAGTCAAGAAAAGTTTAGTCAAATAGCTAAAGAAAAAGAAATTAATACAAAAAAAATGTTAAGTTTGATTGAGGTAAATAAAAGCACTATTAATGTTTTAAAATATTTAAAAAGAAAAAAAATTAAAGTCGCACTATGTACAAATGCAAAAAGATATTTTCTAAACTATTTTATTAATGATTTAAACTATAAAAAATATTTTGATTATTGTTCTTCAAATGAGGATGTAAAAAATAAAAAACCAAACCCTGAACAATATTTACTTACTATGGCACATTTTGGGATATCTCCCCTAAATACATTTATTTTTGAGGACTCAAATCATGGAGTTAATGCTGCAATAAATTCTTGTGCTAACTATTATATTGTGAAAAATTATACAGAATTAAACTTATCAATTATCAAAAATAAAGTAATAAAAATGAATAAAATCAAACCAATACCTAAATATGATGACCTTAATATTTTAATACCAATGGCTGGAGCAGGTTCAAGATTTTTTCAAGCTGGATATACTTTTCCTAAGCCTCTTATTTCAATAAAAAATCTTACAATGATTGAAGTTGTACTTAAGTCTTTGAACATTGATGGTAATTTTATTTTTATTGTTAGAAAAGAGGATATTGAAAAATATAATATTAATTATTTTCTTAAAAATTTAAAAAAAAAATGCAAGATTGTTATTTTAGACAAAATTACAGAAGGCGCAGCGTGTAGTGCTTTAATTGCCAAAAAGTATATTAATAATAAGAATCCCCTTATTATAGCAAACAGTGATCAATACATAGAATGGGACCCAATAGATTTCATGTATAAGCTAAATAATAGTAAAGATATATCTGGTGGCATACTTACTTTCAAATCTAATCATCCAAAATGGTCTTATGTAAAAGTAAATAAGAATTTACTCATTACAAAGACGGTAGAAAAAAAACCTATATCTGATAGAGCAACTGTAGGCGTATATTTTTGGTCAAAAGGATCAGATTTTGTTGAATCAGCAGAAGAAATGATAATGAAAAACGATAGAACTAATAATGAATTCTATATATGTCCATCTTTTAATTACTTAATCAAAAAAAAGAAAAAAATTATAGAATACAAGATTGATGAAATGTGGGGATTGGGCACACCAGAAGATTTAAGATATTTTATTGATAATAAATTAGAAGATATTTCTGAATGGTTCGATTAAATTTTTTTAAATAATAAAATAAACCTTCTCTTTAAAATATCTTCGTCCCCTAATTTTTTAAACTCGTTTAAAAAACTACTTTTTTCTGATAAAAGTGATTTATCGTCTATTTCATTTATTAGAGTTTCATTTTTATAATTTAACTTAATAAAATTATTAATCTCAACTACATTATATTTAATTTCTTCAAAATTATATTTTTTCAATAAACTTTTATAAAAACTTTCCCTAAATCTATTAATAAAATATCTTTCTGAATACATTAATTTCCAAATAAATTTATTTATTTTAAAAATTGAGTAAGGATCTTTAAAATTAGACCAACCATGAGGATGTGTATCAACAACGTGTAAGTGTAAAGCATTTTTTTCACTAGTATCTTTTAAAAATTTAAAAAGATTATCTAAATCATCTACATGCTCTAGAACGCCCCAAGAATAAATAAAATTGAATTTTAAATTATTTAAATTTTCTAAACTTTTATAAAAATATAAATCTTTGGTAGGTTCAACTTTAAAATTAAATTTATTCTTTATTAGTTGATATAAATTTTTTGAATAAGGCCCAAAAACATTATGTTTAATTCCATCATAAGCGTAATATTCATTAAATCCTAAATGTTTTGCTGTATAAAAATTACTTAAAGATCCGCCTGGTCCAATTTCTAAAAAAGATTGCTTATTATTTGGAAAATTAGACTCAAATAAACTAATAAACTGATAATGTTTATAAAATCTTTGAATATAATCAATATTCAAATCATTTGACATATCAGGATTAGAATTAAAATTTAAAATTTTATTTAATTTGAATAAATAAAATAAATTTTTAAAAATTTCACAGAGAATTTTAAAATAAAACATCAATTTTTTCTTAATATATAAATATTATTGTCCGAATTCATCTCATATAGTTTTTCAATAATATATTGACTTTCAAATTTTTTTATTAAATTAAAGTAATTTGAGTTGGTGCAATGGCTTAATAAATCATATGTGTGAAAATATTTACATTCCATTTTTTTGGAATTATTTGTGTCCTGTAAAATAATGTAATCAGGATTAAAATCAAATATTGACTCAGCAACATTTTGAATATCTTTTTTATAAAAAGTAACATTATCATCAATCCAAATAGGTAAAAAAGTGAAATTATAGTTTTTATAAATATTATCTAAAAATCTTGTATTACTTATATTAATTATTTTATTATTTTTCATATATAAATTTTCTATAAATATAATAGGTAGCTCATAATCCTTTGCTAATTTAAATTTTGGAATATTGTTATTTGAATAATCAAAATAATCAAATTTTAAGATATTTAATGCTACATGATTTAAACTTTGCTGAATTAAACTTGAATTAAGAATTAATATTATAAATATTATAATTTTTTTTGAAAAATAATTTAAAAAATAGATTGTATTAAAAACACCAGATATAAAATAAACTTCTCTTGTACCAGTTTGAAAATCAATTAATAAAAAAGAAAAATTGATCAAAATGAAATAAAGGTCAATTTTTTTATTATTTGAAATTGAAAAATAAAATAAATTTTTAATAAATAAATAACTTAACATTATAAAATGTGGAGATAACATTAATTTTTTAAATTCATAGAAAATATCATAAACACCTATTCGAATTACATTTGCATTAAAAAATAAATTTATATATTCGTAAGAATTAGTAAAAAAAACTAATAGAAATACAGAAGAAATAATAAAAAATAATGATATAAGTGAAAGATAAAGAAAGTGTTTTTCATAAAAAAATCCATACACAAAAAATATCATTATTAATAAAATTGCTAAATCTTGACGAGTAAAAAAAATAATGAAAACTGTAAATACAAAAAAATATTTATTATTAATTTTATTTCTAATAAAAAACAGATCAGGTAAATAATTAATTATAATTATTGCAAATAGTATAAAGGCCGTACTAGAATAAAATGGATATGATTTTTCTGAATAAATAGAAAAAATAAATAAACAAATTATTATCAGATTTATTTTTTTTGAATAATCTATTATATAGTTCAAAAAAATATAAAAGAAGAAAAGAGTTAAAAATATATATAGCTGATAAATATCTATAAAAAAATTTTCAGGTCTTATTAAATTAATAATATAAATTAGATAGAAGTTAAAATAACCAAGAGGAGCAAAGGTAGTTTCAAATAATAAGTTTTCAGTTAATTTATGTGAACTATAAAAAGAAATTAAAAATGTATCATTTAGAAAAATATTTGAAGATCCTACTACTGAGAAATAAAATACAAATACAAGTGGTATTAAGTATTTTAATATGTTTTGTTTTTTAGAATTTTTTAATTGAGTAAACATAAAAAGATAATGAAGCTAGTGTATAGACAATAATATATGAAATTAAAAGATTATAGTCTAAGTATAGATAATTTATATAAATAAGAATTGGACAAATCAGGCAAACCAGAATTAAGTTTATGAATATAAATTTATATTCACGGCTTGAACTTAGTAATGATTTCATCGTAGAGTAAAGAACCATTGGGACTATGAGGAATATTAAATAATCTATATAAGCTATAATGTTTTCCCATTTGTTATTACTTAATTTTTCAATAAAGATTTCATGAAAAAGAAAATTGTATAAAAACCAAATAATCAAGGATAAAAGAATTGCGATTAAAAAAGACATATTAATAAAAATAAAAACTATCTTATTTTTTTTAAATTTTGAAAAAATAACGTACAAAATTTGGTCAGTAAATACTGCTAAAAGTTTATAAAAAGCATTAAAAATATATAGAGATTGAGTCAAGTACCCTAAATTATTAATTCCGTATAACTTCCCAACAATTAAATTAATTAAAGGTTGAAAAAAATTTTGTGGAAATTGTGAAAAACTATATTTATATCCATAAATCATAAATAATTTTATTGCCTTAATATTCAGTAAATTTTTTTTAAGGCTTATTTTTTTTAAAAAAATTGCTATTAAACAAGCAAAAAATGAAAATATGAATTCTCTTAAAATTAGAACCTTAAAATCATTAATTTTAAAAGAAATTAGATATGCTAAAACGACACTTAAACTTAATGAAAAGTTTGTTATCAAGATACTTTTGATAAATTTTAATTGTTTTTGAAAATATGAGCTAATGAGAGTTGGATATAGATTAAAAATTCTAGCTAGACATATAATATAGAGATAAACACTATATTGGAAATTATTAAATTTAAGAATTAAAACTATAAGAGAAGTAAAAATAAAAATAAAAATTGCATTTATGAAAGAACAAAAAAGAAAATTAGCAAGAATTTTCTCATTATTTTTTTTTAGATTAATTAATATGTTACCAATGTTTGGGCTTAAAAATATTTCAATAAAAGCAAAATAACTAATTATTATAGCAAAAACTCCAAAATCATTTGGTGCTAAATTAGACATTATAAGAATGCCAAAAATGAAATTTATTAAATATGAAAAATATGTAAAAAAACCAATTTGGAAAGTTTTTTCGAAATTTTTTTTATTTAAATAATTGTAAAAAAAAAATTTAAAATTTTCCAATTAATTATTATTAATTCTATTAAAAGATAAAATAAAAAAGAAAATTATAGCAAACCAATTGGTAAAAAAGCTATTAGTTGCAGCTATTGGAAATAAATAAATTAGTAAAGCATATAAACTTATTTTATTTAAACTAGTTCCATAAGCACTAAAAGTATTTTTGATTAAAGTAAAGATACTTAAAATGAAGAGAGTTAACCCAAAGAAACCAGTTTCTGATAAAATTTCTAGGTAATAATTATGTGGGTGTGTTGTACATCTAACATTTTTTTCCTTTGAAGGAATATTTTCATAAATTTCTAAGTCACAAACCTCTCTGAAAGTTTTTAAACCTGAGCCGAATACTGGATAATCCTTAAAAATTTCATATGCTGTGAGAAAATGAGCACCATGTCCGTAATCTAAAAAGGATTTGTCACTCTTTCCAATCAAATAATTAAAACCAACCCTCTCAACAAAGTCGTTGAGTCGATAAACTATTGAATTTTCATTTTTAATTGCAAATAAAGATAAAGATAAAAATATTAAAACAGAAAAAATTAAACCTTTTTTAAGATCATATAAAATAAAAAAAACCAAAAAGGAAAATGTTATTATTATTAATGACATCCTTTCTCCTGTTATTAAAACAGAAAAGATTATTAAAAAAGAAAACCAATAACGAAAAAAGTTTTTCTTCATGAACATTAAAGCCATTGGTATTAAAGAAATTTTTGACAAAAAGGAACCAGCAATAAGTTCATCATCAAATGGTCCCTGAAATCTTGTATTACTATGTTGAGCTTCAAATCCAAATATATCAACTAAAAAAATAAATTGATAAAACAAATCTAAACAAACAAATAATATTGGTATCAATGAAAAAATTATTATTAATTTAAAGTTTCTCTCATTATTCAAAATTTGATTTAAAGCCAAAGTAAAAAAATAAAATCTTATAAAAGGTAGGCTTCTTTCAAAGCTTAAAACAGGATTATAAGAGAGAATAGAATTTAATAATAGATAAAGCCAAATTACGATAAAGGCTATAGAGAAATATTTGTATTTTTTAAAAAATAATTCTGAATTGTTATAATTAAATATTAAGAATATAAATGCGATTAAGGAAATAATAATATCAGGTATTGCAGGCCCAGTAATTAAAGCACTAGGAATAAGGAGGGCTAAATAAAGATTAATTTTAGTATAATACAAAGTAATTATATAATTTGATGATACTCTCTTAATTTTATTGAAAGATCATTATGTTTATTTTTAAAAAAGTTTCGATTTAAGCCTACTCTGTATAGGAAAAAATTAAAAAATATTTTTATTAATGTTAAAGTTTGCTTAATTATTCTAACATTAGAAATTTGATCATATTCTTTCCATGTTTGAGGATAAAAAGAAATATAATTTGACTCTAGTCCATACAGAGTCATAAAATAATCAAAAGTTAAGTCATTTGGGAAGTTTATATAAGGGCAGTTTTTAATAAATTTTTTTGAGTACAAATCTAGGCCTGAGCCAATATCATATACCCTTTTAAAGCTAGATAGTGAAAATAAAATATTAAAGAATTGATTACCTATTTCTTTTATTTTTGAATACCCAATTAATTTAGAACATTTCATAAATCTTGAAAATTTTACCCAATCATATTCTTTGATATCTTTTTTTTTATTAAAATCTATAAAATTTGAAATTTCACCTTGATCATCGCCGTGCAATACTACTAAATAATCACAATTTGAATAAAGAAAATAATCAAAAATATTCATATGAGATCCACCTAAATTAATATTGTAATTATTTTGAAAAACTTTGAATTTTTCTTTAGAAAAGTGTTTTGATAAAATTTTATTAAGATTATCTATTGTTTTATCTAAACTACCGTTATCAAATAAAATTATTTCATCAAAAATTTCAATATTTTTTGTAATACTGTTAATAACTCTGGGTATCTGTAGCTCACAATTATATAAAGGTATTGATAATAAAATCTTATTCATAGCAATCAAATAGAATGGATATTAATATCATAAAAATTGCTTTAATTTTATTAATCTCTTCATTAAAAAAGTATAAAATGGTAAATTATATTTCTTTATAATTTTTTTATCCTCTTTAAGTTTGATTAATTGGCTTAAGAGGTTTTTACTGCTTAATCCCCCGGATCTCATAACATAGTAGTAGTAATTAAAATATAAAAACTTAATTTTATAATTTAGAAATAAATTTAAAAAAAAGTCATAATCAGCAGATATCTTAAATTTACAATCATATTCTAAATTATTTTCTTTTATTATACTTGATTTGATTATCATGGTTGGATGAGGTGGCATCCACCCTCTTTTAATATTTTCAAAATTTAAATCCCCTGACTCCCAATTACGAGAAAGTTTATTATTTTTAATAATCTTTAAATTTGAATAAATTATATCAGGATTTTTATTTTCAATTATAAAATCAGCAATTTTTTCTAAACAATCCTCTCTTTCAAAGTAATCATCAGAATGTAAGATCATTGTGTATTTTGAGTTTAATTGTTTATATGCAAAATTAAGCGATTCATATAAACCTAAATTCTTCTTATAAACTTTCAAATTTGAAAAATTTTTTATGTAATTATCAATTATTTCTTGTGTATTATCTGAACTAAATTTATCTACGATTAAAATTTCAAAACTTTTAAATTTTTGAGAACAAATTGATTTTAAAGAATTATTTAAAAATTTAGATGAATTGTATGTCAAGATGATTATATTAAAAAACATATGAAAGATTTGCCAATAACACTGATAATATTAACAAAAAATGAAGAGAAAAATATTAATAATGTTTTGGAAAATTGTAATGATTTTTTTAATCAGATAATTATTGTTGACTCTTTCAGTACTGATAAAACTCAAGATATATGTGATATTTATAAAACTGAAATTTATAAAAACAAATTTGTAAATCAAGGCATCCAATTTAATTGGGCTTTAAAAAATTGTAAGATTAATAATTCCTGGATCATGAGGCTTGATGCCGATGAGACTTTAGAGGAGAAACTTAAAAAAGAAATTTCTGATTTATTTAAATCCAAAAATATTGATAAACATAATGGTTATTTTATAAATAGAAAACTTTTTTGGAATAATAAGTGGATAAAGTATGGGGGCATTTATCCTCATTTTATTTTAAGATTATTTAAAAAAAATTATGGCAAGTCCGAAGAAATAACAGAAGAACATATTGTTGTAGATGGGAGTACCAAAAAACTCAAATACAGAATCATAGAAAATAATTTAAAAAACGACATTAAATTTTTTACAGAAAAACATATGCAAACAGCTAGTGGTGAAATGAATGAGTTTTTTAAAGAATCTAATAAAAATTTAGTCTATGAAAATAAAATTTTTTATAAAAGCTCATTAAGAAGAAAAATGAAATCTTATTATTATAAATTTCCACCTTATTTAAGAGCTTTTATTTATTTTGTGTATAGATATTTATTTTTATTAGGTTTTTTAGATGGTAAAGAGGGTTTTTCATTTCATTTCTTTCAATCATTTTGGTATAGAATGTACATTGATAAATTAATCAAGGAAAATCAAGATAATGATTAACCCATTCTATTTCAATTTTAAAAAAAACGAATTAAATGAACTTAAAAAAAACCTTTCCAAGATTTTTAAGACTAATAATTTTGTTTTAGGTCATTTTAGCAATAAGTTTGAGAAAGATTTTAAAAAATTTAATAAGTCCAAATTTTCGATTTCAACTAACACTTGTACATCAGCTTTGGAAATAATTTTTAGAAGTCTAAATTTAAAAGGAAAAAAAATTGCAATTCCTACAAATTCAAATTTTGGATCAGTAGTTCCTGCTATAAATGCTGGAGCAGAAGTTCATCTGATAAACTGTGATCAATTTACACTTTCACCAGATATTGAGATTATAAAATCAGCTTTTAAAATTATAAAATTTGATGCCTTACTAATCGTACATATTGGTGGTTATATAACTCAAGATATATTCAAGATTAAAAAATTCTGCGACAAGAATAAAATTTATTTAATTGAAGATTGTGCCCACGCCCATGGGTCAAGTGTAAATGGAATAAATGCAGGTAATTTTGGTGTAGCTGGTGCATTTTCTTTTTTTCCAACAAAACCTATCAATACAATGGAAGGAGGCATGATTGTTACAAAAAATAAAAAGATTTATGAGGATGCTCAATCAATGAGAAACCAAGGAAAAAGAAAAAGCAAATTTGGCGGGCTTCATTTTGATTATGGAAATAGTTGGAGAATTAATGAGCTCGGGGCAGCAATGGGAATTATACAATTAAAAAATTATAGAAGTGTAATAAAACAAAAATTAAAGTTATTTAATTTTATATTTAAGAAAATTGATAATAAAAAAATTAAATTATGTAAATTATCTCACATGGATAGTCATTCGTTTTACAAATTAATAATTTTAACTGAAAGAAAGAAAGAATTTATAGATCATTTAAACGATAAAGAAATAATACAAGGCGGTGGAGTATATGACACCCCCATTCATAAGCATCCAATATTCAAAAATTTAAAAAAAATAGGTAATCTAAAAATTAGTGAAAAAATATTAAATCAACACATTTGTATTCCATTTCATTTAGGTTTAAACAAAAAAGAAATAGATCTCATTACAAAGTCGATTAATAATTTTATTTAAATTTATGAGCAAATCTTATGACTACTGTATTGTTGGTGGAGGTATAGCTGGTTTATCAATTGCTGAAACTATTAGCAGATATGATAAATCTGTATTAATCATTGAAAAAAATAAACAATTAGGATTAGAGGCTTCATCAAAACATCAAAATTGGTTTCACGTAGGAAGCTTATATGCAATTTTAAATAATTTTAAATTTATGAAATTTGCATTTAAAAATTTAGAAATAATTGACAAACATTATAGTTCTTTTTTCAACAATAATTTAAATTTAAATAATGGCAAAATTCTTTTTAAGAACAAAGGATGGTTTAATAAAAAAAAAAATTAATTATTTAGTAATTTCAAGAAATAATATTTTTTTTAGAAAATTTAATTTTTTTACTAAATTAGTAAAAATTATTAGTTGGGAACTAAAGATTAAAAAATTTATAATTAGACATAACTCACTATCAAAATACGATTGGTCGAAAAATTTTAGTTTAATTAATCGTAATATCTTTAATTACTCAAAAAAAAAAATAAAAAAAGGTAGAATAAAAAACACAAAATATAATCCTAACACACATTTTTTATTAGAGGGATTTGACACAACAATGAATTCAAATCTGATAATGAGGGATTTATTTGAGAGTTATGTAAATAATAATGGAGAATTATTAATAAACAATGAAGTGAAATCTATAAAAAACAAAAAAATTATTTTAAAAAATGGTAAAATTATAAAAGCAAATAAGATAATTTTAGCTAATTCAAAATCTATTAATGAAATTTCAAAAAAAAATATTGTTAAAACTAAAATTTCCCCAATTGCAATTATCAAACCCTCACTAAATATTCAAAATTTCGCAAAGCTCTCACCTGATGAAAATGATACGTTAAATCATTTAAATCAAACTGAGAATGGAGATAACATATCTATCATAGCTGACGGTGCATACTGTGATGAAAAAGATTTAGAAAATATAAAAAAAAATGAAGAACTATTGAAAAATAAAATTCTCAATAATATTAATATTAAAAATCATAAAATTCATGTTTATTCCTCACATAAAACAGAATTCATAAATGACTCTAAAAAAAGAAACTATCTTTTCAATATTTATGAAATTAACAAAAGCACTATTTCAATAATTCCTGGAAAATTTACATTTTGTTTTTCCTTAGCTTATGAATTTAAAAATAAATATTTAAAGAATGAAAGTTTGTTATTTACTAGTAAACCTAAAGTTAAAGGTGTAGATACAAAAATAATAGCAAAAAATTATTACAAAAGAGTTTATGAAAAAAAATAAGATATTTATAGGTTTAAACTTATACCACCCTGATACATCATTAGTAGCATTAAACGAAGAAAAAATATTACTGGCAATTGAGGAAGAAAGATTAAATAGAATTAAACATTTTTCTGGTTTTCCAAAGTTATCGTTGGATTTGCTTAAAAAAAAATTTATTAAAAAAAATGATGAATTATTTTTTTATTTAAATACAAATCCACGCTCATCATTTTTTAGGAAAAGTATTCATTTAATCAAAAACTTTAATTTTGAAAAGGTGAAAGATATAAAAAGAAATCTAAATAAAATTAATACAAAAAATAAACTTGAAGAAATTTTTGATAGAAATGTTCACTTAAAATTTGTTGATCATCACCTTTGTCATGTTTTACCATCAATGTATTCTTCAAAATATAATGAATCCCTAATGATATCTGTTGATGCATTTGGAGACTTCAAAAGCTGTGAAGTTTATTATCTTTGCAAAGATGAAATTAAATTAATCGATAGTGTATACTTTCCTAATTCACTTGGAGTTTTTTACTCAGCACTAACACAATTTTGTGGTTTTAATGATTATGGTGACGAATATAAACTTATGGGCCTATCGGCACACGGTAAACATGAAGTGAAATATGAAAAATTAAATGATTTGATTTCATTTTCTAATAAAAAACTTTTTACACTCAACTTAAAGTATTTTTCACATGTAAAAAATAGTATTGAATATGAATGGAATAACAAACAACCTAAGGTAGGTACTTTATTTAATAAAAATGAATTAGAAGATTTACTAAAAATCAAAAGTAATAATAAAAAAAATTATACAAATTATTCAGGAATAGCTTTTATGACTCAATTAATTTATGAAAATACTCTCTTCTCCTTATTAAAAAAATACCAGCATATTTCAAAAAATCTTATTCTTAGTGGTGGATGTGCCCTAAATTGTTTGGCAAATGGTAAAATAAAAGAAAAAACTAAGTTTGAAAATATACATATTAATTTTGCTCCGGGGGACAATGGCGGGGCTCTAGGTGCTGCCCTATATGGTCATTCAAAATATTTTTCTTCAAGAAAAACAAAAAAAATTTATAACATAAACTCTCCTTATTTAGGTACAAAATACTCAAATGAAGAGATATCTAGTATAATTAAAATATTTGATAAAAAAATTAAATGGAAAAAACTATCAAAAAAAGAACTGATAAAATTTATATCATTAAATTTATCAAAAAATAAAATTATAGCTTATTTTAGAGGTAAAATGGAATTTGGCCCCAGGGCACTTGGAACGAGAAGTATTTTAGCTAGTCCTATAAAAGAAAGAAATAAAGATTTACTTAATCTTAAAATTAAAAAAAGAGAGAGTTTTCGACCATTTGCACCCATCGTCCATGCAAATAAACAAAATAATTATTTTACTAATTCATGGTCATCGCCTTTTATGTCATTTGTTTTTAAATCTAGGGCTAATGTCAAAATACCATCTGCTTTAAATATAGATAAATCAGGAAGGGTTCAGTCATTGAATAAAAAAAGTAACAAGGACACTTATGAAATAATTCAAAAATTTGGGAATTTAACTTCAGTTTACGCCCTAATAAATACATCCTTTAATAAACATGAACCAATAATTGAAAACCCCTCAAATGCTATAAAAACTTTTTTAGAAACAGATATTGATTATCTTATTCTAGAAAATTACGTAATTGAAAAAAATAAACTACTCTAAATAGGGCTATTTATAATATTTTTTTTCATAATATCATCCTTAATATTGAATATGAAAGATTTGTTTTTAAAAATTATTGATGTGCAGTGTTTATCAATTGAACCACCTGGTGAAAAACCATAAAAATCAACTTTATGCAAATCACTATATTTAGAATCTTTTAGAGTCTCACTTAAACTGTACCCTTCAGAATTATCAAAAATAATTAAACCTCCATCTTTTAAGAATTTATTTACAATTACGTACTCCAAAATTACTAACCTTTCATGACCGTCAATCAAGATTAAATCAAATTTTTCATCACTATTTATATTTTTTTTTAAATCTTGTGGTTCTCTTACAAGAGTATTTATTTTTTCAATTTTACTAGATTTAGGAATTTGATTGAACCAATGTAATTCAGACTCAAAAGTTTTAATTTTACATCCTTTATCTAAAAAAAAAATTGTTGAACTCCCACTTCCAAACTCAAGGACTAATTTATCATTAAGATCTTTATTCCTTAAAAATTCAATAGCCGGATATGTAAGCCAGGGGTAATGTTTATTTTCCTTAAATTGAGATCTACTTTTAAAAACGCTATAGATATGATTTGAAGTATAAGAAAATAATAATGGAACCAAAAATATAGACAAAATTTTTCTCAAAAAAATAAAAATAAATGAGTTTTTATTAAACATACCAGTTATTTTGTGAATATTTGAGTTTAGCTTTGACATTTAAGAGCTTTACTTATAATTAACTTAAAATATATTAATTTCAATTAATCAATGTTAAATTCATATTAATTATTTTTTTACAGAACTTTCAATGAATATAGTAAATTAAATGAAAAAAAAATTTGCCCTAATATTTGGTGTAACTGGACAAGATGGTTCTTACTTAGCTGAGGCTTTGATAAAAAAAGGGTATATTGTCCACGGTGTAAAAAGAAGAACTTCGATTATAAACACATCAAGAATTGATTCCCTGTATAATAATAAAAAATATAAAAATAAATTTATTTTACATTATGGAGATATAACAGATTTTGCAAATACTTATGATTTAATTAATACAATAAAACCTAATCATGTTTATAATTTAGCAGCACAAAGTCATGTTAAAGTTAGCTTTGAGTTACCTTTGTATACCTGCAATGTAAATGCTCTAGGTGCATTAAATATTTTAGAGTCAATTAGGATAAGCGACAAAAAAATTAGATATTATCAAGCATCAACATCAGAGATGTTCGGAACAACAAAAGCACCACAATCGTTCGAAAAACCTTTTAAACCCTGCAGTCCCTATGGAACATCTAAACTTTTTAGTTATTGGATAACGAAGAATTATAGAGATAGCTATGGTATATTCGCCTGTAATGGCATCTTATTTAATCACGAAAGTGAAGTAAGAGGTGAGACATTTGTTACTAGAAAAATTACCTTGTTTGCAAGAGACTATCTACAAAAAAAAAGAAAAATACTTGAACTAGGTAACGTTAATGCTGTGAGGGATTGGGGATATGCTAAAGAATTTGTAGACTCAATGATTAAAATAATGGAATATAAAAAGCCCGATGATTATTTAGTATCAACTGGCACGGGCACATCAGTAAAAGAATTTGCTAACTTAGTATTTAAAGAAATAGGCGTACATCTAAAATGGTATAAAAAGAATGGTAAAGAGTTTGCTATTGATTTAAAAACAAATAAAGTAGTTATTAAGTCATCAAATTCATATAAGCGTCCACACGATATTGAAAAATTAATCGGCATACCCTCAAAAAATTTAAGTAAAATAAAATGGAAACCAAAAACAAATATAAAAAAATTAATTAAAATTATGGTTAGCCATGACGCTTTAAATTAATGAGAGTATGGGTTAATGGAGCAAATGGGCTAGTTGGTAAAAGTTTAATTGAAGTCTCAAAAAAGTTTTCAAAAATAGATTTAATTTCTACTACTAGGCAAGATTTAGATTTATTTGACCTTAATAAAATAGAAAAATTTTTAAAGCGAAATAAACCAGATTATTTAATAAATTGTGCTGCCAAAGTAGGGGGAATTTTTGCAAATCAAAATCAACCATTTGACTACATATATGAAAATAACATAATTCAAAATAATATTATAACGGTTGTAAAAAAACATAATTTTAAGACAGTTATCAATTTAGGGTCATCTTGTGTATATCCAAGAATTGATAACAAAAAAATTCGTGAGAAAGATTTATTAATGAAACCACTAGAAAAATCTAATGAATATTATGCTATAGCAAAAATAAATGGACTAAAATCATTTGAGGCATTATCTAAACAATATGGCAAGAATATATTAAACGTGATGCCAACAAACGTATATGGACCATACGATCACTTTAATAGTAAAAACTCACACGTAATACCAGCCATAATATCTAAAATATATGGTGCTAAAATAAAAAATAAGGAAAAAACTTACTTATGGGGAAGTGGTAAACCAAAAAGAGAATTTATTTACTCCATAGATTTAGCACAAATACTATTTAAATTATTGAACAAAAATATTGAAAACAATTTATTAAATATTGGTTCAGGACAAGAATTAACAATTAATCAATTATCAAAAAAAATAGCAAAAATAATAAGATATGATGGTGAAATATTATTCAAAAATCAAGTTGGTGATGGTCCTTTAAGAAAGAGATTGAACTTAAATAAATTTAATAAAATAATGAAATTTAATCATACAGAAATTGATAAGGGATTAAAAAATACTATAAATTATTATTCAGAAAATTTTTTATAATCTACAATTCTATTTTCGCTTTTAAATAAATTAAGTAAATATGAAGATGTCTTATAAGATTTATTTTTAGAAAAAAAATCAATTATTAGTTGAGTTAAGTATTTTAAATTTTTAGATTTAGCAACCAAAATATTATTATCATCATAGTTCGACCACAAATTATTATTCAGAACAAGAATTGGTTTATTGAAAATTAGAAACTCAAAAGCAGAATTTCCGAAATTTTCATTTTCAGATAAGAAAAACAACATATCAGAGTCATAAATAAATTTAAATTTTTTTTTTTTGATTCAATTCACCAAAAAATTTACAATTAGATTTAGATAAAATATCTCTTAATTCATTAGAACTATAAAAAGTATTTGCGCCAGCTATCCTAAATTCATAATCTTCGTCATAATTTTGCTTATTAAAATATTTTGATAGATTAATAAAAAGCTTAAAATATTTTTTCGGATCAACCCTTCCAAAATAGGAGATTACAATCTTATTTTTGGGTATATTCCTATTTTTAAAATAATTTTGGATTTTTAAATACTTATCTATATCAAATAAATTAGGAATAACATGTACTTTATTATTGAATTTTAAGTTCAAAATTTCTAATTTTTCTAAATTAGAAGTTGCATGAAAATCAAGTAAACTATTATTTTTCGAAATAATTATTAATAATTTAATAAACAAATTTTTAAATACAGTTTTACTACGATTGATTGTATAAGTTGAAAAAGATCCTCTTGGGGCTAAGATAGTTTTTTTTTTAAAAAATGATCCTAACATAATTGAAATTAATCCATAAAGTGAAAAGAAATCATTTATGTAAAACAGGTCATATTTTTTTTTATTTTGAAAAATATATTTAAAGAAACTAATTGAGAAAAGACCTGTTAGCTCTTCAGCACAGAAATTTACTTTGATATCTTTATATTTTCTTTCTATATTTTGATATGGAGATAGATATTTATTTTGTTGATTAGTTGTTAAAACTGTAACTTCATATTCTTTTGTTAAATCAATACACATTTTATAGGAAGAAAATATAGATCCACCAAAAAAAGTGTGGGGAAAAAATGTTGGTGTTATAAAAAGAATTTTTTTTCTTTTTAATAAACTCATAAATGATTGTGACTAATCATTGTTAAATTTTTATCACAAATCTTTATCAATTTTTTTGTAATAAATTTTTGATCTTTTAAATTTAAACCAATATATGTTGGAAGATAAAAACTACTATAAGAATTTTTTTCGGCAATTAAGCAATTTCCTTTTTTTATTAAATTATATTTTTGAAAATATTTTTGCAGTGTAGCTGAAATAAAACCCTCTCTTACTTCGATACCAAATTTTTTTAATTCCTTCATGATATTATTTCTAATTTGTTTTGATTTTAATTTTAATATTACATGATATTGCCAACAGACTGTAAAAATATTTTTATTATCATTTATTGGAAGAATTAAGTGCTCACATCCTGATAATAGTTCATCGTAGTTTTTTTTTATATTATTTCTTTCTTTTATTATTTTATTAATGGATTCTAATTGAGCCAAACCAATAGACGCTTGTATATTTGTGAGTCTATAGTTATATCCAATATCTTCATGTATAAATTTATTCTTTTTACCAAAAGAGAGCTGTTTAAGAGATTTACCTTTTAAATAGTAATTTTTATTATTTGTAGTGACCATTCCACCTTCACCAGTAGTAATTATTTTATTTGCATAAAAGCTAAAACATCCTATGTCTCCAATTGATCCTACTTTTTGGCCAAAATAAGATGCGCCATGAGCCTCTGCACAATCTTCAATTATTTTGATATTTTTATTTTTTGTAATTTTAATAATTTCCTTAAAATTTATTGGCTTTCCAAATAAGTGAACAACTATCAATGCCTTTGTTTTTTTTGATATTTTTTTTCTCAAATCGTTTGGATCTATATTTAAATCTTCGCCCAATACATCAACTGGCACTATCCTACATTTTTCATAAATTGCTGCAAAATAAGTCGCCATATTGGTTATAGCTGGAATTAGCACCTCATCATTTTTTTTTAAACGTAATATCATTATAGCCAAATGTAAGGCTGTGGTACCACTAGAACATGTGAATGCATATTTTGTGCCACAAAATTTTGCAAATTTTTCTTCAAATTTTTTAATATTTTCTCCAAAAAAACCAGATATTGCATGAGATTTTAAAGACTCATTTACATATTTTTTTTCTTTAGATCCAATAAATGGCTTTGATACAGGATAGAAGGCCATTCAAATAAGTTTCCTTTTTAGCCTAAAGGTATCATTCTCATATTCCTTCCCTCCCCTAGGTCCTTTTGTAAAAACTAATAATAAACTTTTTTTTAAAGCCTTAATGGCGTGTTGCTCATTAGGCTCCAAAATAAATAAGTCATTTTTTTTAAAAAGTTTTTTTTTCTTAATTCCTTTTTTTTTTGATATAACTAAAAGCTCTCCATTTAATACAAAATTCCATTGAGTAGTTTTTTTATGAAAATGATTTCCTCTTATAGAGTCTTTAAAAAAAGAAATCATGGTCACTGCATTAATATTTTCTTTTTCAATAAGGTCAAATATTTCACCTCTGTTATCAGAAAAATTAGATCTATATTTAATTTGTTTCATAATATTTTTGGATGTGGAATAGGAATTATAAATTTACCCCCTCTATCTTTATAATCCTTTAGATTACTCATTATTTCAGAAGAAAAGTTCCAAGCTAATATGAGCGCATAATCTATTTCTTTTTCAATTAACTTATTATCAGGGACTACAGGAATATGTTGTCCAGGGGTGTATCTACCTATTTTGAGTTCTGATTTTTCGGTAACAAAATCTATTAAGCTCTCATCAATTTTACAATAATTTAATAAAGTCATTCCCTTAGCTGGAGCACTTACAGCAGCAATCTTTTTTCCTTTCAATTTTAAATCATAAAGTAAAGTTACTAAATCTTGCTTGTTTTTATCTACTTTAATTTGAAAACTCTTTAAAAAATTAAAATCAAAAACTTTAAGATCTTCTTCTTCTTTTATAAAGTCAGTGACATTAGAACTAACTTTGTATTCACCAGTATTTCCAATAAAAACTCTGAAAGAGCCTCCATGAATATCAGTATTTATTACGTCAAATACTTCAAGGCCATGTGTTTTAAAGAAATTAATAAGTGGTTTTAGAGATAAATAAGACAAATGCTCATGATAGATTGTATCATACTCTATTTTTTCAATTAAATTTTTAATATGAGGTGACTCGAAAATAAAAACTCCATTTCTATTAAGTAATTTTTTCACATTCTGAACTAATTCATTTAAATTATCGATATGAGCAAAGCAATTAGTACAAGTGATAACAGAGGCCTCACCTTTCTTCATTAAAATCTTTTCAACAACTTCGAAATTAAAAAAATCGCATTCTGTGTCTATGCCGTTATTTATAGCTTTCATAACAATATTAGCTGCAGGATCTACTCCATATACTTTTGTGTCAAAATTCTTAAATTTAGATAGTAATGTTCCAACATTACTTCCTATATCAACCACTAAGTCTTTTTTACCTAAAGAGAATTTTTTTACAGTATGCTCAGCAAATTTTTCCCAATGAACATTTCCTGTTTTAGTAATAGATGACTCATAAGGGTAATCATTACGATATAAAATTTCTGGTGATACAATGTATGAAAGTTGAGACAAACCGCAGTCCATACATAAATTCACAGCTAATGGATAATAATTTTCTGAATAACTAAGTTGATCTTTTCTAAGAAATTGATCAGAGGGGGGTGTAAATCCAAGATTTAAATATTCATTAAGTTTATTTGAATTACAAAGTCTACAATTCATGAGAGATTATTATACGTTATTTATCTTTTTGGCTAGACAAAATGCAGAGTATTTATCAGATGGTTTTAAACTTTTTCTTAGATCGCTCATATATCCAAATTTTATAATTTCAAATTTAAATACTCTTAAAAAGAATTTAATATCTTCTTTAGAAAAATATCTTACTAAATGGTTATCATAAAATGATTTATTTTCATAATTTATAATATATTTAATAGATACAGTTTTGTTTTTTAAATTTATTTTAGATGTGCAAGATTTTTTAAGAATTTTATTATCAACATTTAAATGTTTAACATAAGAATTTGGCTTATTAATTAATACACTATCTTCAAACCAAAATTCAAATAAGTATAATCCATTTTTTTTTAATAGTTTATTTATATAAAGAACATTCTTTTTTAGAATATTATTTGTTGTAAAATAAGAAAAAACATCAAACATTGATATAATAAAATCATATTTTTTTTTCTTATTAAGATAAAAATTAATATCAAAATTACATTTTATGTCTTTATATTTAGTATTTGCCACTTTAATCATATTTTTATTAGGATCATAACCTTCAACGCTTTTAAAACATTTATTTAAAAAATATAAATGGTCAGCCTGACCACAACCAAAGTCTAATAAACTAGAGTGATTAATTTGTCTAAATGATTTAAGAAAATTTATTATTCTAAGAGACTCTTGATAATAATTTTTTTTTTTATGAATTAAATTATAAACATTTACAAAATCATTATTAAACATACTAATTGGATATTACACAGATTTGAATCTAATGATATAAGATTAAGTTAAATGAACTATCACAATTTATTTCAAGAGTATATTTTTAATGAAATTAAAATACTAGAAATTGGATGCAATGTTGGAAAGATATCTAAAATTATTAGCGATAACTTTAATTGTAATCTAATTGGAATTGACAATAAGAATATTTTTAAGAATGACTTTGATAACTTATTAAAAGATAAAGCAAAATTTAAAAAAATAGATTTTTTCTCAAATAATGACCTTTCACAATTAGGCCATTTTGATTTGGTTTTTTATAGAGACATATTTAATTCTTTTGATAGAAAATTTCATCAAGAAATATTTGATAATATATTTAAAAATAATTGTAAAAATGGAACCATAATTATAATTAATGAATTTAGCTCATTTACTAAATATCTAAGTAATACCATCAATTTTTTATTAAGAAGAAAATTAAAAAAAATAAATTTTTTTAATATAAACAATACCAAATTACAAGGAATTGAAATTATAAGAATTTTAAATGGTGATTTTTTTACAAGTAATTTTAAAAATTTTTTATACAAAATTTTTAATTATAAAAAAATATATATTTTGAAATGCATAAAATGAATTTAATTAATAAGTTTAATAAATTTAATTTCTTTTCTGGATATTATGACAGGCAACCATTGAATAATGAAAAATTATTAGTTCACAAATTTACCGATAATCAACTAGATCAGAGAATAGGTCCAGTGGAAGTAGGCTATATTGATATTAATACAAACAAATTTACGAAAATTGTTTCTACAAACGCTTGGAATTGGCAAATGGGATCAAATGCAACATGGTATGATGAGCAATCAATAATTTTAAATGATATTATAAATAATGAAATAAAAACAAGAATTATTAATATTATAACATTACAATCGCAAGTTCTCGATTTTCATTTTTATAATTTATTTAATAAAGATATCGTATGTATAAATTATAACAATTTAAGTCATTTTAGAGAAAGCTATGGTTATACAAGATATAATAAAAACCAAACTATACCTGAGATTAGCATTTATGATTATAATTTTAAGAAGACCCTATCAATAAAATCAAAAGATTTTTTAGAAGATAATTTTCTTTTTAAAAAAATAATTTTTGAACATCCTTTTATAAATGACAGATACTTAACATTCATATCAAGAGTATTGGATAAAAACAAACAAGAAAATTACTTAATTATATATCAAATAAAAAATCAAAAATTTATCAAATTAAATTTATCTAATATAAGTCACATGAGTTTATTCAATAATTATTTGGTTTATTATGGGTCTAAATATTATAAAAAAAATATTATAGCTAAAATCTATTCTCAAATAAAAAATTTTAAAATTATTAAAATTTTAAAAAATTTAAAAAAATTAAAAATAGAAAATACTAAATTTCATAGATACATCACATCAGAAGGATTATATCTTTATGACTTAGATAAAAATAAATTTGAAACTATAGATGATGAATTAAAATATGATGGTCATCCCAATTTCTTTGATGAAGAAATTATCATGTTTGATACATATCCAAATAATGATGGCTTAGGATTTATAATAAAATATGATCTTAAAAATAAAACAAAAGAAGTAATTCAATGTTTAAAACATAATACTAAATTTTTAAATAAAAGTAATAGATCTGATATTCATTTAAAAATAAACAAAAATAAAATTATTATAGATAGATTCTTAGAAAAAAGATTTGTTGAAATATATAGTATATAATTATGATAATTCTATTTTATAAAAAATTTAATAATTATGGTGGGGCTGAAAAATTTATCTTAAATATAAATAAGATAATTAAAAAAAAATACCAAAGTATATTAATAACCTATTATTTTGATGAAATAAAATTTGATAGACCAGGAAACCTAATTAAAACAAGTAACCTTGTGTCTACTTTAAAATTCTTAAAATCAATAAAAAAGAAAAACCGAAATATAAAATTAATTTCCTTTTCTGGATTTATAGATACTTACATAATTTGTAGATTTTTAAACATTAAATATAATTTAGTATATTTTAGTCCATTAAGCATATCTCATGATGAACAAACAAAATTTTATTTTCCACTAAAATCCTTATTTTTTGAATTTATTGAAAAACAAAATAGTCATAATATTGATAAATTTTATGAAAAAAAGACTGGTTTAATGAATTTTTTTTATTATTCGGCTTATTGTATATTTCATTATCAAGCTATTATTAACGCTAATTATTTAATAACAATGTCAAGTTATTCCTCAAAAGAAAAAAAATATTTATATAAAAGAAATAGAATTAAGACTTTAAGCGCTGCATTATTTAATAGTGAAATTCGAGATAATTTTCATAATGATAAACAAAAAAATAACAAATTACTTTGTATATCACGTTTAGATAAACATAAAAAAATAGATGAGCTAATAATTAATATAAAAGATGTACATATGGATTATAAACTAATTATTATTGGAGATGGTCCTGAGAAAGATTATCTAGAGAGTATAATTCTTAATTATGGTTTAAGTAACAAGGTTGAATTGAAAGGTTTTATCAATGAAAATGAAATTGATTCATTTATTCAAGATTGTTTTTGTTTTATAAGTTTAGACATAGGTGATTTTAAAATAAGTATGTTTGATGCCTTAAAGTTTGGAAAACCAGTAATTATAAATAAATTTTTTGTTGATAAAGAAATGAGTTTAAATAAATTTATTTATTTTTTTGATAATAATATAGGAAATATATTAAAACAAATATCAGAAACAAATATTGATAAAATAGATTACAAAAATCTAAAATTTTTTTTAAAAAATTATTCATATGAGTCTTTTACTGAAAATTTATTAAAGTTGTAATGAAAATCAATATATGTGTTGGAGGTAGATTTCATGCAGCAAATCTAGCAAATGCTTTAGATGCAAATTATAAGGATAAAATTATTTATACCTCTTCGCCCAAAAAAAATTGGCCAAAAAAAATAAGAAAAAATATTACTTTTATACCGATGCCATTCTCTATTCTTGCATATCTATTTAAGTTTAATAATCCTAGAATACTAAAATATATAGATAGAATAATTTTTGATTATTTTTTATCAATAATTATTAGAAAATCTGATATTTGTCATATTTGGGCTGGATACGGTTACAAAACAATATCCAAAATAAAAAAATTAGACCCCAAAACAAAAATTATTTTAGAAAGGTCATGCCCACATATAAATTTTCAAAAAACAATACTAAAAAATGAGTCGAAAAAATATAACTTAAAATTTTATTTCGATTCTAAATCAGATGTAAAAAGACAGTTATATGAATATGAAAAATCAGACTTTATACTAACTTGTTCTAATTATTCGAAAAATAGTTTTAAAAACTATAAAAATCTTTTTAAAAAAACTAAGGTTATATATTTGCCATCTAATGTGGAAATTCCAAAAATATCAAAAATAAATAAACAAGAAACTATAATTGGGTTTATTGGCGATTTTGGACTGAGGAAAGGTATTCATTGTTTACTAAATGCTTTTGAAAAATCAAAATCCAAAAATTTACTATATTTAAAATTACCTAAGTTAGATACTAAAAATAAATTACTTTTAAATAATTGTCTTAAAAAAGAATTTATTAAAATTAAAGGCTACTATGACTCAATAAGTGATTTTTATAATGAAATTGATTTTTTATGCATTCCATCAATTGATGAGGGCTTTGGCGTTGTGGCAATTGAAGCTTTACAGCATAAAGTTCAAATAATAATTAGGGAGGGAGTTGGATCTTCGGAGATATTAACATCTTTAGATAATGTTAAAAAATTTAAAGATGAAAAAGATTTAAAAAAAATTTTTGATAAAATTTATGCATCTAATATTAAATTGAAATTTAACTCAAAGCATTTTTTTGATAATCAAAAGTATATAAGGAAGTATAATAAAGATATTTGTCATCTTTATTCTAAACTATAATTAAAATGATAATAAATTTTATATTGATATTATTATTTATTTTAAATTTTCAAATTTTAAATAAGAAATTTAAATTTAATAATAATATAAACTTTAATATTTTATTATTTTTTTCAAACTTTTTTATTTTATTAATTTTACTCGTAATATCCACTTTAAATACGATTGGTATAGAAACACTATTTTATTTAAGAGATAAATTTATTAATACTAACTACTCATGGCAAACAGATATAGACAGAAGTTTGATTTTTATATTACTTTCATTATTTTTTTATAATATTAGCTATTTTTTTTTTGCTAAAGGATTTAGTAAATTAAAAGTATATCAAATACCAAATACAAAACTTAAAGATAAGTATTTATTTTTTTTTATAATTTTATTTTTAATATTATTTTATTTAAAGTTTTTGAATTTAGATGTTGATTTAATTTTTACATATAAAAAGATTTTAAATAATCATATATCTAATCTATTTTTCTCAATAATATTTATTATAATAGTCAGGGACCTTTTATTAAAAGAAAAATTTTTACTCTTTTTAGCTTTTTCATCCTTAAGCATTTTGCTTGTTGGTTATTTAACCCAATCAAGAATTTCTATAATAATATTTATTGTTTTTCTATTTTATGGTTTAAAAAAACTAAGTAACGTTAAAGAATTATATTTTAAATTTAATTATTTTTTAATAACTATATTTTTTATAGTAATTTTATCAGTTTTTTTATGGATTTATTTTATTGGATCAATAAGAGCCAATTTAAATTTTGATGATAGCATAAGATATCAAGCAACCGGTATATACCAATCATTCCTGGGTATTTTTTTAAGATTTGAATTCATTTATCAACTTGAAAATCTTTTTCAGAATTATCAAAATTATTTCTTTTTTAATGATTTTAATTTCTTTATACATCAAATAATTCCAAATTTTATTGATAAAAATAATTTAGAGTACAGAGATTTTTTATATTTTGATGTAGATAGAAGTATATATGGTGATTATGTGTATACTAATTTAGGTCAAATTGTTACAACAACTACAACATATAATCCTATTTTAGATTCTTACGCAAGATTTGGATGGCATAGTTATTTATATTTTATTATTTTTTCATTATGCATATGTTCATTTATATTTTTTTATAGTCTAGAAAAAACAAATGTTTTTATTCTCATAAATTTTTATAATCTTATAATTTTTGATAAATCTTTATATTATATTATTCAACAAAATCTTTACTATGTGTTTATTTTATTATTAATTACTCTATTTTATTATGTCTATAAAAGGTTCTTAACGTGAGAAAACACCTACCTATAAAAATTCTTTTTTACACTCTAATATTATTTACTATTCTTATTTTTTATAAAACTTTTTTTGAAGAAAATAATTATGAAAAAAATCAAATAGTAACACAAATTACATTTGAAAATTTATTAAAAGAAAAGAAATTACATAATAATAATCTAGTAAATGACATTCACGACATAAGGCTTTTTCTAAAAGATCAATACTTAATTTTATCTGAAATAGCAGATCCACATGCAAGGAACATTTTAAGATTTACGAATTATAATGATATACAAACAAAAATATCAAGTTTATCAAATGGATTTATTATTACCTCTTATATTGATACTGATATCGACATAAATAAAATTAAAAAATATCATGAGGAAATAGAAAAAAAATATAAACAAATGTACTTTCACCCAATATTGGAACATCCTATTAATATTAAAATTAACCACTATACATATAAAAAAATTTTTAAATTTGATTATTCTATATTTCTTATATTAATTATTTTTATAGACCTAATATTTTTTTCATATTTTAGAAGATATTTAATTTGAAAAAAATAATCATATTTAATGATCATAAAGTTTCCTATCATAATTCAATTTATAATCGTATTTTTGAAACAAATGATATTAAAAAATATAAATTGCATTATTTATTTTATAAAAGGTTAAATGAATTCAATAAAAAATATTTATGGGAACTCAATGAGTATGAATTTAATAAATATTTTAAAGAAAAATTTAAAATAAACTATGCAAAAGGATCTTATAAACTAATTAAGATCTATAATATTGTTAAGTATATTTTATCAATAAAACCAAATTTTATTTTTCTTCAAGGCTATACTGACATAACAAATTTAATAATAATATTATTTTCAAAGTTAATTGGAGCTAAAGTATTATGGAGAGGTGAATTTTATAATAACGAATTAAAAACATCCTTGATGAAAAAAGTATATTTAAAAATATTTTTCAAATTTTGTAATTTAATTTTTTTTAGTACAACTAAATCTCATAATTATATAAAGATATTTTATAATGGCATCACTTACCCTATGATTACTTCTGCACCTGAATTTTATAGGCCATTACAATATAATTATTCTAGTGATAAAATTAATATAATTTTTGTAGGTGAAATATCACAAAGAAAAAATATTTTACTAACAGCTAAAGTAATTAGCAATTCAAGATTTAAAGACAATATCAACTTTTTAATTTGTGGAGCTGGGGAAGATTTACAAGAACTATTAGCAATTCTAAAAAAAAATAAAATTTCATATGAACATTATGAAAATTGTAAACCAGATAAATTACTTTATTTATATAATATAGCAGATTTTTTAATTTTATTATCAGAGTATGACCCGTCACCAAAAGTTTGTAATGAAGCATTTAATTGTCATCTACCAATGTTTCTCTCAGATAAAATTGGATCTATAAATGATTTTGAATTTGATAAAGAAATTATTTTTAAAACAAATCCTAATAGTAAAACAATAGGTGAAAACTTTAATTTTTTTTGTGAAAATATTAATAAATATAAAATAAATTATAAGAAAATAAGAAAAAACTTACTCAATACAAAAGAGAATGCAAAAGCATTTTTTAAATCTGTCGAAATTATAACTTAAAAGTAATATTTAAATATTTTTTTAAAGATAATAAGTTTATTTTAAAAGAATATCTATTTTGTGAATTTATCACTCCTAGTACAAGAGGATAATAATTTAACTTACTTATCATACATATTGATGCCACTAAAGTATTTATTCTATTAGATGGTATTATTTCAATAATCTTTACTTTTATATTGCAAAAGACAACATTAGACATTCCTGCACCATGAACACCGATAATATATTTAGCATTATTAAAAATAGAAATTTGGTCAAATAATGAATAATCCTCTAAATAAACTTTGGTAAATTTTTTATCTTTTATAATAAAATTCTCAAACTCATTTAAGTTTTGCAAGTTTCTTGGAAATCTATCTTTTCTTGCTATATAAATTTTATCTAATCTATTACTAATTTTTTTAGAGGCATGCGGTAAAAAATATTTTCTTAAGAAAGAAATATGTCTTTTTGTAACACAATCGTAATAGTTTTCTTGGAATGAAGAAATCAATAAATTTGATGTGCAGGGAATTGTAATAATTTGTTTTCTTGAAATTTTTAAAATCTTAAGAGTATCAAAAATATAATTAGGAATTTCTTTTAATGGGCCGATATAAAATAAGTATTTTTTTAGTGATGTTAATTCATCGTCTTCTAGGCTTGAGAGATTAATTAACCCAGGAAAAAATAACCAATGGAAATAACTACTATTACCCATAGTCGAAATATTAATAATGGGTTTTTTATATAGATGAATTTTTTTGGGAATTTTTGTAAATTTTTCAGAAAAATTTTCAATATTTAGTTTATTAATATTAAAAAAATCATTTGGCTTATCATCAAATTGATAAATATTATTTAAATAAAATCTTCGTTTATTTTTTTCATAGAAAAAATATTTATTATTAAATAAGTAAAAATTTGCAAAAAAATAATCATATTTATTCTTACAATATAATTTATTAGTAGTTATTTTGATTAATTTAGTTTTCTTTTTTATTAATTTTTGAAATTGGTGATTACTTTCAATACTTTCAGAGATTGTTTTTTGTTTTATATCTAAATATTTTTTTTCCAAAGTTTTATTTGGAAAGATGACACCTTTAGGATACTTGTTAAGAAAAAATATTTTTTTTCTCAAATAAAAAAATATAAATCTTAATTTTATCATTTCTATATTTTTTAATATTATAAAAGAATATTTTTCATATTAATTATAGAAAATTTAAAACAAATTTTTTTGATCATGTATTTTGTATATATTTTTCTTTTCTAATAATATTTAAAAATACTCTTATTCTAAGATCAAATAAGAAACTAACCTATAATTTTTATCATATAATAAAATTTTCATAATCAGGACTAGTTTTGATTTTATCATAAAATGATATTTTAAATTGATAGAAGCAAAAAAAGCAAATATGGAGCTGAATAAATAGGCGGCGTCCTACTCTCCCAAGCCTTAAGACTAAGTACCATCGGCGCTGGAGGCCTTCACGACCGAGTTCGAAATGGGATCGGGTTTTTTC
>MDTG01239086.1_pt1 | contig 30939 bp, 50 predicted proteins | sample 811421 | NCBI WGS metagenome assembly MDTG01 (sample SAMN05326645, study PRJNA326480) | marine metagenome | isolation source: seawater | place: Pacific Ocean: South East | collected 2011
GTTGCAGGTTCGTTGAGTGGTGCTTATTTAACATTGATTAACAATTATGTGCAAGATATGCTGATTTTTTATGCGATGGTTGAATACCTTCCATTCACAGCTTACAAGATAAAAAATGGAGGAATTTTTAAGCATTCAAGTGAAACAGGAGAAGTGCCTTCAAAATCTGAAATCGATTATCTGGTGAACAAATATCGAGATAAAGCGGAATATTATACAAGAAGGATGATTGATTACGTTACATTTAATATAAGCAGTTTTCCAGAATATAACACAAACAACAACGAAGATGTTTATCCAGATAAAGACAGCTTATTTCAAGGTTGGGTGCTATGATGTATAAACCGAAAGAAGAAAACATACAGAAATTAAAAAAATTTATAAGTAATGCCAAACTTAACCGATTATTACGGAATCAACACAATAAGTTGGGGAAGTAGTTACTCTGAATCGCATTGGGGAAATGCAAACGAAACGAATTCGTGGGGTATTATTTATCCACTTTCAGCAGGAGGAAGTTCATTGACTGCTGACACAACATCATTCAAAGCAGATACAACAAGTAAAACAGCAGATCAAACACAAATTTAAAAATAATGGCTAAACAAACAATTGGAGTAGGAACTTCAGCAAACGATGGAACAGGAGATAACCTGAGAGATGCATTCATCAAAGTGAATGATAACTTCACAGAGTTGTACACCGATGATGCAGGAGACGTTGGAAGCATAACTGCAGGAACAGGGATTAGTGTAAATGCATCAACTGGTGCAGTAACAGTAACAAATTCTGCGCCTGATCAAACAGTTGCTTTAACAGGAGGAACAGGAATCAGTACAAGCGGAACATATCCAAGTTTCACTATAACAAATGATTCTCCAAATGCAACCCACACAGGAGATGTAACAGGATCAGGAGCGTTGACATTGGCAAATAATATTATTGATTTTTCAAAACTTGCAAATGTTTTTATAGCAGAAACCTCAATCACAACATTAACAGGAACTGTAACTTTTGATTGTAGCACATCTTCAGTTTTTAAATTATCTAGAGATATAACAGGCACATATACAATTAGCCTTGATGGATATTCCAGAGGACAAGTCATCACAATTTATCCAATAAAAGGAAATCAAACTTTAAATCTTGCAGGTGCAGGATCATCTACAAATACCTTCAATAAATTGGGTGGAACAGATTACAACGATGATGGATCAGAATCAAACATTATACAAATTGAATGTGTTGATGCTTCGGCAACTGATCCGATTTTCTTTTACTCGATAGCAACCTTTGCAGCAAGTTCATCTGATATTTAAGAAATATGGCATTTGGAAGAAGAATTTTGAGTTTTGGAGCAGGTGGGGGTGGTGCTTATGTTGCTCACTTTATGGTGTTAGCAGGAGGTGGTGGTTCAGGCAATTCTCCAATGATTGGGGGTGGATCAGGTGCAGGTGGATTAAGAACATCCTTTGGATCAAATTCAGGAGGTGGCTCATCTGCTGAAACAGCTTTAAATTTAACATCAGGAACAGTATATACAGTTACTGTTGGTGCAGGTGGTGCAGCAGGATCTGGAGGAAATTTTCATAAGGGAAACGTTGGAAATCCATCAAGTTTAAGCGGTGCTGATATAACAACAATTGAAAGCAACAAAGGTGGTGCTTATGGCAATTCAGATCCTCACGGATGTGGGGTTGGAGGATCAAGTTCGGTGGCGCCTCATCTCGTAGGTGGTGGTGGCAAAACACAAGGAACAGCAAATCAAGGTTTTGCAGGTGGAAATGGAAATAGTGTTTCAGGTGGAGGCGGTGGAGGTGTTGGCTCTGTTGGAGGAAACGCATCGGGTAACTTTGGTGGAAATGGTGGCGCAGGTTTAGATATTTCAATTACTGGTGCATCCGTTGGATATGGAGGCGGAGGTGCAGGAGTTTTTAATTCTTCAGGATGTGGAGGTAGCGGTTATGGAGTAGGAACAGCTTCTCACGGTGGTTCAAGTTGTAACAGTGGTGTTTCTGCAGCAGCTAACAGAGGTGGTGGCGGAAGCATATCGAGTTCTTCAGGATTCAGACCGGGTGGCTCGGGAATTGTAATTTTAAGAGTTCCAACAGCAAATTATTCTGGAACTACAACAGGCTCACCGACAGTAACAACAGATGGAACAGATACTGTAATTCAATTTACAGGTTCAGGAACTTATACAGGATAAAATGGCACACTTTGCAGAAATAAATACAGATAATATTGTTATTAATGTTTTGGTTGTAAACAACAATGTATTAATTGAGAATGGAGATGAAATAGAACAAAAAGGAATCGACCTTTTGCATTCTTTATATGGCTCAGATAAAACTTGGGTACAAACATCTTACAATAATAATTTTAGAAATAAATTTGCAGGAATTGGAGATATTTTTGATTCTGTAAAAAATGTATTTAGAGAGTCATCACATTTTGAATCTTGGGAAATTGGAGAGGATGGAATTTGGCATCCACCTGTTGAAATGCCTAATGATGAAAATGATTACGAATGGGATGAAGAAAAAGGAGAATGGGTACAGATTTAAAAAAAACCTATGGAAGATTTGAAAATTTTTGGACTATATACAGCTAATCTTTTTGCGTTGGCTTTTAGCGTGACTGAAGTGAATGCTTTTTTACAAATGTTTGTGATGATTGCAACGCTAACATTCACAGTTATACAAATTATAAAAGCAATTAAAAAATGAAAATGCCATCAAATGGAGTTGCTAAAGACATTCGGCATTATGTAGGAAGCTTGATTGTATTTTTTTTGGTGATAATTATTCTTTATTATCTAACAAAATATACAATCCCACAACAAAATGCACAGATTGTAAATACTTTGATCGGAATGATTGCCGCATCTGTGGCTATGGTGATTGCATCAATAACAGGAAGAAACCCAGATGATCTTGAGGCAGCAAGAAAAAAAATCTCTAACTTGGAGATGAAAATTGAAATGCTCGTACAATCAAAAGATATGCTTGAAAGTATGCTGATAAAAGTTCAAGATGATACAATTGATCGGTTGTTATTGAATAAAGCAATTGATTGTGATGATAAAAATTGTAAATGTAAAAAATGAGTTTAAAATTTTTCACATATGAAGAATTTGATTCGCCTGACTTACCTAACTCTGGGCGCAGCAATATGGATATTGATTTTTTGGAGTTGCTCGACAATGCTCGTGAAATTGCAGGGATTCCCTTTAAAATCAACAGCGGTTTCAGAACGAAGGAACATAACAATTCAATCTACGAAAAGCTTGGAAAAAAGCCTATTGCATCAAGTCACCTTATTGGAAAGGCAGTTGATATTGCAACAAAAGGATCACAAGACAGATGGATTATACTTACAGCGTTGCAAAAAGCGGGTTTCAATAGATTTGGAATTGGAAAATCATTCATTCACGTTGACTCCGATGGACTCGATAAAGGGGGAGATAAAGTTTCCAATGTCATCTGGACATACTAAAACAGCAGGTTCTACGATATGCTTAAATTGATTTTAGGGTTGCTCAAAGGTGGCAACAATGGAAAGTCTGTGGCAGGCAATCTTGCTTGGGAAATCAGAGAAGCCATCAAAGGCAAAGAACTTGATCCAACAGAATTAATTGAATTACAGACAAAGATAAATGAAGTTGAGGCGCAACATAGATCGCTTTTTGTTGCAGGTTGGCGACCAAGTGTAGGTTGGGGATGCTCAATGGCATTCTTTTATCATTTTGTAATTTTTCCAATTATCAGAACAATATACCCTGATGTTGAATTTCCAGTTCTTGATACAGAACCTTTGTTCACAGTTTTGTTGGGGATGCTTGGATTGGGTGGATTACGCACCTATGAAAAGATGAAAGATAAAACAAGATAACCTTGTTTGCTTATATTTTAGATTATAATATATTTTAAATTATAAAATATTCTTAATTATATATAATCCAAAGTATAAGCTATTTTTTTTTTAAAATTTTTATATTTGTTTAAATGAGTGAAGAAATGAGAATAAGAAACCTTGCGGAAAAAATTGCAAAAGATTTTGCATTATCAGTTAAAGAAAGAACCGACCTTCTCCTGGAGTTGGATGCTAATCAGTATACAAACCTTGGATTGGATTCTTTGAAAGGAGAAAAGATAAAAGTAAAATCAGATTCTAAATTTATCTACAAACAAATAAAAGGTTTTGATGAACCGACAGGTAAACTCTTGCTTAATCATTTAGATGCGTAAAAAAGCTAAAAAACCCACAAAGTCAAAATTAGTCAAGAAGCTTGATATAGTTTTTTCTCAATGGGTAAGGCTTTCAAATGCTGATCATAAAGGAAATTGCAAATGCGTAACCTGTGAAAGAGAATATTTTTGGAAAGATATTCAGGCAGGACACTTTATGTCACGCAAACATTATTCAACCAGATGGGATGAAAATAATGTAAAACCTCAATGCAAGGGCTGTAATCTCTTCGGACAGGGTAAACAATATGAATACTCCATATTTTTGGGAAAGTCGCTTAGCGATCAGCTATTGAGCAAATCAAGGATGCTAATGAAGTTCACAGTCGGTGACATTGAGGAAATGATTGAAGATTACCAAAAAAGAATAAAAAAATATCATTTTTGAAAAAAAAGCTTATATTTACAATGAATTTCATTTTTAAGTTTTTAGGTATATTCCAGAAAGGGAGGAGGCAAATGCTTCCTCTTTTTTTTTATAACAAAAATTTTTATATATTTGGGATAAATAACTTAAAAACATTATTTATGGATTTCAAATCTCTCTACTGGTGGTCAATGAAAGATCACGAATTACGAAGAATTATTTCTGATCCTGAACATCTTGATCATTATAGAAAAGGTGCGACAAAGGAATTGATCAGAAGAACGACAGATTACTCGATTGATGACCTACAAGGATGATTTATTGAGACTGCAAAATGCAGAGATCACGGCATTACGATTCCGTGTGCAAGAATTAGAAGCAAAATTAGAAGTATTAGAACAAAATTTATGGAAAGAAGAAACGCAACAGTAAAATTTATTGAACCTGCAATTCCCCCCACATATGTTGGAAGAGAAGGGCAGACACTCAACTCTTGGTTGGTTGGGATGAATGATGGCACACAATATAAGTTCTCATCGATTGGCAATTTCAAGTATCCGATAGGATCACAAATTGAATTTGATGTAAGGGGATCAGATAATCACCCAATCAAAACAGCATCAAAGGTAACAAGTTACCCACCCACTCCAAAAACATATGGAAGTACAATTAGCAAATTTCAAGGCAATGGAGGATCAAAAGATGATTTTATTTTGTTGCAGGTTTGTTTTAAAGAATGTATGCAAACATACGGGAAAGAATATGAACATTTAGTATTACAAAAAACAGAAGAATATTTTGATGGAATTAAAGAAATCTACAGTAGAAAGTAAAAAAGAAGAAACGTTTGTTCAATCGATAAGATTGTTTTCACCGAATGAATCTGCACCAGATTATGCGATTGCTGATATGGTTGTCGATTTAGAAAAACTCACAGAAGAGTTTGAAACAATGAAAAGCTTTGCGGCATCTGATAAGAAAGTGCGAATGCAAGTCAGAAGATCAAAGAAAGGAATAATTTACTCGGTTTTTAATGAGTATTACAAAGGAAAGCAGATCAAGTCCAGAGATCACTCTCCAGACAGAGAAGATGATTTGCCTATTTAGTAATTGGTTTACCCCCATTCATTTGGGGGTTTTTTTATATATTTAGGAATGCTTATAGAATTTAAAGATGAAATACAAAAAATTCGAGATGTCAGAAATGGCAAGATACGTGAAGGTTACAAGTTGGAAGTTCCAGAGATCGATGAACACTTCAGGTTTAAAAAAGGCAACTTCAATCTTGTTTTGGGTCACGCTAATGTTGGCAAAACTTCTGTTGTTTTATATCTTATGCTCTTACATAGTCTTAAGAATGATCTTCGATGGCTTATTTTCAGCTCTGAAAATGATCCTTATACATTGATAAAAAAGCTGATTGAATTCTTAGAACACAAACCGATTAATAAAATTCAGGATTCGGAATTTGATTCAAGGCTTGAATTCATTAACAGTCATTTTAAATTTATCTCAAATGAGGAAATCTACGATTGGAGAAGATTGAGAGAACTTGGACAAGCGGTCAAAGATGCTTGGGACTATGATGGATTTTTGATTGATCCTTATAATTCATTGACAAAGAAAATGGAGAAAGGAATGAACAGTCACGAATATGATTACAATGTAACAAGCGAAATGCGAATGTTTTGCAAAAAAAATAATGTTTCAATCTGGCTGTGTACTCACGCTGCGACTGAAGCATTGAGGAAAAAACACGCACAAAACCACGATTATTATGATCACCCTATTCCACCAATGGCAAGTGATATTGAGGGCGGAGGAAAATTTGTAAATCGTGCAGATGATTTTTTGGTGATCCACAGGTACATTTACCACCCTGTAAATTGGATGTTTAGTTTTATTCACGTGAGAAAGGTGAAAGACATTGATACAGGGGGGAGGCCAACAAGTTTAGATAGTCCAATTGAGATGCGTTCATTGCCTAACAATGTCGGATTTGAAATAAATAACGTATCTTTAATTAAAAAGCCGATCAGAGGGCAGAAGGATTTGCCTATCTGATTGTTTGAAATTGAAGATAAATGGATTTAAATTTTCAGATCGTACCGATCTACGGATTTTCTGCAGGCATCATTTATTACAACCCAAATATTGATCAAAGATATAATGATCTGGAGGATGTTGATGAGGATGAATATTTTGAGAGAATCACTATAATGTTTTTTGTTTTTGCTGTGCACATAACTTGGTTTTGAAAACAACTCTTGAAATCATTTTTGACAAACACGATGATTGGGTTGGGATTGTTTGCTCTTTTGGATGCAATAAATCTACAGCAGAAGATATTGTGCAGGAATGTTATATAAAACTTGATCGATTGATTAAATCAGGAACAAATTTTATGTACAATGAAAAAGAAATAAACCATTTTTATGTATTCAGGACATTAAGAAGTTTATTCATTGATCTAAAAAGAAAAGAGAAAAAAACAACTTTTGTCGAGATTGATAACATCAGCGAGAAAAAATTAGGAAAATTAATAACTGAGTTTGAATTGGACATTACTGAAAAATATTCAGAAATTCAGGATGAACTAAATGCAATGCATTGGTATGATAGAAGAGTTTACAATTATATTGAAGGAGGAGAAAGCATTGCAGGATTAAGTGAAAAAACAGAGATCAGCTATTATTCTCTTTATAACACTTACAAAAATGTGAAAACAAAACTGAAAAAAAAATTATGAAGATTGGAGATTTAATTGCAAGAATTACAAAATTCCTTTACATAGATCGATTTGTAAAATGGTTTGTTGAGGATTTTTTAGGATATGAAAGTTGCGGATGTAAAGAAAGACAAAACAAATTAAACGAATTTAAATTCTTTTGGAATGACACAGATGACAGAGAGTGAATATTGGGAATTCACGGAAATTAAAAATACAGGATTTACTAAAGGTAATCAGGAAAGAGTAACAAGATTTTTGGCTCAATTACATTCCAAATATTTTAACCATCAATATTATATTCCTTGCACTTGTTCTTCAAAAACTTGGCAGGAGTGGATTGATCAACTAAACGTTATTCACAAGAATGGATTTGAACAAAGTTCATAAATGGGAACAAGCGGTTGTAACCCTTTTGAATTTTGATGATTGGGAATTAACTTGGACAGGTGAAGGTTATGACTCCTGCGATGCGGTTGGGAAAACTCCAAAGGGAATTTCTTGCTCAATGGAAATGAAATTTCGACAATCTTATTATGAAACAAAAATGCTTGAAGTTTACAAATATGAAAGGCTGATGCAGATGGAAGTTGAGGCAAGATTTTATTTTGTAAATGATCCTAAAGGGAATTACTTATTTTGGTTGGATGAATTAAAATTGCCAGAGGTGGAAAAGCTATATTGTCCAGATACAACTTTGTGGACAAAGAAAAGAAAAAACAAAGATGTTTATCTTCTTGAAGAAAAAACGTCAATTGTAACGACTTTTTATTAGAAATTTTTCATATTTTTGAAATATGGGAAATATTGAAAAACTTGATTACCACAAAAAAATTGATGCAGTTTTTGATGCAGAGCTTGATTCTGATCTTGCTCTTATTCTTGCATTGATTGAAAAGTGGACAGAACAGAAACCAGATAGCGAACCTATCTTGAAATTGAGAGATACATTTATCCAGGTCTACTCAAAGATACATACGTTGAGAATGGAAAGAGAATTGGCAGGCAAAGCTATGTCACAATATAGAGAAGATAAATTGCGAGCAGTTGAAAGAGCAAGAAAAGCAGAAAAACAATTAGAAAACAAAAAAGATGGAAGACAAACAGATAATAGATTTTTATAATCAAATGAATTTAAAAGACATTGAACTTTTTATTCAATTAGCATCTTGCAGAATAAGAGTTCCAATCGAAAAAAAAGATAAAAAAAAATCTTACGTTTTTATTGATGATATAGCAGGAACTTGCATTAATGGTGCATTCATTGATTTAATCACAGAAGAGTTTGAAAAATCCATAATAAAAGAAAGAGATGGCAAATAACATAACACTTTTAAATGGTGAAACTTGGGAAATGGATGCTCTTTTAAAAAAAATGCGAGATGATGACTTTTATTTCAATTACCTTGGAAAAGATAAGGTTTTGAGCAAATCTTCCATTTCAGGCTTAGTGCCACCAAAAAGCCCAAAGGAGTGGTACTATGGTTCTGGAAAAAAAGGAAGTGAATCTGCATTTCGAGCAGGGTCGCTTTTTCATTGGGCGATTCTTGAGCCAGAAAAATATGAGGAGGTCTGGTTTAGTTCATTGAAAACGAGAACTGCAAAAGGATTTAAAGCAGAAAGAGAAGAAGCAGGACAAGAAATTTATTCAATGTCGGAAAGAATTTTTAACAATAAACTTGTTGCAGAATTTACTGTAAATAAAAAAGCAATGTCAAGACTTGAAAATTCAGTTTCTGAAGTTCCTCTTTTGGGAATGATTCAAGGATTTCCATTTAGGGGAAAGGCAGACATTGTGAAAGATGATGGCAGAATCTATGATCTAAAAACCTGTGGCAATTTAGAGGATTTTCCAAAAAATGCTTTTTCGTATGGATATGACATACAAGCGTATGTTTATTGTTTCTTAATGGATATACCGCCAGAAGATTTTGAATTTATTGCTGTTTCAAAAAATACTTATGATATTGGATTTTTTCCTATTGACAAAAGTTTTTATCTTCAGGGCAAAGAAAGGTTGGAACTTGCATTGAAAGTTTATGACTCAATATTTTATAAAAAAACGGATGAAGAGATAAGGGAAGTTTTGAACGAATTGACCTATGAAAATAAATTATTCTCATTAAAAAAGTACAGATATGATAAAAAAAGATAAAATAAAAATCAAAAAGAAAAAGAAGGAAAGATACTCAACAATTAGTATTTCAGAAGCGCAACATCTTGCAAGAAGAATAAAAAAACTGACAGGAATTGATGTTTTTGAAAAAACAAGATTGCAGGACAATGTCTACATAAGATCAGTTTTTAATTATTGTTTGAGCAAAACTTATCATTGGGGATTAACTAAGATCGCAAGGTTTTATCAATCAAATGGCTATGCAACATATGATCACGCAACTGTTTGGCATTCTTTGAATATGTTTGAACTATATGTTAGATATGAAAAATCTTTAATTACGTTATATGAAACACTAACAAGTTCGGAAAGAACTAAGCACAATCTTTCAATCATCATCTTCAATAAAATGCAAACATTGGAAATGTCGGAGATGGAAGCGATAAATGCATTAACAGATAAGTTTTATGAAGAATCCACAGGAGAGAACACAATTGAAAAAAAGATAAAAGATGAAGCAAGTTGATATTTCAGCAGTAAAAAAGAATCCTACAAACCCCAGGTTCATAAAAAATGACAAGTTCAAAAAGCTTGTTCAGAGCATAAAAGATTTTCCAAAAATGTTAGAGATAAGACCAATTGTGGTGAACAAGGAGATGGTTATACTCGGAGGAAATATGCGTTTTGAAGCTTGTAAACAGGCAGGATTGCAAAAGGTCTGGATTAAAATTGCAGATGAATTAACGAAAGAAGAACAACAAGAGTTCATAATTAAAGACAATTCAAGTTTTGGAGAATGGGACTGGGATGTATTAGCTAATGAATGGGACAAAGAACAACTTGAGGAATGGGGACTTGATTTACCCGTACTGAATGACAAGGCAGAGGTTGAAGAACCAGAGATTGAATTCAGCGAATACTTGGATGAATCTCACAACTATGTTGTTTTAACATTTGACAATGATATTGATTGGCTTTCTGCTCAAACTCATTTCAAACTGAAATCGGTTTATTCAAAAAGACAGAATGGCAAACCTTGGAGCAAGGGAGTTGGAAGAGTTGTAAATGGAGCGGAATATCTGAAGAACCTCAAGGATGAATAACATTTACATCATTTCTTATAAAAGACCAGAGATTGTTAGGACATATGATTATTTAGGAACAGGGCATATTATTGTGCCTAAATCTCAGGAAAAAGATTACAGAAAGAAATATGGAGATGCTGTTCTTTCAATACCAGATAAACAAGATGGATCAGAGTGCAGAAAAAGAAATGCTGTAATCGATTTAATAAAAGAAAGAGAACCAAATGGCATTGGTTGGATGATTGATGATGATCTACTTTATCTAAAAAGAAAAAAAGAAAGGGAGGTTTTGTCTGGAGATCAAGCTTTGGAAGTAATGGAAATTTTGCAGATAATGATGGAAGATTCAAACATAACATTTTCTGGGTTTGATTATACAGAGGATAATATGAAAAATAAAGATTTTGCACCATTTAGTTTAACAAAGTTTTTTTGTCAAATGGTTTTATTAAATGTCAATGATGGGTTAAGATATGATGAAAGAATGCGAGTAAATGGTGACTTAGATTTTTGGGTACAAAAAATGCAAAGAAACAGAAGAATTTTAAAAATGAATCAATTTGCTGCAATTTGTTATGGAGAAGAAGGAGGCGAGGGTTCGGTTATAGGTTGGGATGAATCAGACAGAACAAAAGCACATAAATTTATAAATAAAAAATTTGGCTTTCCAATAACAACTTGGAACAAAACAAGATGGGAATATAAAACTCCAATCAAAGGCATATGAAGATTTACAGTCCATCTTATAAAAGACCTAATGGATTAAAAACTCACAAATTAATTCCTGAAGTAATTTATTGTATTGATAAAAAAGATCAAAAAGATTACAAAAAAAATAATGTGAATTTGCACATCTTACCAGATGGAATTCAAGGCAACATTTCAAGGGTAAGAAATTACATAAAAGATGAACTTATAAAAGACAAAGGATTGATCATTGATGATGACATTGAAGCAATAAAAATATGGACAAAAAAAGATGATCTACCTTATCCAAAAAAGATCGATGACATTATCGAGTTCTTTGAAATGGCTTTTAATTTTTGTGAAGAAGCAAATTGCAAACTCTGGGGGGTAAACATTGTTGGAGACAAAGGATCGTACAGGGAGTATACACCAATCAGTTTTACAAATTGGATTTCTGGCAGTTTAATGGGATTCATAAATAACGAATGTGCCTTTGATGAAAGAATACCTTTGAAAGAAGATTTAGATTTCTCTTTACAAACGTTACATAAGTACAGAAAGCTGATTAGATTCAATTTTGTGCATCTGGTCAAAAAGGATCACGGAAACATTGGAGGTTGTGCTGATTATAGAACAATTGCAAAAGAGAAAGAACAATTTGAAATCTTCCAACGTAAATGGGGAACAGACATTGTAAAATCTGATACAACACAAAAAGGAAAAAAGAAGAAAACTTTTGATATCAACCCAATAATTAAAGTGCCAATAAAAGGAGTTTGAAATGGATGACCTAAAGGATTCAGAAATTGTACAAGTTTTATACAGAGATTTCCCAAAGGTTTACATACAGATCGTTGAATATTTAGAACAAATAAAATGGACAAAACGGACACACTAAAAAAAGCAGTTATTGAATCTCTGGAGAAATCGCTTGGGGTCGTTACAACTGCAGTCAAGCAGGTAGGAATTGCAAGGAGTACTTTTTATGAATGGATGAAAGATGAAAGCTTCAGAACACAAGTAGAGGATATACAAAACATTGCTCTGGATTTTGCAGAATCACAATTGCACAAACAAATTCAGGAAGGGAATACATCTGCTACAATATTCTACTTAAAAACAAAAGGCAAGAAAAGAGGCTATGTTGAAAGACAGGAGATAACAGGAGGCGATGGCTTACCAAACGATATAACAATTGAGATTGTCAAAAGCAAAAGTTCAAACTAATGAAGTTTGCAATCATCTTCTCCAGAGTGAAAAAAAGATAATTGTTGAACAGGGTGGAACAAGATCAGGGAAAACATACAACATCCTTGTTTGGCTCATCTTTCATTATGCACCCCAACACAGAGGTAAAACAATAACGATATGTAGAAAAACTTTTCCTGCATTGAGGGCATCAGTTCTGCGAGATTTTCTGGAGATATTGAAAACTCATCAAATGTACAAGGAGGAGTTTCATAACAAATCATCTTCAGAATACATACTCTACAACAATTTAGTTGAATTCATTTCTTTGGATCAGCCTCAAAAAGTGAGAGGGAGAAAGAGAGATTTGCTTTTCATCAATGAGGCGAATGAATTAAGTTGGGAAGATTGGCAACAATTGATCTTCAGGACAGAGGGCAAGATTGTTCTTGATTTTAATCCATCGGATGAATTTCATTGGATTTACGACAAAGTGATACCAAGAGAGGATGCTGATTTTTTTCAAACAACTTATTTAGATAACCCATTTCTTTCTGATACAATCATTGGAGAGATTGAAAGATTAAGAGAAACAGATGAACAGTATTGGCAAATTTATGGATTAGGGCAAAGGGGAGTTTCAAGATCAACAATCTTTAGATACATTGAAGTGAACAAAGTACCTGAGAATGCCTCCTTTTTGTCGTATGGGATGGACTATGGATACACGAATGATCCTACAACTCTGGTCGGGGTTTGGATTGATGGGTATAATCTTTACGTAAAAGAATTTCTTTACCAAAGAATGATGACAACAATTGACATACATAAGTTCTTTCAGAAATTGCAAATTGACAGAGAGGTGATTTTTGCTGATTCGGCAGAGGCTCGCTTAAATGATGAATTGCGAAGAATGGGTTGGAATGTAAGACCAAGCATCAAGGGCAGAGATTCTGTTAATGCAGGGATTGATCTATTGAAGAGATACAAGATACACCTGATAAGTGGAAGTGAAAACTTAATTTCTGAATTTAGAAACTATAAATGGAGAGAAGATCGAAACGGAAGAATCTTAAACATTCCAGAGGATCACGCAAATCACACTACTGATGCTCTTCGATATTCGACATACTCATTGTTAAGCAGACCTAATTTTGGTAAGTATGCAATCAGATGATTTTTTAAAAAGTTTTTATAAGTGAATTGCAAATTGTATCTTCAGGAAATGAAACTAACAGATGATCAAATACTTGGAGTGAAAAACGAAGCAAGGATGTACCTTGTTTTTGATCCTGACACTACAGTTGCATATAGCAAATATATGTGGAACAACTACAAGAAAGCTGTAGAGGTTGAGTTCAGGGGAGGAGAATTTTTCAAGGCAACAGAAAAATAGTTATCAAAAATTTAGGATAATTAAAAAAGGCTTTGTATATTAGAGCATTGTTTAATTAAAACCTTAAAAATGAAAAACACACTATCAAATGACATCTTTGGAAGAAAGTACAAAGATTTGCACGATGATGAGAAAGATCACATCGATGAGAATGTTCAAGGATTTCAAAATGCATTCGACAAATTTTGCAAAGAGTTTCACCGTAACACCAAGAAACAATGAAAGCAGAATTTTTGACAGCAAGAAAAAGGTGGGAAACCTTTAACAAAGAAAATGATATTAAAGTCGAAATCCTTTGGGAGCATAATCCTGAACATTCAGATCAATATTTTATCCATTACATCGGTTCGGGTTATTTTCACGACAGCGAAAAGATTGTTGGATTGTGGTCGGACAAGGTGGATGGACAATATCAAACTTATCAATAACAAATGGGGAGGGCAACCTCCCCTTAAAAAACTAAAAGATGAAAGCAGAATTTTTAAAAGCAAGAAAAGTTTGGGAAGATATGATTGATCAACAAAATGCAAAAGTTGAAATCCTCTGGGAAGATCAACCAGTTGGCTCTAATAAACATTATGTTTATTTTATTATAAAATCAGATTGGATAAACACAAGAAAGAGAATTGTTGAATTCAATGGTGATGGAAGTTGGGAAATTTTTACATAAAATAATCGGGGAGGGCAACCTCCCCTAAAAAACTAAAAGATGAAAAATAAAGAATTTAACGGATGGACAAATTACCAAACTTGGAGAATCAACTTGGAGTTGGGAATCACAGACAATAAAAATTTGGCTCATTGGGATGAGGAACAGATTGAGGAATGGGTAACAGAATACATAGATGATGAAAGCACAGGACTTGCTAATGATCTTGCGAGAACATTTCTCAGGGAGGTAAACTGGCACGAATTATGTGCTCATTTAAGAAACACATTTGGAATATGCAGAAACTGTCACGAGGAAACAGAAAACGAATATTGTGCAGATTGTGAAGAAGAATTAAACGTACTACCCTTCACCGAGAAGGGATAGTTTTTCATTTGGTTTAGTTGGTTGAGAGAGGGTTGCTTTTGTGATCCTCTTTTTTTTTGTTTAAATTGCATTTGATATAACGTTATACAAGTATGAAGGTTGAACTGAACGTTCCAGAAAGTTTAAAGCAGATTACTCTTGAGCAGTACCAACGCTTTATGGGAATCTATGACAGGAAAGACATTGATGAGTTTTTTTTGATGCAGAAGATGATTCAGATTTTTTGTGAAGTTGAACTTGCAAACGTTATCTTCTTCAAGGTGAAAGACATTAAGGAAATTGTCGGATCATTGCACAAGATTTTAAATGAATCTCCTACCTTCCACAAGAGAATACGATTTGAGGGCATTGAATATGGCTTTATACCGAATCTGGATGAGATCACAATGGGAGAGTACATTGACCTTGACGAAAATATGAATGACTGGAAAGACCTTCACAAAGCAATGGCTGTTTTATATAGACCAATTGAAATGGAATCTGGCGACAGATATACGATTCAAAAATATCAGGGCATCAAAGATGAGGATGTAATGAAAAGAATGCCTGCTGAATATGCATTAGGAGCATCGCTTTTTTTTTGGAATTTAAGGACAGAATTATCGGAAACTATCCTGAATTATTTGACAAAGGAGATGGAGGAGGAATTGACCACTCAGCAGAGGGAAATTTTGTTGCAAAATGGGGTTGGTTTCAATCACTATATGCTCTCTCTGACGGAAATGTTGAACGGATTGAAAATATCACAGAACTATTAGCACATCGATGTTTTATGATGTTAGCTTTTAAAAAAGATAAAAACGAATTGGAAAATCAAAGATTGAAAAGAAATGGCTAACGAAGGATCAAGGGCATACTACCTTGTATTAGACAAAATCAAGGATCAACTGATTGCAGATGAAAATGTAAATTCAGTAACGACAGGAGATATAACGGAGGTTGATCTGGAGAAACAGACAATGTATCCTCTCTCACATATCATTGTAAACAACACAACTTTTGCAGATAACACAATTAATTTCAATGTAACTGTAATTGCAATGGATTTGGTTGATCAGAGTAAAGCGGAAAAAACAGACAAGTTCAGGGGTAATGACAATGAAGCTGATGTTTTAAACACACAGCTATTGGTTTTAAACAGGCTGTATCAAGAATTGAAAAGAGGAACGATATATTCTGATGCTTATCAATTGATCGATGCACCAAGTTGCGAGCCTTTCAACGATAGATTTGAAAATCAAGTTTCTGGATGGGCAATGAGTTTTACATTAAGCACAAGAAATAACGTACAAAGACCAAGTTGTGACTGATTTTAAAATTTTTAAAAAGGTGTTGAATGATTTTGCAAAGCTTGTTATCAAAGGAGCGAAAGCAGAATTGAAAAAACAAGGAAAGGTAAGTTCAGGACAAATGCTTAAAAACCTTGATTATATCTTAAAACCAACAGAAGAAGGGTTTAATTTATCATTCATTGACAAAAGAGATAAACCAATTGCAGATTTTGTGGACAAAGGGGTAAGCGGAATTGTAAAAAAATATAACACACCTTATTCATATAAACCTGGAGGAGGGCCGAAAAGAAAACCACCACCAAGCGTTTTGATTGATTGGGTGAGCCAAAGAAGGTTTCAATTTAGGGATAGAAAAACAGGAAAATTTTTGAGTTACCAACAGACAGGTTTTATGATCAGGGAATCAATTTACAAAAGAGGATTAAAGCCAAGTTTGTTTTTTACAAAACCATTCAATAAATATTTTGAAATGTTACCAGATCAATTGTTTGAAGATTATGCAATTGAAATTGATAAATTTTATTCACAAGTATGATCAACACCAGAAGTCCTTACCATCTTGAATATGAGAATGCAGTAACAACGACAACTGTTGCTGTAACGACAACGACTGCTGCACCAATTGCAACCACAACCACAACAAGTGCTTTGTATGTGAGATATTTTGTAAATAATTTCAGCACAAGTCAAAGCGTTTTTTTTAATTTTCGATCAGGACCGGGCGAGATCACAAGTGCAGAAGTTCCTGCAAACACACAACAGAATATCTGCATTTATGCACCACAGTATTTTTATGAAAGAACATCAGGAACAACAGAATATGTTTCAGTAGAAACTGACATTGCTTGTGATGGAACAGAGGCACACGGAACATTTACACCTTAAATTCAAATTATGATAAACACGAGAAGTCCATTTTTTATAACTTACACAGGAAGCTGATGATTTATATTTGCGCACAACCATCTTGGTTTTATTATTCTTGGCAGATTGACATAATGCTATATTCATTCAAAGAATTAGGATTGTTCAAAAAGAATACGATACAGATTGTTTTGGGGTATAAAACAAAACCACATAAAAATTTCAAGAAACTTGAAAAGAAATACCCACAGGTTGAGTTTTTTTATTATCCAGATACAAGATACAATTCAAAATATGTGAGTTCGATTAGACCTCATTTGATGTATAAGCATTGGGTTGCAAATCCAGAGTTGAAAGAAGAAACAATTTTTTACCACGATTGTGATATTGTTTTGACAAGAAAATTAAATCTTCCTGAAGATGATGTTTGTTATTTGAGTGACACAAAAAGTTACATCGGATATGAATACATAAAAGGCAAAGGAGATGATGTTTTGGATTTGATGAGCAAAGTTGCTGATATTGATAAAAGAATTTTAAAAGAGAAACAAGATCAAAGCGGAGGCGCACAATATGTTTTAAAGGGCATAGATCGATCCTTTTGGCTAAACGTATATAATGATTCAGAAAAACTATTTGAATCGGTTACAGGTCTTAATTTGAAGAAAAAAGAAAATGATCCAAATTACCACGAATTGCAAATATGGTGTGCTGATATGTGGGCAGTTCTCTGGAATCTTTGGAAGCAGGGAAAAGAAACAGAGATCATTGAAGAAATGAATTTTACTTGGGCAACAAATAAGGTTGATGATTGGGAAAAAAATGCGATATATCACAATGCAGGAGTAACAGATACAGAAAGCGGAATGTTTTACAAAGCGATTCATCAAAAGGAATTACCTCCAAATGATTTGAAGATTGATAAAAAAAGAGCATCGAGCAAATATTATGAACTGTTATGCAAAGCATTATATTAATTGGAAACGGAAGCAGTTTACTTGACAGGAAGATGGGAAATGAGATTGACAAGTTTGATAAGGTTGTAAGATTTAACAGCTTCAAGATTCAAGGGTTTGAGGAATATGCAGGAACAAAAACAGATATCTGGTTTACAGTAAATGGATGCCATAAAAATGAAATAAATGAATTCGATGAGGTGATTTTTCATAGTTGGGCAAGATTAGAAAATTGCAAAATGTATGCAGATTTAAAAAGATACAGGGATATAAAAAAAATAAAAATGGAACAAATTCAAGAAATCGGAATCAATCACCCAAGCACAGGATTAATTGCTATTTTTCATTTTCTAAAATCTTTTCCAGAGATAACAATAACAGGTTTTGATTGGTGGAATAGAAAAAAGCATCATTATGGAGATGATGAACCAAGAGGAACATTGCACAAGCCAATTTTAGAATTGCAAAAAATAAACAGTTTAGGGAACCAAATAAAATTTTTATAATGCCTGTACTTAATTCAGTTGAACTTGATGTTTACATTTACACAGGATTGTCATCTGCACATTCTGGAAATCTAAAATATCAACTCCAGAAAACAAGAATATCTTCACAAACAAATGTAACGTTTGAAATTGCAAACCTTGTGAAAGATTATATCACTCACAACTTCAATAACAATTATCCAAGTGATACGGTATGGGTAAGAACAGAAGCAAGGTTGTATGATTCAAGCGGAACAGAATTTGCAAGTGGATCGCCTGTGGTGAATACTTATATTTCAAAAGATGGGTACGGATATTTCGAGGATGGAATTAACCCACAATTATCTGACAACCTTTTGATGACATCGAATAACATTTATTTGAATGAAGGAGAAACTGGCAAGTTGCCTATTTTTGCACAAGGGGTCGGAAAAGTAGCAATCGATTCTTCAGATACACAGATCACAGATGATGGAAACACTAACCAAAAAATTCAATACATAACAATTCCAACCACAGCATCAACAATTCAGGTTTATGATACTGATGATACAACTGTATTGAGAACAGTCAAAGTGGAACACATATGTGAGCCGAAACATACTCCATACAAGGTTACATTTGTAAACAAATATGGTGCTTACCAAGACCTTTATTTTTTCAAAACAACAAAAGAATCTTTTGATCTTAATGATGAGAAATTCAAAAGAAACATAATAGACACAGATGCCTTGACTTACAATTTTTATGAAAGACAAGAGGGGAGATATAACATAAAAGCAAAAACAAAGATTGAACTGAATACAGGTTTTGTTCTGGAGGATATGAATTCAACAATTGAAGAATTATTTTTGTCTGAAAATGTTTGGATAAGGTTCAACAATCAGACATTGCCTGTGAATGCAATTGATAAACAGTTACAATTAAAAACGAGTTTGAATGACAAACTTGCTAATTATACTGTTAGATTTGAATTTGCATTTAACAAAATAAATGATGTGCGATGAGTTTAAACATTCAACTATTTATTGAAGGAGAAGAAGTTGAATTGTTTGCTGATGAATCAATAACCATAAAACAAAGCATTCAGGAAATAAGAGACATCGGAAAAATATTTACTGATTTTTCAAAAACCTTTGATGTTCCTGCTTCAGATTCAAACAATAAAATCTTCAAACACTTTTACGATTTTGCTGTGATCGGTTATGATACAAGAATCAAAAAAAGTGCAGAGATTTATTTAAATCATCAACTTTTTAAAAAAGGAAGAATTTCCTTGCAAGGATCAAAACTAAAAGGAGGAAGTCCGCTTTCTTATTCTTTGACCTTTTATGGATCAATCGTAAACCTCAAGGACTTTTTGGGAGAGGATAAAATTGATACTCTTGATGGGTTGAAGGACATAATTGTTGATTATACTCCTGCAAGTGTTGTTTCAATGATGCAGGCAGGGGTTGACAAATATGTAGATGGCGAGTTTGTTGATGATGGTATTTTGTTTCCATTGATTACACACACAGATCAAGTTTTTTATAACTCAACATCTGAAGTTCAAGATTCAAAGAACCTGTACCCAAGCACAGATTCAAGTAATGTACAAGGACCAAGTTATACACAATTTAAACCTGCTGTAAGGGTTTATGCTATAATCAAAGCGATTGAAAAACATTACACAACAGCAAAAGGATTTTCTGCAAATATAAAGTTTGCAAGTGGTGGTTTCTTTGATTCTTCAAATGGAGATTTTTTTGACCTTTATATGTGGCTGCACAAAAAAGAAGGAGCAAGATTTGACAAACAAGTTGTTCCAATTAGATTAACAAATTTAAGAGGAAATACAGGCGATGAGGATTTAGGCAATACGATAACATCTACAACATTCACCTTAAATGAACATTATCACACAAGGGAGTTTTTTCTTGACATTAAATCCACATCTTCAATAAGTGGCTATAATATTGTTGTAAAAAGAAATGGAGAAGAGTTTGAAAGATATGACAATATTGCATCAGGGAATCAAGATGTGCTTTCAATGTTTGAATCTCCAAAATTACCACAAGGAGTTTATGAATTTTTTGCAGAATTTGAAAACCCAACAGGGATCAATGTAGTGATCACAATCAAAAAAAGATTTCCACCTACATTCCCACAGATCGGTACTCAAGTAAGAACAGTAACTTTTGATGGAAGAACAGCACAAACAACAAATGAAAAATTAACAGTTGAAAATGAACTTCCAGAAATTAAAGTTATTGATTTCTTAACAGGATTATTTAAACTATTTAATTTAACAGCTTTTGTAAATAACAAAGATGAAATTGTTGTAAAAACTTTGGATCAATTTTATGCAGACAACACAAACAATTGGAACATTTCTGATTTTGTAGATAATTCACAAGCATCATTAGAACCTTTACAGCAATATAAATCAATTATAATGCGATATCAAGGTTTGGAAATGAAACTTGCAGAGAATCATAAACAGGTAACAAACAAAGAGTGGGGGTCAATCACATACAAAGGAGATAACGAAGGAACAAAAGCTTCAGAGGGAGATGATTATAAGATTGAAGTACCTTTTGAACATTTTAAATTCACAAGATTACAAAACATCGGAGTAAGTGGACAAAATACAGATGTGCAAGTTGGATTTGCGGTTGACAAAAATGACAGTACCTTCAAGGGGAAACCATTATTGTTTTATCCAATAAAAATCACAGGAGGAACTTCTATTGCAATAAGAACAACAGGAAACCTTTTTTCAACAATATCAAATTATTACATACCTTCAAATTCCAGATTTGTAACAGATTCACAAACAATTAATTTTTCTGCTGAAATGAGTGAGTACGCAAATGTGCCATTCAGGAAATCATTATTTGAAAGTTTCTACAAAAATTACATATCTGACATTTTCAAATCAAACAGAAGGCTGATAAAATTGGAAGCGTTCCTGCCATTAAGAATAATTTTGAATCTTGAAATGAACAATAAATTCATCATTGGAACAGACCTTTATAGGATTAACAGTATTCAAACAAATTTTCAAACTTTAAAATCAAAAATTGAATTGATAAATGAAGTTTCAGAATTTACTTTGACAACAGATGAATCTCTTTTGGCTGATACAGTTGATAAACCATTCATTAAAGCAGACTCAAATAAAGTGAAAGCCGATAATTCCGTACCGATATAATGGAACAAATTTTTGATCTTTTGATGCTATCTAAAAAATTCAAGTTAACAGGTCGTTATATTGGTATAGCATTAGGAAAAAACAAATTACCAGAAAGTCCAACAGAAGCATACAGAATCTTTGAGAGAGAATTATGGCAAAGCGAATTATAGAAATTGAAGCTAAAGTTGCAAAAGCAGCTAAAGACCTTCAAAAAATTACTGACAATATTGAATCTGCCAAAGAGGAAACAATTCTTTTTCAACAAGAGTTAAGTAGATTGGAAAGGGAATTAGTAAAAACTCCCAAAGGTCAAGTTGCAAAACAAAAAGCATTAAAGAAAAGCTTAAATGAGGTAAGGCAGAGAATATCTGAGAACAAAGCAGATGTTGCAGAGTTAAATCTTGAGAAAACAAAGTATTCCAAGAATCTTCAAAAAACAAAAACAAACTTAAAAGAAACAGAAAAGGCTCAATCTGAATACAACAAGGAGGTTGAGAAAGCAACAGGTTTTACAAAACTTTTAGATCGAGCAACCTTTGGCTTATTTTCTCAGTTTAAAAGTGGAATAAAAATTCTAAAAGCCAACATTGTACAATTAGGCTTATTTAGAGTTGCATTAATTTCAACAGGGATTGGTGCGATTGCAATTGCTCTTGGTTCTTTTGTTGCTATGTTAACTCAAACAGAAAGAGGTCAAGACCTTGTAACAAAAGCCACAACAAGATTAAGCACAGCTTTTGAAGGAGTGAAACAATTTTTTGTTGATCTGGTTAATCCGATACAAAAATTTGGAAGTGCGATTGTGAAGTTTTTTGGAAGAGATACAAAGGGTGCTTTAGAAGATTTTAAATTGGCATTAAATGGAGTTAAAGATGCTGCTAATGATGCAAAGGATTCTGTAAAGGAGGGATTTGAATTGGGAAATCAAATTGCAGAGAACAGAATCAAGGCAGAAAAAGATGAAAGGAAGCTAATTGTTGATCGACAAAAAGCAAATACCAGAGTAAATGAATTGCGAATCAAAGCTTATGACAGAGAAAAATTCACAGTAGATGAAAGAATAAATTTTTTAAAAGAGGCACTTGCTGTCGAAGATCAAATTGCACAGAGAGAAATCAACAATGCTAATTTATTGGTTGAAGCTAAAACTCTTGAGAATTCAATCGGAGAATCAACAAATGAAGATAAGAGAGAACAAGCAGAATTGGAAGCTGATGCTGAAAAATTAAGAGCAAAAAGTCTACAAAGACAAAGAGAAGTTTCTTCAACCATTCAATCATTCCAGAGGGAAGCTATAAGGCTAAGAAAGGAAGAAATGAAAGAGCAAGGGGTGGTTGGTGAAGGTTTAAGAGAAACTCTGACTCTTCTTCAGGAAGATAAAAAGGAAAGAGATGAGGAAACAAAAGAAAAAGAAGATGCTGACTTTATTGAAAGGATGCGTAAAAAGGCTGAAGAATCAAAAGCAGATGCAAAATTTGCATTAGAAAAAATAAAACTTGAAGAAAACAAAAATCAATTTATTGCGCAAGGATTAGTTTCAACAAGTAATTTGATTGCAACAGTAGCAGGAAAAGATTCCAAAGTTGGAAAAGCGGCAGCAACTGCATCGGCTATTATTTCTGGGATTGGTGCTGTTCAAAACACTTTTAAATCTGCATCTGATTCTCCAGTAACAACTTTCTTTCCACCTTATCCATTTATACAAGCAGGGATCGCAGCAGCTTTCACGGCAAAACAAGTTCAAGCAATTAATTCTACGGATTCAACTGGAAAAAGTGGAGGGAGTGCATCAATCACATCAAGGGGTCAAGCACCTGCAATAAATGTGGTCGGACAATCTCCAATTAATCAACTTGCAGAAACAATTGGACAACAAGATAAAAAACCTGTAAAGGCATTTGTTGTTTCAGATGATATAACTACACAACAAAATTTAGACAGAAAAATAAACGAAAACGCTTCATTAGGATGAAAATAGTTGAATTGATATTAGATGAAAATGATGAATTGAATGGCATTGAAGCCATCAGCATTGTTGAAAGCCCTGCAATTGAGGAAGATTTTGTTGCATTGAAAGATGCTCAGGATATTGAATTGAAAAAAATTGATGAAGAGAAACAGATCTTGCTTGGACCAATTTTGATTCCAAATAAACCAATTTTGAGAAAAGGGCAAGAGGACAATTATTATATTTATTTCTCCAGAGATACGGTACGAAAAGCATCTGAATTGTACTTAAAAAATGGGAATCAAGGGAAAAGTACATTAGAACATCAACATTCAATAAATGGACTGACCTTGGTTGAATCTTGGATTGTCGAGGACAAGAAAAAAGACAAAAGCCAATTGTATGATATGGACGTACCTTTGGGAACTTGGATGGGAACAATCAGAGTTGACAACAAAGAGATTTGGGATGAGTACGTAAAATCTGGAAAAGTTAAAGGCTTTTCAATTGAGGGATATTTTGCAGACAAAAGTGAAACACCACAGGAGAAGGGCATAAAAGACCGTTTATCAGAAATAGAAGAGGAAGACAAGGTTGCACTTATTGAATCGCTTAAATCATTGCTAAAAGGCGAAAAACAAGAACTTGAAAGCTATTCTGATTATGGGGAAGGGGTAAAAAATAATGCAAAAAGAGGAATCGAACTGAATCAGAAAGTTGGGAACAAATGCGCCACGCAGGTGGGAAAAGTGAGAGGACGACAATTGAGCAAGGGTGTTGGTTTGACATTACCCACGATAAAAAGAATGTACTCTTATTTATCAAGAGCAGAAACATATTATGATCCAAATGATACGAAAGCGTGTGGAACAATAAGCTATCTTCTCTGGGGTGGTCTTGCCGGAAAGAGTTGGGCAAAATCAAAATTAAAAGAACTTGGTGAATTAAAATTAGAATCAAAAGTTATAGATAAAAATTTTGCAATAATTGATGATAGACTTGGTTATGCATCAAAAGAAATGGCAGATAAAGTTGCAAAAGATATTGGTTGTACTGGATCACACGAACACGAGTTTGAAGGGAAAACTTGGTATATGCCTTGTGAAAAACACATAATGAAAAAAACAAAGTCACCTTGTTGGGATGGATATAGACAAGATGGATATAAAATGAAAGGTGGCAAAAGAGTTCCAAATTGTGTAAAAATAAAAGATGACTATGCTAAGGTTGGAAAAAAGGGAGGAATTGTTCCAAGTAAAAAAGCACCAAAGTCTGGAACTAAAAATCCAAATCCAAAAGGAAAAGGAACAGCTAAAGGAACAGCAAAAGGAAAGACAGGAGCAAAGGTAAGCGCAAAAGATCGTGCTACTCTTCAGAAAAAAGCAGATGAGTTCAATGAGAAATACAAACAAAAGCTTGGGTATGGGGTAACGGTTGGACAATTATCTTCAGTTTACCAAAGAGGATTGGGTGCATTTAACACTTCTCATTCTCCAAACGTAAGTTCTGCATCGCAATGGGCATTTGCAAGAGTCAATGCTTTTTTATATCTGATTAAGAATGGAAGACCACAAAATGCAAAGTACATAACAGATTATGATTTGTTACCAAAGAAACATCCCAAAAGCAGTAAAAAATGAGATATCCAATTCCTCAAAATAAAAAAAGAGGTTGCCTTTGTAGAGATGGGCATACATATTCTGTCGAGTGCTGTGGTGAAGATTATTTTAATCAAGGGGTTGGTAGCGTAACAGGATTGGTATTGACAAATGAAAATGTTGCATTTACAGGATTATCGGTTTCAGATCAAGGAGTGATAACACCACCTTCAGCAACTTACGAAGGAACTGATATTGGAACTGTTACAGTCAGTCCATCTTCTTTCAGTACTGTCGGAACTCCAACAAATAGAACTGTTGAATCAACTGTTACTGTTCCTGATAGTGTGCAGGTTTCAGGGGAACAAGTAAGGTTTGCAAACGCAGGATCAAAAGTTAACAAATCTGAAGTGGTGAGTCAACCTGCATTAACAACAACCACGATTGCACCAACAACTACAGCTGCACCCACAACAACAGTTGCACCAACCACAACAGCTTCTCCAACAACAACAGTTTCAGGGGTTACAAATACAATTGAAAGTTCAATACACAAATATACACATACTGGTGTACCTTCTGGAATTGTCACATATCGAATGGCAATAAATCCTGATGGCACTTTTGCAGATTTTACAGGAATCAGGGGATCAGTTGTAACTTTGGTTTCATTTTTGGGATATAGTGAGCCAGAGGTTGTTAGTGGCAGTTCTTCTGGATTAAGTTTTTCTTCAACAAATGTCGGAGGAACAACAGTAGGAATTGGGCATCATATAACAACAGGTGTAAGTTATTTTTCTGCAACTGAATTTTCATCATTACAAACCGGAACAGCAAACAATCCAAATGGCACAACTGCATCTTTCACAAATAATAATGGAAACACAAGTAGTCCAACAGATTTCGGTCTTTTTGATTCTGTTAATTCAATTGGCATTCGAGTTGTTATACCCGCAAATCAAACTGATACTTCTGCACCATTATCATCGCAAGGAAGTTTGAATGCAGCATATGTGGATGGTTACTACACAAATTTCAATTTAAATTCTCAATTTAGAGTTCAAAGTGGACTCATTACAGAAGTAAAAAATATTGTTTAAAAATGCAAATTTTTTGTTCTTATTCGTCATATGAATATGAAAAATGCAAAAAATATGTTAAACGAAATCAAAACATTACTTGGGGTTGAGGAACAAGAAATAGTTCTTGCACAACTTAACCTTGAGAATGGCACTGTTTTGGAGTCTGAAGATTTCAATTCAGGAAGTGACGTATTCATTTTGACAGAGGATGAGAAAGTCGCATTACCTGTTGGAAAGTACGAACTCGAAGATGGCAGATTTTTGGAAGTGATTGAGGATGGAGTTATCTCCGAAATCAAAGCTGAAGAAGTAAAAGCCGAAGAAGAGGAAGAAAAAAAGCCAGAAGAAGAAAAAGAAGAAATGGCTTATGCAACTAAAGAAGAACTTGCAGAAGTTGTTTCAATGGTTGAGGAAATCAAATCGATGATTGAAAAAATTGGAGAAGGAAAAAAAGAGGAAGAAGTTTCTGCTGAAGAAAGTGAAGAATTGAAAGAAAATCTTTCTGAAGCTTCTGCTGAACCAATCAAACATTCTCCAGAAAAAAGTACAGAAACAAAATTTAATCTTTATTCACAACAAAGACCTTTAACAACTCTTGATCGAGTAATGGAAGGCATTTCACAAATTAAATAAAATGGCAACAACAACTTCAATAACCACAACTTATGCAGGAGAGTTTGCAGGGCAATATATCTCCAAAGCACTTCTTTCAGGCGATACAATCGCAAATGGAGGAATCACAGTAAAACCAAACATTAAGTTTAAAGAGGTGATCAAGAAAGTAGATACAAACGCAATAGTGAAAGATGCTACCTGCGATTTTGATCCTACTTCAACGGTAACTCTTACAGAGAAAGTTTTACAACCTGAATATCAACAAGTAAACCTTCAGCTTTGTAAAAAAGATTTTCAAAGTGATTGGGAAGCAATTCAAATGGGATTATCTGCTCACCAAACATTACCTAAGAATTTCGCAGATTTTCTGATTGGTCACGTTGCAGCTAAAGTTGCACAAAGAACAGAGCAAAGCATCTGGGATGGAAATACAAGTAACAATGGTCAATTTGATGGATTAACAAAACTCGTTTCATTAGATGCAGATTTGCCTTCAGCACAAGAAGTTGCAGGAACAACTGTTGATGCGAGCAACGTAATTGCTCAACTTGGATCGCTTGTAGATGCTATACCTTCCACAGTATATGGAAGTGAAGATTTATTTTTGTACGTTTCTTCGAACATTGCAAGAGCATACATCAGAGCATTAGGAGGATTTGGTGCATCAGGTCTTGGAGCAGCAGGTACAAACAATCAAGGAACTCAATGGTTCAATAACGGAAGCTTGTCTTTTGATGGGGTTAAAATGTTTGTTGCAACAGGGTTCGCTGATAACAAAGCAATCGCTGCTGAAAAATCAAATCTATACTTTGGCACAGGATTACTTGCTGATCACAACGAAGTGAAGGTAATTGATATGGCTGACCTTGATGGTTCACAAAATGTGCGTGTCGTAATGAGATTTACTGCAGGTGTACAATATGGAACAGTTGAGGACATAACAACTTATGGAATCACTAACTCAGCAAACTAATTTTTAATCTGATTGGGGTGGATTTATTTTCACCCCTTAATCTTAAAACACACAACAAATGGCTTGTACTTTAACCTTGGGGAGAAAAGAACCCTGCAAAGATGTGGTCGGTGGGATTAAAAACGTTTATTTTGTTGACTTTGGAGGCCTCGGAACTGTAACACAAACAGCAGATGAGATCACAAATATGACAGGAGATGGATCAAACAATCTTACTGCCTTTAAATATGAATTGAAAGGTGCAAACAGTTTTGAACAGACTGTAACTGCATCAAGGGAGAACGGAACAGTTTTCTACGAACAAACGCTAAATATCAATTTGAAAAAATTATCAAAAGAAGATAACCAAGAATTGAAGATTTTAGCTTACGGAAGACCTCACGTTGCTGTTGAAGATTATAATGGCAATGTTTTTATGATGGGTCTTGAACACGGTGCTGATGTATCTGGGGGAACAATTACCACAGGCGCAGCGATGGGCGATTTGTCAGGGTACACTTTGACATTAACCGCACAGGAAAGAGAACCTGCTAATTTTATGAATTCAGCAACAATTGATGCTGACTATCCATTTAGTGTAACTGATTTCTCAGGATTATCAGGAACAGTTACTGTAACAGCAGGAACAAACACCTAATTTTCTTTTTTTCATTGTTGGAAAGGGGTGGCAGAAATGTTACCCTTTTTTTTTTGCAATTATTTCAACTATCTTCGTTATATAGATATGAAGATTTTGACAACAAGCACTTCAAACCAAACAATTAAAGTTGTACCAAGAGAATATGTTACCACAGCATCATTGGTTTTGAGAGATGATAGCACAGATACTGAAACCACAACATCGGTTTCTCCTTCACAGGTTGGAGATTATTTGCAAATAACAAATGCTTATACTTTGGTTGAAAGTAGATTTTACGATTTGACCTTAAAAAATTCAGGTGGAAGCGTTATTTATAAAGACAAAATTTTTTGCACAGATCAAACAGTAAACCAAACATCAAACAATTATTATTCGGTCAATGATTCAGTTTTTACAACCGATACAAGCTATGATGATGATTACATAATTTTATGAAAGATATATCAATTGTAAACTTAAACAGTTACACGACTCCAAAGGTTGTCGAATTCAAAAACAAAAATTGGATTTCCTATGGAGAGAACAATGATTATTTCCAACACTTGATTGATAGATACAATGGGAGTCCAACTAACAATGCAATCATAAATGGACTTTCCGATATGATTTACGGACAAGGATTGGATTCAACAGACTCTTCCAGAAAGCCAGAAGATTATGCAAAAGCTATTTCTTTGTTCACCAAAGATTGTGTGCGGAAGTTGGTTTATGATCTCAAATTGATGGGACAATCTGCTATGCAGTTGATCTATTCAAAAGATAGAAAAACAATCGCAAGAGTTGAACACTTTCCAATTGAAACCTTAAGGGCAGAAAAATGCAATGATGATGGGGAGATTGAAGCATATTATTATCACCCAGATTGGTCAGATATAAAACCAAGCGAAAAGCCAAGAAGAATTCCTGCTTTTGGATTGTCAAAAGAAAACATCGAGGTGTTGGTTGTTAAACCTTATCGTGCAGGATATTATTATTTTTCGCCTGTTGATTATCAGGGAGGATTGCAATATTCAGAATTGGAAGAAGAGATTGCAAACTATCATATCAACAACATTCAAAATGGATTAGCACCATCAATGCTAATAAATTTCAACAATGGTATTCCAAATGATGAGGAAAGAGAAATGATTGAGCAGAGGATTTACAAAAAGTATTCAGGAACATCCAATGCAGGAAAATTTATTTTGGCATTTAATGACAGTTCAGATCAGGCGGCAACATTACAAACTGTCGAATTATCAGAAGCACACGCACAATATGAATTTTTATCAACTGAGGCATCAAGGAAAATACTTGTAAGTCATCGAATTGTTTCACCAATGTTGTTCGGAATCAAAGACCAAACAGGTTTAGGGAACAACGCAGATGAATTAAAGACAGCTTCGATTTTAACTGATAATGTGGTAGTAAGACCATTTCAAAGGTTGCTAATTGATGCTTTTGATCAAATTTTAGCATTTAATGGGATATCAATCAATTTATATTTCAAGACACTTCAACCTTTAGAATTTACAGACACAAGTCAAATTACAGACAGAGAAACAAAAGAAGAAGAAACAGGGATCAAAGAAAACCTTTCAAAGATGCTTGATATAAATACAGCAGAAAGTTGGTTGGATCATTTAAAAGATGCAGGAGAAGATGAACCAGAGGATGAAGATTGGGTTTTGGTAGATGCTGAGATTGTTGATGATGATGAACCAGAAGATTTTGACGTTGAAAAATACTTAAATGGCCTAAAGCTTTCTGCTAATCAAGAATCGGAAATAGATGATGAATTTTACAAAGTGCGATATAAGTATGTAAAAGGAACAAAGAAAAATGCAAAAAGCGACAGTAGATTATTTTGTTCAAGAATGTTGAGGCTTAAAAAAGTTTATCGCAAAGAGGATATAATCAAAATGGGAGAAAGTGGAGTAAACCAAAAACACGGACATAAGGGAGAACCTTATTCAATATTCTTATACAAAGGAGGAGTAAATTGCCATCATCGATGGGAAAGAAGGATTTACAAAAAAAGGAAAAAGAAAAACGGAGAACCCTATGGAGGGAATTCATTAACAGGAACAAAATTCGTAAATGTCAATCAAGCGGTAAGGGAAGGCTTTAAACTCCCAAAACAACCTGCAGAAGTTGCGGTTGCACCAATTGATATGCCAGATAACGGACATCACCCAAATTGGAGACCATAATGGCAACAGCATTATTTATAAAAAGATCAGACCTTGTAAAAAATTCGATTATCGATGGGAACGTTGATACAGATGATTTTATACATTACATTAAGTTGGCTCAGGAAATACACGTTCAAAATTTTCTGGGAACAAAACTCTATAATAAAATTTCTGCAGATATTGTTGCAGGTTCGTTGAGTGGTGCTTATTTAACATTGATTAACAATTATGTGCAAGATATGCTGATTTTTTATGCGATGGTTGAATACCTTCCATTCACA
>MDTG01002545.1_pt1 | contig 30920 bp, 29 predicted proteins | sample 811421 | NCBI WGS metagenome assembly MDTG01 (sample SAMN05326645, study PRJNA326480) | marine metagenome | isolation source: seawater | place: Pacific Ocean: South East | collected 2011
TAAAGTTATTTTCACTGAAAAATTTCTCCAAAAATTTTTTTGAATATCCAAAATAAGTAATAGTTTGCAATTTTTTTTTTATCAGATGTTTAATATTTTGTAATTTATTAATATCTAATTCATAGAAAAAACCCCACTTAGATTTTTTGACAAACGACTTCGCATTAATTTTTTTTAACTTCATTACATATAATGATTTATTAAAAACTTTAAAAGAAGCTAGATTATTATTCTTAAGTAATTCTTTTGAAAGTCTACAATAATTATCTACTGAAGATATAGATGGTGGATGATAATTTTTCTCAACAAGCAAATTTAAATTTTTCCAAAATTTTTTTTTTGCATCAATTTTTTTATTTCCTTGCCAAATAATTATGTGAGGTGATGAACAAGCATTTTGATCTACTTCATAAGTATCATTATAGAAATTTTTCATAAAAATTTTAAATTTATAGTTCGGTAATTTTAATAATTTTTCAGAATTAATCATACAAATTGAATATCTGTCAGCAAAAGGAACATCAATAGTTCTGGCTTTTGTCTCTACTTTTCTAATTTCTTTTATAGTTTCGTCCCCACCCCAAATCAATCTAGCATCAGAAATTTCAGATATATTTTTTGTAATTTCATTGTCTTCACTATTATACCTCAAGATTCTAATCATTTTATTAAGTATCAAGTGTTTTTTTTTTCTTAATAAGTTTTCAATTTCTTCACAAATTATCTTTATCTCTTCAAATTTTCTGGATGGAACTTTAACTATATTTGAATTTCCTGAAATTAGTCCAAAAATTAGCGAATACATAAAATTTGTTGGAATATTAGAAGGTGTTATGTGAAAAACTAAACCTAATCCAAAACGTATCCGATCTGTGTTGTAATATTTTTTTTTAAAATTCAAAATATTTTGTTTTCTACAAAAAAAAGCTAGGCCTTTTATATCTGGGAAGTCTTTGATATCTTTTCTCAAATTAATTTTTTTAGAAAAGTCATCCAAAAAACTTACGACCTCTATACTAAAAGGTTTAAGAATATTATTTAAACTTGCTTTTTTTCCTACTAGATAATTTATTTTAAAATTACTCATTATTTAAATATTACTACACCCCCTCAACTCTGCATTTTTCAACCTTCCATGGATTAAAAACCTTGTGCCATGACCGTAGCAATTACAATTATTATCTTTAACAATTTCTCCTATATCTTCTGTTAAAATACTGTGACCTGGATAGCTTGTGGGTAGCAAAGATAAGAGTTGTACGAAACCTTTTTTTCCATAACTACATTCTTTTAAGTTTTCATCTCTAATTATAATTTCTGAAAAATTAGATGCTATAAAGTAGCCACATTTACATTCAAAAAAAATAGATCCAATTTGCTCAACAAGTCCATAATAATTTATTATTTTTTTAATATTAAATTTTTTTTCAAGTAATTTATTAAATGTTTCTCTTTTAATTTTTTGTTTTTCAATTTTTTTCCACCCACCTCCATGAATTAAAAATGCCTCGGAAAGATTTGTTTTGTGTAAATTACCAATCTTGAGCTTATTAATTAAGTTTAAAAAAATATTATGTGTGAAACCAAATATTAAAAATTTAGATTTATTATGTTTATTTAAGAATATATTTAAACTTTTATAATCAATGTTCCCACTTTGATCTAATAAATATACCACCTCATTAGCAAACATTGAAAATCCACTTATTGCTGCAGCACTTGCATTAAAATTATTTCTATTTAACTTATTATTTTTGCTACCAATCACTAACATGGGCAGTCTTGAATTTCCCACAACAGTGTTAAAGATTTTCTGCAAAACTTTAATCTGATTATATGCGTTAGTTTTATCTATATAAATTTTAGATGTCATATTAGAAGTGGTTCCAGATGACTGTAATACTTTAAATATATTTTTTTTATCCATACTTAAAAAATCAAATTCTTTAAAAAGTCTTACGGGCAAAAATGGTATTGAAACTAAGTTAGAGTTTTTGTTTGGTGCAATCTTTAATTTATCTAAATACCTTTTATACAAAATTGATTTCTTGTAGTGATGAATGTTAAGATTATTTATGTAATTTAAAAAAAAATTTTTTTTTTCTAAAGGAAGAAGTGAAAATGCATCTTGATTAAATAACATGTCTAATTGTTTCATTATAAAATTATACTTTGTATTTGAAATTCATTGTTAAGTGTTTTTTTAAAAATTTTTTAGTTTGAAACACATTTACATTTATACGTGTTAATTTTCCTATATTTTTAATAATTTTCTTAATTTTTCCCATATTGTTGTTGTAAACTTCAATCTTATTTTCTTTTCCTTCTTTTAAAACAACATCTATTCCCTTCTTTAGAAATAATGTCTCTAGTTCTGCTAAATTAACTCTAATTCCAAAAATTTTTGCATATCGATTTTTTCTACCAATAATAAAATAAAAGCCCTCTTTATCTCTATACGCTATATCACCTGTATATAATATTTCTTTGTTTATGTCAGGTAAACTTAGATCATTAACATTGTTTGCATAACCTAAGCATACATTCTTTCCTTGATACACAAGCTCACCTTTTGTGAAATTTCTTTTTATAATTTTTCCCCTAATATCTCTTAAAGTAAATTTACCCCCGGGAATAGGTTTGCCTATACTTCCAATTTTTTTTTTTGAATGTCGCCAACTAAGATAAGACATTCTAGATGTGGCCTCAGCAGAACCGTACATTTGAATAAACTTGATTTTTTTTTTTGTATAAATGTTAATAATTTTATTAATAAGTTCATGGTTCATTTTACCACCTGCTTGGGTTGTATATTTAAAACTGTTTGGTAAATCTTTTATTCCTATTTTTTCAATAATAGAATAACTGTAAGGCACTCCTGAAAAATTATTTACTTTGAATTTTTTTATCAATTCCCAAAATTCTTTTTCTATAATACTTTTATTTGTTAAAACTATTGTAGAGCCTGAGTACAAGTGTGAATTAATAATTGATAGTCCATAAACATATGAAAAAGGTAGGGAAGTAATTGTTATATCTTTGTTATTTATTTTTAGATATTTCACAATACTCCTTGTATTAAAAGTGACATTTAAATAAGATTGCCTCACAAACTTTGGTGACCCAGTTGTCCCTGAAGTAGACATTAGCAACATTAAGTCTTTATTAATTTTATATTCTTTTTGATTAAAGTTTTGATTTAAGGCAAAAGATTTAAAATTAATAATTTTTTTAAATTTTTCTAAATTTTTTTTTTTTGAGCAGAAAATAAAACTCGGTTTGTATAATTTTATCAGATTTTTTAAAAAAAAATCATTGATCTTTGAGTCCAAAATAGCTATGGAAAAACCTTTTTTAATAAATGCTAAATATCCTACTATAGTTTCAAAATTATTTTCGCCTAATAAAAATACTAATTTTTTTTTATCACCAGACAATTTTCTTGATAATAAACACGTCTCTTTAACTAGTTGATTATAAGTAATAATTTGACCACTTTCTAAAATTAAAGCTTTTTTATTATTAAATTTTTTAAGATTTTCTAAAAAAATGTTGTTATTTGACATAACGAGTTATTTTATTTCTTTATAAAAAATGTTTGAGTTATCAGAAATATTTAAAAAAATTTTAACATATTTATAAAATATATTTGTCTTTAAAAGAGGCTTATAATTAAAGTATTTCCAATGATGCATCAAAACTTTATTTTTATTATTTATACTTATAAAACAGAATTTACCAATTTGTTTGTCTAAATACTCATTTTGAATTTTAATAGATTTTAAAATATCAAAAAGATTGGTTTCTTCTAAGCAACTAATTAATCCAGAATAAATTAAGTTAAATTTTTTATACTTAAAATGATCTGAGGATGAAATAAAAATTGGTATATCATCTTTTAAAATTAAAAATGATTTTCTTTTTTTTTGACCTTTAAACCACCAATAATAATGATCAATTTTCATTATCTTCTTTTTGTTTGACGCAAATTTTCTATTTATATAAAGATTCCTATAAAATAGATAATCGTTCAACATTGTGTCTTCTACTTTAACTGTAGTGAATTTAGCCATTTGATATTTTTAAATTATTTAAGTAGTTTTTTTTAATTTTTTTTAAATTCACTGAATTTTTTGACATCATTTTACTAATGTGCTTATTATTTTCTAACATTACTTGAATAATTCTAACAATTTTATCAGTACTAAAAATATCTTTTTTATTTAATGAAAAATAATGACCCAATTTTTCTAGGTCCTTGTCACTTACTATATTTTGATTTTGATGTAGCCTAAATAATAGAGTGGGAGTTTTTGTCAAAGATGACTCAAACATAGATGTACTTGCAGGTGATACAAATAACTTAGTATTTTTTAAATAGCTGATTATGTTTTCTGGCTGCCTAATTATCTCAATATTTTGATTTTTAACAAATAATCTTTTAACTTTAGTATAATTTTTTACATATGGTCCAAGAATTAAATTAATTTTGTAATTTAATTTGTTTTTTTTTAATATTTGTTTAATTATTTTTTTATATATAAGTATATCTCCTGAACCTCCATTATAAAAAGTTATATCAGTTTTTTTTGTTTTAATTTTTTTATTTGAAGTATTAAATAAGGCATAATTTGTGCCTACAAGTAAACTACACTTTTTTTTATTATTCTTTTTTATAATTTTAATTAGATCCTTATTGTGATTTAAAGCTGGATTATGATTTATGATTATATTTGAATAATGTTTATTTTCTATAAAATCATCAATAGAAATAATTTTTTTACTATATTTAGCTAAATATTTTTCCCATTTATAATTCAATCTATAGCTATCTTTTATTATTATAGGATTTTGATATTTTTTTTTGAATAATTTAATAAAAGACTTTGCGTCATCTAATTCAGAAATAAAATTACTCTCATCATACAAAGGAATGATTTTCTTCTTCTCTTTTGTAAAAAATTTTTCATTGGAAAGTTTGTCTACTACGATTCTATAGTTTTTAATTTTTAAATATCTGATTAAAGTCTTAACTCTTATATAGTGACCTAAACCTAATTTAGATCCCGAATCAATTCTTATAAGGATCATTGTTTTTTATTATGCCCTTAAAAAATCTGAGTTCTTTTCAATCCATTTTTTCAATTGATCTGCTGTCATCCATTCTTTATTGCTATCACTGCTATAGCTGAATCCTTGTGAAACTTTTGATCCATTTTTAATACGCCTGATGTCAATATCCCAATCGTTAATTTGTGGTAAAATTTTATAATATTTTCTATATTCATACGTTGTATAGCTATCATCGCTACTTATCATTTGTTCATGTAATTTCTCACCTGGACGAATACCTATGATTTTGTGTTTAACTTTTGGCGCAATTGCTTTTGCAATATCAGTAATTTTGATTGAAGGGATTTTTTTAACGTAAATTTCCCCACCTATCATATCATCAAAAGCTTGCCAAACTAAGTCAACCCCCTCTTCAAGTGAAATCATAAAACGTGTCATTCGAACATCGGTAATTGGTAATTCACTTTGATTTTTAATCGACATAAAAAATGGTATAATTGAACCCCTTGATCCCATAACGTTTCCATACCTTACAACTGAAAACGATGTTTTGTGTCCACTTGCATAGGATGAATTACTTGCTACAAAAAGCTTATCAGATGCTAATTTTGTAGCTCCATAAAGATTAATTGGGCTGCTTGCTTTATCAGTTGAAAGAGCTACTACTTTTTTTACTTTCTGATCTATGCAAGCATCAATTAAGTTCATAGCACCATTCACATTAGTTTTAATACACTCAAATGGGTTATATTCAGCCGTAGGCACTATTTTGGTTGCAGCAGCATGAACAACAAAATCTACATTATTTAATGCTCGGTGTAGTCGATCTTTATCTCGTACGTCACCTATAAAAAAACGAACTCTGGAGTCATTTTTAAATTTTTCTGCCATATTCCATTGCTTCATTTCATCTCTTGAAAAAATTACTAATCGTTTAGGATTGTATTTTTTTAATGTTAATGGAACAAAAGTGTTACCAAAAGAACCTGTTCCACCAGTGATTAATATTGATGATCTTTTTAAATTTTTACTCATTATAAATATTGATTAATATCAAAAATTTTTATTAATATTGAATTATCACTCTTAATCATAATTTAATTTGACATTTATGTTCTTGAATTAATTAAGTGCACTTTTTTATAGAGATTATCAAGTAAAATTTTTTTTCAAAATCATTAATTTGCTGCTTAGAATGAGTGCTCACCTGAAGCATTGCCACTTACTAAATGATAATGAAATGACTCAGCTTGTAAATCAGGCCTTTTTGATTTGGCCACATACCATATAAACTCATTTGGAAATTTTAACTTATTAAAAAAATTATTTTCTAATATTATTGAATTATTTGGATTTAATATTCTTTTTACTGATTTAAAAAAACCTGATTTAGTATAAAAATCTATTACAACCTCATCTGATACTCCAGAATTGTTGTTAAAACATATACCCAACCTACTTTCATATGATCTGTTGATTAGCACTTGCCCCCAAATAAACCCTCTTTTTTTTGGAGCTTTATAAACATTTTTATTGATAAGACTTACATTAATAGAACTTTGAAGTTTTGAGTTTGTTTTTTTATCACCATAAATTAACTGATGATTTACACGTGTTGGAATTTTACTATCGGTGGAAGTTGCAATAACTTTAAATAGATTTACATCAACAAAACCAGATTTATTTACTATATCATTAATATCAAATGATATTGAATTATTTGAAGGAGATTTCAATAATTTGTGCTGGCTTCTAAAAGTTTTTTTATCACTATAAATCTCTACAATAACTTTTAAATTAGATGGACTCATAATCGGATACATAACCAGCTTATTCAGACAATCATTGAAAAAAGGGTAAGTTCTCATGCTTATTTTGTTATTAAAATATTCTTTTGTTTTAGAACTATCATAATAGGAATGATTAGCAGAAAACGCCTTTGTTTTTTTATTTATCTTACCAGCAAATAAACGACCATAAAATAGTGTTTGTTCAGGCTGCAATATTTTTAAAATTGAGTTGTTATCATTAGAGCTTTTATAAATATCAGACAGAAAAATATTTTTATTGGAGAGTCTTTTCATTTTAATTGGGATGTTTTTAGAGATTTTTTTTTTCTTTATTAAAGATATTTGCAAATTACTTTTTAAATTTAATGGACCAGTTGCAAAGTTAAAAAAAGTATCATAATTTTTGTCAATTGCTACATCTACAGATGACTCTTCTACCCTTTGCTGATTAACTTTATCATTCTCAAAAATATCGTTCAAAACTCTATTATATGAATGAACACAATTAACAAAGTCATTACCAACATGATTGACCATTACAGCTGGAAAAGGAATAAATAAATTTTTATCAGAATAAAATTCAATTAGATATTCTGAAATCTTTGATACTTTCTTAAATAAACTTTCTAGGTTAATTGTATAAACTTTAATTTCATTGATTTCTATTGATAAAGAGTCTTCAATTAAACCTTTTTTATTTATAGCTGTTATTTTGAGTACAACATTTGCATTATTTCTTTTTAAAAGAAAATGATTAATAAATGATATGCAAGAAGTTGTGTGGTTAAATCTTGGAACGATTAAAGAACTTCTATGAACTGTATTTTTGGTTTTATATTTATGATACTCTACTCTATTGGCTTCAACATCTAAAAAAGGTTTCATATATAGTTTCTTAATCTAATTATTAATCTTAACAGCTAAACGGAAATTGTCATCAGCTTTGATTAAATCTTCAAATGTTCCCTCTTTTTTTAGTTCACCTTTATCTAATATATAGATTTTATCACATTTTTTTACAGTACTTAGTCGGTGTGCAATTAAAATTATTGTTAAATTTTTACTAAGATTATTTACTGCATCCATTACAGCTTTTTCAGTAAGATTATCCAGAGCACTTGTGGCCTCATCAAGAATTAAAACTTTTGGATTATGGTATAAAGCTCTAGCAATTCCAATACGTTGACGTTGCCCACCTGATAATCTTACACCCCGCTCTCCAATAGTAGTTTGGTATTTTTTTGGTAACTCTTTTATTACAAATTCATGTAAATTTGCGATTTTTGATACTTTTTCAACTATATCTTGGTTAATATGTTTAGGCTCTACTCCAAATGCAATATTAGCGGCAATAGTATTATCAGACAAATAAATCTGTTGAGGCACATATCCAATAGATCTTTGCCAAGCTCGTGAGTTATGCATTTTTATAACTTGGTTATCAACTTCCAAACTTCCTTTTTGAGGTTCAAGTAATGAAAGAATAATATCCACAGTTGTTGTTTTACCACTTCCCGTAGCACCAACTAACCCAACAGTAGTTTTTGCCGGTATCTTTATATTAAGATTCTTAAGAGTTGTTCTTGATGAATTCGGGTAATTATAGTGAATATTTTTTAGAGTTATTTGATTTTCTAGAGGTATAATGGCTTGATTTTGATTGTTGTTATTTAATTTTAAGTTTTTAATATCATCATACAACTTATTTAACGAAGGTGTAACAAAAGTAATCGAAGTTATAGAATTATAGATCTGCTGTAATGCTGGCATTAAGCGATAACCAGCAAAAGCATATAAACTAAGAATTGGTAAGGCTCTACTAAAACTTCCAGTTTTTGCCATAAGATAGAGTATTACCAAAAGAATGCCTCCAAAGGCGATCGCTTCAAGAGCATAACGAGGCAATGAGGATATAACTCTTACAGCAGCTAAATTTCGAGCATAAATTTTAGCTGGATCTGCAAAACGCTTAGAATAAACTTCCTCTAACCCTCCAATTTTTACTTCTTTTGCAGCACCGAAAGCTTCGCTAATTGCAGTAAATCGCAATTGATTATTTTTTAGACGTTCTTTTCCTATTTGATCTATGTATTTGTTTGCTAATTTGTAAATTAGTCCATACAATCCACCTAGTGAAAAGCCAACAGCTATTGCAAGTTTTGGATCAGCTACAATTAATAAAGATATAAGTGATAGTGTAACAATAACTCTGGCAATTAATTCCATAGTAGGAGCAATACCTCCTCCAACTACTTCACTAATTTCGGACAAAACTGTTTTACCAAGATCTGCGCTATGTCGATTCAGAAACCATGAATATGGCTGATTCAAATATCCTTCTACCAATCGTTTACCAATAGAATATTGACGCATTTGCACAAATCGTACTTGAACATAAGATGTAAGTGCCTTGAATGCGAGTGAGACGACTAACAATATAAAAACAAGTATACCCAAAGCAAAAAGAAATTCTTTATTATTTTCAATTCCAAATTTATTTGAGATATTAAACATTTTATTTAAAATAAAATTTGTTTCCACTAGGGTTGGATCAGTTAGAACTGCCATAAAAGGTAGTATTGAAGCTACTCCAATTGTATCTAATAGCGCCATTATTAAAATCATTAATAGCAATAAAAAGGCTTGCTTACGTTCATGTGCTGAAAGTAAAAATAATATTTTTTTTAAAAATTCCATTAGGTTTCTTGAAACAATTATAGATTATATTTACTAACTGTTTAAGTGTGTTTTAAATATCATATGTGTTTTAATTATATAGTTAATTCTTTAATTGACGAATATTTTAGTTTTTAAAGAGAATTAAATATAGTTTTTTTAAGTTTTGAGTTGTTTTGATCTATAGGCAACTTATCTTTAATAGTACCATAATATTTTTTTTCCCACTCTAACTGACTACAACTATAAACATTATTTAAAACTCTTTTTACCTCATTAAATCTTAAATTTTTTGCAGAAAAAAAGTTGTATTTTTTTTGAAAAGGAGCAGGCCATCCAAACCAATAATCACAATATTTAATTTTTTTTGGTGGGAACATTGCAACTTTTTTTTTTCGTGAAATTGCTTCATATCCTAATGTTGAATGCATAAATATAATATTCTCAAATTGATCTAATGTCTTGTATGATTCTTTCCATTTTAAAGTTTTGTGGAATACACAATTAAATTTAAAAAATTTTTTATAAAATTTAATTTCTTGTTTTTGGACTTCAGGGTCTTTTTTTCTTAAAAGAATATGAAGTTTTTTATTAGAATTGATAAAATATAAGTTTAAATAACCCAATAATTTTATATAAAAGTTATTTAAATTATCTTTTTTTTCTTCATATTGAGAAATTAATAAAAAATCATTAGAGATTTTTGTTTTTTTAACTTTTACAATATTGTTAGTGAATCTTCCTAGTATATGATATTTTGATTGTATAAATTTTTTGTATTCTTTTATATAATATTTGTTAATAGCAAAAAAATGATCGCACTTAAATTTGCTTGATATAAAATAATTTTTGAAATCAGCTTCATCACGCAAGCCATTCTGTATTGAAATAAAAGTTATGCTTTGAAAAAAATTACTTAATTCATAAAAACGAGGCTTTGTATCATTAAATGTAATTATAATTTGTGGTGAGATATATTTTATATAATTTCTTGAATAAGTTTTGAATCTGAAATCCAAAAAAATAATTTGTTTGATAAATATCCAAAAATAAATTTCTATTTCACGTGTTTTAAAAATATTAAAATCTCTTTTTATTATTTCTCTTAAAACTGAAGAATGAATTTCATCATAAAGAAGTAAATTATTTTTCTTGGGAAGATGAAAAATAATCTTGATCCTATAAAATTTTTTAATTTTTTGTATAAATTTTTGTAACATGATTATGTATAATCTTTAATTTTAAAATTTTATTATTTCTGTGAATATATTTTTTTTTTTACTTCTAAAATTTTAACTTTATTATCTATATAAAATTTTGTAATTCTATTTTTTATAGTTTTATCTAAATCTCTTTGGATAACATTTTTATTAATATTTGCTATTTCTGGGTTTCTTTCGAGACATTGATATGCATCTAAAAGATCTACCACTTCATCTATAGGAAACTTGGAATATAACTTGCTAAAAAATTCATAGTCATTACTTTCGTCAAGCGTCATTCTATATTTATCAGATTTATATTCATTATTAGCCTTAATTTCTTTTACATTAAAGATCTCAGGGCGATTGATTAGATAGCCCCATATTTCAGTATCTATCTCTTCTTTTATTGCACAAACTGTCCTTAAAGCTTTCGTGTTAATAGCGTAAATATTAGTTCCAATAGGCAAACCGCTAGTATAAACAAAATCAAGACTGCAATCTGATTTTATTACATCTGATATTATATTAGCATGATGTATTGAAAATAAAGGATTATCAGCTGTTATCCCAACAAAATAATCCATTTTAAATAATTCCGCTGCATCTAGCAATCTTTGAAGCACATCCTCTGCACTGCCATTATAATAATATATATTGTTATTTTTAGCTATCTTCACTAAAGGTAGATCTTGATTTAAACAGGACGTACACAAAACAATATCCTTACATTCTTTAACTTGCTTAGCTCGATGAATTACTCTTTCAATAACAGAAAAACCATTTAAAGGTTTAAGTATTTTTAATTTCAATCTAGTCGATTTTAAGCGTCCAGTGATTAAAAAACCAATATTCACAATATTAATTTTCAGAAAAATAGTTACTCATTAATACTGTTCCACTTTTAAGATCATTTAATATTTTTTTTCCTTCAGAGTTAATGATATCCAACTGAGACATATCTGATATTTCTTTGGTTCTTATAAATTTAATTTTATTAAGTGTAAAAATATTACCTTTTGATATGTTTGCAGTCAAAACTGCTGCTTTCTTCATAGGTCCATATACAGAATAACTTAATTCTCCTGCATTCATATTTAGAGATCCATTACCATTCAATTCATTAAGTATCTTAATTTTCTCATTTAAATCATTGAACATTTTTAATGAAATAGCTGCTGACCAGTCAATTCTTTCCTCTCCATGATTTGTTGTTACATGTTTTTCTACATAATTCATTCCACTTGCTGCGCCAAGCAATGTAATCAATTCATTATGTTTATTGTTCCATGCTGTATGATCTGCATAACCAAATTCAAAATTTTCAAACAATCTCATTATTTTTTTTATTTTTTTAAGATTTACATCTTTATAAATAGTTGGATAGTTTTGGAATCCAAACATAAGAATAATATCTGGATATTCTAAAAAATTAATTGCATTTTTTATTTCGTTAACATTTGTGCCACCCACTCCTATTACAATCTTTGTACTTTTTTTAATATTATTTTTCAACTTCTCGAGCATAAATATATCATTTAAACAAACTGAATGAATCTCGACATACTCTGGATTAAAAGATAGACCAAACTCTATAGCCTTCTTATCATTTAGTAATAACATGATTTCTTTATTTCCATCTTTAACAATTTCAATTAGTTCTTTCCATTGACTTTTATTAAAAATCATTGGTTTTAATTTTTGATAGGCTTCATGACTTGGGTCCATGTATTCATCAAAATCAAGCGTGATATGCATTTTTACAATATCAGCACTTGTTTTAGTTGTAATTTGAGAAATTAAATTTTTCATAAAACTAAAATTACCTTCATGATGCCATGCTGTTTCTGCTATTAACTTCATTTTAGTCTTCCTGTTTTATTATGATATTATTTGGTGTCATCAAAAATAGATTTGTATTCTGATTTTGCTTTTTCATAATCTTTTGACCTACCAATATCAAGCCAATACTCTCCAAGTGGAAAAGATATTGTTTTCTTTTTATTTAATATCAATTTTTTAAACAATGATGTCATATCATAAAACTGTCTTGGAATTAGATCAATACATTCAGGTTCTAAAATATATATCCCTGCATTAACAAAAATTTTATGTACCGGCTTTTCTACAATGGAGATAAGTTCCTCATTCTCTAGTTTTACCTCACCATAAGGTATATCTATATTAAATGCTCGTACACACATGGTGGCTTTAGACTTGCCTTTTATGTGAAAGTCTAGCATTTTTTCAAAATCAAGATTCGTCAATAAATCTCCATTCATGACAAAAAACGGTTCCTTCAATTTATCTTTTAATAGACTTAAGGCACCTGCTGTTCCCATTCTTTCTTCCTCTAGGATATAATCTATTTTTACTCCAAACTTTTTACCATCACCAAAATAATCTTGGATTACTCTTGATTTATAATTCAAACACATTACAAAGTTTGTGTATCCACATTCTTCAAACTTATTAACTATAGTATGTAATATGGGTTTATTCCCAATTTTTAACATAGGTTTTGGAGTATTTTCTGTCAGTGGCATTAAGCGAGTTCCCATTCCTCCGGCCATTAGTACTACTTTGTTGGTCTTTTTTTTTGGTTTTAAAAATTCATGTAATAAATAAATACTTTGAACCTTTCCATTTTCATCAATTATAGGAATTTGATCAATTTGTTTAGATAGTGCTAATTTTAAAATTTCTTTTTTTGAGTCTGAAATTTTTGCTATCGTTGGTTTTTTAAAAAAAATAGACTCAATAGTAGAATTTAAATCCATCCCGTTTAATAATCCTCTTCTAATATCTCCATCTGATAAAGTGCCTAATAGTTTATCTTCTTTATCAATTACCAAAACAATTTTTATTCCTCCATCAGCCATCTTTTTTAAAGCATTATTTAAAGTTGATGTTTGAAAAATCTTGATATTTTCGATGTTTTTCATATTATTAATTTAGAGATAAAACCTAGTAACACATTAAAATCTAAAAGTCTCTATCGTTGATATTGTTGGTATCCTTTTTATATTTCATTGTAAAACATATAATAACTTAGAAATTTAGGAATAATTAAAATCTTATACAGTATTATTAACGTCTAAATTACAAAAAGCTTTTAAAAATTCTAAACCTGCTTCACCACTTTTTTCAGGATGAAATTGTACGCCCCAAATATTACCTCTAGCAACTGCTGCATTTATTTTGCTATCACCTCTTTTATAATATGCAATGACATCATTTTCTTTCGGTATTGCTTGGTACGAATGAAGGTAATAAAAATTTTTTTTATTTAAATTTTTTTCTAAAAGATTTTTTTTATTAGAAGATAGGCTAATTGTTTGTCTCCAACCAACAACTGGTAGACGTTTTTCGTCATTGTTTTTTTTTTGGATTTGCAAAACTTCCCCTCCAATAAGATTTAATCCATCACATGCTCCGTATTCATTACTTTTTGAAAATAACATCTGCATTCCAAGACATATACCTAAAATATTAGATTTTTGTTTTGCTTTAGTTATTATCATTTTATCTAGTCCTAAATTTTTGAGTTTTTTCATGCCCTCAGGAAAAGCTCCAACACCAGGAATAATTATATGCTTGGACTCTTCTAGTTCAGATGGTTTAACTGCTATTTTAGTTTTTATACCAATATACTTGAGTGCTTGTGTTACGCTTTGTATATTATTAATTCCATAATCGATTATTGTAACTACATTATTCATAATCTAGCCTGAAATTTAGATTTTAAAATAATATCCTTAAGTTCTTGAATATTTCCTCTTTTCATATGTAAAAAATCAGCTGCAGCAATTGCCTCACAATTTGAAATAGATAATAAGCCACTTACATGACTTGGATCTCCTAAACCACCACTAACTATAATGGGTATGTCATCTATTTCATTAAACATTTGCATTAAGTTAAGGTCAAAACCTTTACGTAATCCATCTTTATCAATAGAAGTTATCAACAATTCTCCAGCTCCTAATAAAACTGCCTTTTGTGCCCATTCAAAAACATCTAAACCAGTTTTATCTCTTCCGCCATTTATATAAACTTCCCATTTTTTATTTTCAACCATTTTACATGGAATAGAAATAACCACACACTGTTTTCCAAATTCCTTAGCTAATTGATTTATTAAATTTGGATCTGAAACTGCTGCTGTGTTTATTGCAACTTTATCAGCTCCAGATCTTAATAATAGCCTAGCATCATCAACAGATTTTATTCCTCCGCCAACTGTGATTGGAATAAATATTTCCTTAGTAAAAATTTTAATAAGTTCAATAAGATGATCTCTTTGATATAAGGAAGCTACTTGATCAATTATAAGTAGTTCATCAGCTCCTTGATTATAGTAATCTTTTGCTAATGTATTTGGAGATCCAACTTTTCTTAACCCTTCAAGCTGAATAGTATTAATTACATCAGGTCCTTTAACATCTAAACGTGCAATTACTCGGATATTACGCATTAATAAAAAATCTTATTTTTGCTTTTAACTCCTCAATCTTTCCACCCAATTTGGGATAAAACGGAACTATTTGGCATTTGTTTATGGAATTAAAAAATATAAAGGCTGAAATAAATTTTTTGTTTTTTTTTAATAAAATAGGTCCTGTCTCTACTTGAAAATTTTTATTTTTAGTATGAATATTGATATGTTTGATTGGAAATTCACTTATTTGATTACCTAAATCAATTTTGCATAACAAAAAATTATTAAAATAGTTAGGCTTTTTAGTTAAACTTTCTATAAAAATTTCTTTCTTTTTTTTATACTTAATATTTAATAAATACTTCTCTATATTTTTGTTATTTTTTTTATCTATTTTAGTTCTATTGTTTGCAAAAGTTCGAAAAATAATTCTTTTTTTTCCATTTGTTAACCATTGAAAATTATAATTAGGAACAATTGGCAAAATAGATGCACCATAAACATTTCCGGCCAGGACCGTATTTGCTAAATAATTTAAGTTATTATTTTTTTTTTCTTTGAGCACTGCATCTATCCTAAATATACCTTGGGAGTCTTTTTTAGTTTTCCAGCCAATTGACGAATATTCAAAATCTATACATTTAACGTTCTGTATTTTACTTAACATTAAAATTTATTCAAAAATTGTTTTTTTTAATTTCCATTGATTTGATTTTTTTGTCCAAAGATGTGGCGGTCTCCATGAGTCCACAACATCCCAAAACTCAGCACTTGTAATATTTAAATAATTTAAAAAATCATTAAAATATTTTTCTGGAAACTCGCCATCATATCTTTTTACTAAAGAAATTGCTTCTTCACGTGTAATATGACCGTCTCGTACCTCGTGCGATGCATCATCTGTAGCTCTTGCAAAACCAAATTTTATGTATTTCATATAATAGTGCATGCCATCTAATTTATCATCAATGCTTGCGTATTTGGAATATGTTCCTTCTGTTCTTTCAGGATTGGGTTGAAATCCAGTATTTTCTGCTGCATAAAAAAAATTTTCTTGTGGTGTCCATTTTTTATAATACCCAAAATAATGCTTTCCTTTTATGCCTGCTTTTCTGAATTCAGTTAATGCAGGTGGTTTATAAAAATCTAGATCTGATTTACAAATATTTTTATCAAAATAATCTTTGTTCTTGATACCAAATTCTACTAACTCATCTAGAGTAGTACCTTTAAAATGAAGTCTGGTAAATTCTTCAGGGGGTATATAAGGTCTATCTACAGCCACAGGTTCACCAGCATATTCAGCTTCTCCATTTTCACCAAACATAACTAATGGAATATTAAATTTTATAGCAATATGAAATGCGTATGAAATTTGGCCAAGCACAAACACATGAAAAGCATCTCCAAATTCCTCAAAACTTAAACGTGCTAATTGTCGATGAAGTTTACCATTTGGTGAAGATAAAATATTTGAAAAACCAGTATCTCTTAAAGATTGAAAATTTTTCCACCCAATATCAGTATAAATTAATGGAGCCCAGGTAACTGTTAGTGGGTTCATTCCATATTTATACTTAAGTTGATGAGCTACATAAGCTGAGTCTTTGCCACCGCTACTCGGTACAACTACATCCCACTTTCCATCTTTACTACGGTGTTCATCTAAAAGTTTTTTAAGTTCATCTTCCCTTTTATTCCAATCAATTTTGTCTTTATAAAGCTCATTATTTCGACATCCACCACACACGCCCTCTGCATCTAAACTAATTCTAGGTCTTTGGTTTGACATTACACATTTTTTACAAAAAAGTACTTCCTTAGGTTGATCAACAATTTGTTTTTCTAGAGAATGTTTGTTCATAATTGTAATATTAATTTAAAAAATTTTATTATTAGGTTAATTTCATAATTATACAACTAAATCAAATAATTTAAATTGATAAATCATAAAATTTTTTTTTTAAAATATTATTAAGTTTAATTTTTTTTATAACTTTTATTATTTGCTTGCTTGCAGATTTATCACCATAAGGATTTTTAACTTTTTTAAGCTGTTCCTGAAATTTTTTTGAATAAATCTTTGTGAAAGCTTTTTTTATACTTTTACTATTTGGCGAACAATCAATAACACTTTTTGCTTTTATTCTACCTTTTTGTCTATCACCAATATTAATAGTTCCTATTTTAAAACTTGGTGCCTCAAGTAGTCCACTTGAGCTATTACCAACAATTGCGTCTACGTATTGTAAGGCACTTAAATATTTTAATTGTCCTAATGAAACAAATCCTACAGATTTATCAATATTTTTATTTACAAATTCATCTATCATATGATTTATAATTTTTCCATCGGTATCACTATTTGATTTTGTGAAGATAATATTTGTATCTTTTAATCCCTTGATAACATCAAGTAGTTCTTGAAACTGTTTTTTTACAGTTTTGTATTCTAGAGTTACGGGGTGGAATGTGACTAATATATTTTTTTCATTTAATTTTAGATTAATTGATTTTTCAAATTCTTTTTTATCTAAAAGTTTCAATTTTTTTATATTTTCAATTCCCATACCTCCCACATTAAAAACTCTCTTTGGTTCTTCGCCTAACTGAATAACTCTTTTTCTATATTCTTTTGTAGCAGTAAAATGCAAATGCGCCATTTTTGAAATGCAATGACGAATACTATCATCCCATGATCCTTCAGTAATCTCTCCACCATGAATATGAGCTATTGGTATTTTTGCAATCATAGCAGCGGTAGCTGCACTAAAGATCTCATATCTATCACCTAAAACAACTACAATATTAGGCTTTAATTTATTGTAAGCTTTTGAAAAAGACCTTTGAGCTACACTCATAGACTTTGAAATACCTATGCTAGTATCTGAAGTTAATTGAATATTTATTTTTTCATTAATTTTAAAATGCTTTTCTATTTCCTTATAGGTCAAACCAAAACTAGAACTCAAATGCATACCTGTAACAATCAATTGAAGTTTAAGTTCTTGATCGGCAATTATTTTTTTTATTAACCAATAGAGTAATCCAAATTCTGCACGTGAGCCTGTAACTATACATATTTTTCTTTTTTTCAAATCAACTCATCTTTCTCATAATTTTTTGTTGCTGTAGTTCCTATAACATTATCCCAATTCATCGGGCTTATGCCTCCACCTGGTCTTTTTATTGTAATATTATTTTCTTTTAAAATATCACCCTTTTTTATTTTAGTTTTTGCTACAATTGATTTTCTAGCTATTTGAATGTTAGGTAATTCACTGTTAGATGGTTTTTTTATATTGGAGCCAAGAGCTTTCTCTATATTTCTAATTGCCTTAACCATCTCTTTTAATTTTTCTGGCTCAAGACTCGCTTTGTGATCTGGTCCCTCCATATTACAATTTAAAGTAAAGTGTTTTTCTATACACTTTGCACCCATTGCGACTGCTGCTATATCAACTTCTATTCCCAGTGTATGATCACTATAACCAAAATTTATATCCAGTTCTTGACCGATTGTTACCATAGCTTTTAAATTTACATCTTCCATTGGGGTTGGATACTCAGTGTTAGCATGCAATACTGTTATATTATTTTTTTTGGTTCCAGAATTAATCAAAACATCTAAAGCAATCTTAACTTCATCCATATTTGACATTCCAGTTGAGAGAATAATTTTTTTATTTAGTTTACCAATATGTCTGAGGTAAGGAAGGTTTGTAATCTCACCGCTGGGGATTTTAAATATTTCTAAACCTAAATCCCTTAATAAATCAATACTATCATGATCAAAAGGGGATGATAAAAATTTTATATTTTTTTTTACACAATAATTAATTAGCTCAATATGCATTTCTTTATTTAATTGAAGTTTTTTAAGCATCTCAAATTGAGACTCTTTTTTACTCGTTAAATTTTTTTGATATTCCGCTTTTTTTGCGTATATAGTGGCTAAGTTTTCGGCTTTAAATGTTTGAAATTTTACTGCGTCGGCGCCTGAAGCAACAGCAGCATCAATTAATTTTTTCGCTATATCAATTGAACCATTATGATTTACACCTGCCTCAGCAATTATAAATACTCTATTAAACTTCAAATCTATCTCCAATTTTTAGTTTTCCGTTAAATTCAAATTCTGTAACTTTTAAAAAATTATCTTTAGTTTTTACAGTAAAACTCGTTGGGGTAATATTTATTACCGAGCCAACAGTAGATTTATAATTTAGAACATTGTCAACTAACTCAACTTTATTGATTTTTAATTCTTTTTTATTAATAAAAGTTCTTGCACATGGTCCTGGTCTACAAATAGCTCTTACAAAATTAAATACTTCCCTGCTTGTTTGATTCCAATTCAAAATTTCGTCTCCTTTTTTTCTTTCACCACAGTAAAAACCAACTGGATGTATCTTATTTTGTTTATACGTTTTAACGTTTCCTTTTTTAAATAATAAGACTGCATCGTATAAAATATTTGCACATTCTATATAAGCTTTTTCTAGTAATGTTTTATAACTATCTTGATCTGTAATTTGAAAACTTTTTTGTAAAATAATATCACCCGTATCTATTCCTTCATCAACAAAGTGAACAGTAATACCAAACTCTTTTTCATCATTTATCAGCACCCAGTTTAAAACATTTCTTCCTCTATAAAATGGTAATTTTCCTGCATGACAGTTTATAGTTTTATATTTTGGTAAATTAAAAATTTTTGATTTAAATATTTGATTAAAAGACATTGATACAAATAAATCAGGATTATATTTCTCTAAAAGCAAAATAAATTCATCTGAATTAACATTTTTATGCTTCAAGTAATCGATGTTATGCTCTTCTGCATAATTTTTTAAAATTTCATCTTTACTATCGTATCTCACACATATGAACGAAATTTTTATCTGATTATCGTTAATTAATTTATTAAATGTTTCATGGCCCCATGGCCCATCAGCAAAATAACCAATATTTAAATTCATTTAAAGCCTTACTGAACTTGGTATATTAATAACACGTTCATATAACCATTCTGAATTTTCTAAATTTCCACAGAGAGCGTCTTTTAACATGGGCAATTTATTCATTAATATCCAAATGGGTCTAGTCATTACCCCGCTAGAATTAGTATCCTCTAAAAATTGATCTCTTTGTTTTTGATTTTCAAGAATAATTGAATTTAGCCAATAATTTGATCTACTGCCCTCTGGTTCTTTAAAAAAATTATAATTTATACTTTTAAAAAAAACTTCATACTCATTAGCTAAATTGCGTTTATCAATAATAAAGTCATTTAATTTTTCTAGTTGTGCAACCAATAAGGCTGCATTTAGATTTGGCATTCGATAATTATATCCAACAATATCATGATTAAAATCCCATTTATGTGGCACTTTAGCTGTTGTAGTTAAATGTTTAGCTTTTTTTGCAAGAGTTTGATCATCAGTAACTATACAGCCGCCGCCGCCAGCAGTAATTATTTTGTTTCCATTAAAACTCAATGCTCCTAGTTGACCAAAAGTACCTGTGTGTTTTTTTTTGTAAAAAGTGCCTACACTTTCAGCGGCATCTTCAATTAAAAATATATAATGCTCATCACAAATTTCTTTTATTTGATCTATTTTACAAGGGTGGCCATAGGTGTGCATGGGTACGCATGCTTTAATAACCTTGTTAGTTTTGTTATTTATGCATTTTTTATTTTTAATTGTTGTATTATTCTCTAAAAAAGTTCTAAGTGCAGATGGTGATAATCCCATAGTATCTTTATCAACATCAACAAATATAGGTTTAGCATTACAATAATTGATAGCATTACAAGTTGCCACAAATGTTAATGGCTGTGATATAACCTCACTATCTTTATCGACATCAGCTAAAATTAAGGATATGTGAAGCGCTGAAGTTCCATTACTGGTTGCGACCGCGTATTTTGTACCTATGTATTTTGCTATTTTTTCCTCAAAATCATCAACAAATTTACCGGCTGAGGACACATATGTAGAGTCAATACATTCATTTAGATATTTTTTTTCATTTCCTATAAATCTTGGTTCATGAAGTGGAATAAACTTATTCTTATTGTATATTGATTTTATGAAATTGATTACTGCAAAATTTTGATTATCACTATTTTCGTTCATGAGGAATATTATAGTACTTTTGATCCTCTGGATCTTGAATTAAATTTTCTTGGATTACACGTTTAATTTCTCTAATTCCATCAGGTACTGTCATACTAATTTTAAAACCAAGCTCCTTTTTAATTTTATCACAATTAACTCTGTAGTCTCTTGGATCCTCATTTTTAGCCACATATTTAATTTTTGAGTTAGGTAATACTTTTGTTATTTCAGTAACAAGCATTTGTTTTGTATAATTTTCATTTGAATCTCCAACATTAAAAACATTATTTGCAACTTTTTCATTTGGAGATTTTAGAACAGTGATAAATGCATTAGAGAAATCTTTTACATGACAGTAAGGTCTCCAGAATTGCTCCCCAAATATCACGAGCTCCTTTCCAAGTGCAAGATCTTTAGTAAACTCATTAACAGTGAGATCAAACCTCATTCTTGGTGAAAGACCATACACAGTAGAAAAGCGTAATGAAGTAGCTGAAAATCCATCAATTTTTTCCATCTCATTCAACATATAATTTTCAAATTTTACTTTAAGTTCTGCATATAAAGATACAGGTGCTAATCTAGAATTTTCATCTACATAAGCTTCTGGATCATCCATTTTTCCATAATTGCTACATGTTGATGCAAATATAAATTTTGATACACCGGTACTTTTAGATTTTTCTATTAACCATTTACTAGATATCCAATTAGTTTTATTTGCAAGTTCTGAGTTTAATTTACAAGCAGGATCACCTACAATTGCAGCTAAATGTATAACTGCATCAAAATTATTTTTTGAAAAAATTAAATCCAACTTTTCATTTTTATTAATATCACAGTTGATAAAAGTAAAATTTTTATTATTCCAAATGCCTAATAAAGATTCTCCTCCAAACATTAAATTGTCTACACATGTTACAGAATATCCCTGGGCCAGTAGATCTCTTAATAATCCAGAACCAACGTATCCAGCACCTCCTGTAACTAATATATTTTTCATTGATATTTTTTATTGTCAGTGAAATATAGTATATTTTAGGCTTCTACAAGTTACTAATTTTATATATGTTGAAAAAAATTAATTATTATTAATTTAATAAATTTTATGAACAATAAATTTTTTGAAAAAAATGGATATTTAGTAAAAAATGATCTAATTAAAGATACCTATCATTCAGAATTATTTTATTTATTCTATGACTTGGCAGCTAGCACAATAAAAAGAAATAAAATTAATTTAAATTATGAATTGAAAAATGTTGATGATATTGATTGCGATAAAGACTTAAAAGAACTTGATAGAGTTTTACTAGATATTTTAGAATTCAATAATAAATTAATTGGGGAACTTTATGATACAGTTAGTTATTCTTCTTGTTTTTTAAAATTGGTATCGGACAGTAATATCGAAGATTACGCTCGTTCATTACTTGGATTAAGTAAGAGAAATACAATTTATAGTTGGACGCATAGAGTAAGAATAGATCCGCCAAAAGATACAAGAAGAACTTATGGATGGCATCAAGAGATTTTTTATACAATACCAGAAACAAGATTTATACAAACTTGGTGCCCATTAATAAGAAACACTACTATTGACAATGGCACTATTGAGATCTGTGAAGGTTCTCATAAAGAAGGTATTGCAAAACAAACTTGGAATGAAGTTGAAGGAAAAGCCACACAAATCATTGTAAATGAAGATATTGTTGCAAAATATAAACAAATAAAATTACCAATGACTAAAGGTGAGATATTATTTTTTGATCCACATATGTTTCATCGTTCGGGAAAAAACTCTACAAAAGATGAAATAAGATTTTCTTTGGTTGGAATGTGGAATGATACCACTTATACAAAATTTAGAGCGCCAAAGCCTGAATTTAAATCAAGAACGATTTCAGCAAAAGAATACTTTAAAAATTTATAAAATATTATCTGATTCTTATTCTAAAATTATTATCTAATTAAATTTTTACAATAACTACATTAATTTAATAATTTTATTTTTAGTCCAATTCGAATTCTTTTGTATAATCTTTTTTCAAATCAGGATTTTGATTATTTTTATCAAGGTAACAATTACCAATAACCAATTTATCTAAATTTGTTCCCATAAAACAATTGAACGCATCTATCGGTGTATTAACAATTGGCTCTCCTCTAACATTAAAAGAGGTATTCACAAGAATTGGACAATTTGTTTTCTCTTTAAATTTTTTAATTAATCTAAAATATTCTTTATTAGTTTCCTCGTGGACAGTTTGTATTCTTGCGGAATAATCCACATGGGTAACAGCTGGTATTTCTGACCGTTTTACATTAAGTTTATCAATACCAAACAGTTTTTTTTGTTCATCTGTCATTTCAATTATTTTATCTTTGTTAATATTTGAGACAATTAGCATATATGGGCTATCAATATTAATCTCAAACCATTCAGATAAATCTTCTTTTAACACCGATGGAGCAAAAGGACGAAAACTCTCTCTGAATTTAACTTTTAAATTTAAATTTTTTTGCATTTTTTCTGATCTTGGATCACCTAAAATAGATCTTGCTCCCAGTGCACGTGGCCCAAATTCCATTCTTCCCTGAAACCATCCAATTGCTTCTTGTTTTGATAAATCTGTAGCAGTTTTATCGAGTAATTCATTTTCTTTAAGAATTTCGTATTTTGCACCAGCCTTATCAAGCTGCTCTTCAATTTCTTTTTGTGAGAATTCTGGTCCTAAATAAGATCCTTGCATATTATCATTATGGTCAACTTTTCTAGAGTTATGCTGTTCAATATACCACAAAGCCAATGCAGCACCTAAGGATCCGCCCGCATCACCTGCGGCAGGCTGTATCCAAATATTATCAAATATTTTTTCTTTCAATATCTTTCCATTAGCTACACAATTAAGGGCGACACCACCAGCCAAACAAAGATTTTTTAAATTAAACTCTTCTTTTAAAGATTTTGCTAATTTTATCATAACATCCTCTGTAACTTTTTGAATAGATGCCGCAATATCCATATGAAATTGAGTTAATTCTTCAAATTTAGGATTTCTTACCTTTTGACCAAATAATTTATCAAATTTTTTATTAGTCATTGTTAGACCGGTAGCATAATTAAAATATGACTGATCTAAATGGAACGATCCATCTTCTTTTATGTCAATAAGATTATTTTTGATTTTATCCTCATAAATTGGTATCCCATATGGAGCTAAGCCCATCAGTTTATATTCGCCACTATTCACTTTAAAACCTGTATAGTAAGTAAAAGCCGAATAAAGTAGGCCCAAAGAATGTGGAAAATGAATCTCTTTTTTAATTGTTAAGTTATTTCCCTTACCAATAGCAACTGTTGTTGTCGACCATTCACCAACCCCATCAGCAGTTAATACTATAGCTTCCTCAAATGGAGATGGAAAAAAGGCACTAGCAGCATGACTTAAATGATGATCTGAAAAATGAATTTTTTTAATGTCATTAAAATTTTTATCATGTCTCTTTAGCTCATTAAAAAGCATTTTTTTTTGAAAAAGTTTATCTCTTAACCAGATTGGCATTGCCATACAAAAAGACTTAAAACCTTTTGGGGCAAAGGCAACATAGGTCTCTAACAATCTCTCAAATTTTAAAAAAGGTTTCTCAAAAAAAATAATTTGATCAACATGACTAAGTTTTATTTTTGCAAAATTTAAAACAAATTCAATCGCATTGTATGGATAACTTGAATCATGTTTTACTCTTGTAAATCTCTCTTCCTGTGCAGCAGCGATGATTTTACCATCAACAAGAATCGTTGCTGCACTGTCATGGTAAAATGCTGAAATACCTAAAATAGTTTTCACTTAAAAAATTGTATAAATAAATGGTGCAACAGCTGAACCTTGAGTTAGAACAATTAACCCACCAAACATAACTAAGATTAATAAAATTGGTAGTAACCAATATTTTTTTCTAATTTTTAAAAATTCCCAAAACTCAATCAAAAAGTCCATAATTAAAACTGATTTTTCATTCTACTTTCAATTTTAGATCTTTCAATCCAATATGTTTTTTTATTATCTCTTTTTAAATTTAACAGATCCTTTCCTAAGATCTTCATAATTAGAGATATCGGTGTAATAACTACAAAAAAAACTATACCCATAAAAATCGGAGAAACAAAATTTCCTAATAAAATACCAAATTTAAACCAAATCTTATTTAGAGGTGTTAATATTTTTGAATTTAAAAGCCCTAAAATTAAAAAAATAATAGAGACAATTAGAGACCAAATCCTAATATTTTCATTATTCAATAATGGAAATATAGCAATTATTAAAAATAAAATTGAAAAAACTTTTCCAAAACTTTTATTGGATGAAATTTTAATATCAATATTTTTCATATTAGACTAGTTATTTTAACACAATTATCAGCCTTACATACTAAATGAATAGTGTAAAAACAATTTATAAATTGACTACTATCGTTCATAAAAAATATACAAGGATTTTGTGATATGATAAAAAAATCAATGAGATAGTATAAATGTTATTAAAAAGATTTAATCTTTAGCAAAATTATATATTGTTTGACCTACTTTACTGTAACCATTTATATTATAATGTCCATTTTGTTCAAAAGGAAAAAAATCAAGTAAATTTTCTTTATTTTCAAAAACTTCTTTATGAATATCAATAAATGGTATCCCCAGCTCCTCTGTAATATTTTTTACTGAAATATAGGTTTTATTTATATCAACTTTATTTACATAACGAGCATAACCTGGCAAATAAACAAAGTATAATTTTGAATTATTTTTTTTTGTTAGATCTTTAGCTAACCTAATCACTTTTTTAAATTCCTCAGTTGATGCTGCTGCCGCTTCCTCTTCTTTTTTTAGTATCAAATTTCTTATGTTATAAATTTTAATAAATTCTTTTAATATTGATTTTTTTTCTAATTTTTTTAGTCGTTCCTCATAACTTTTTAAAAAAATTTTCAAATTAGTATCAATTTCCTTTTGTTTTAATCTAAGATTTTGAGTAAATGATATATCGTTCAAGTAATTTTTAAGAATCTCTGCGTTCATTTCATTTTCTAAATTATAAAGATCATTTGCAGAAAAGATCCATAAAACTTTTTTCACTTTTGGAGTTAAATATTCTCTAAGAGTAATATATTCTACCAAAGGTCCATTTCCTCTATATCCTAGGTTTAAAACAGATTTATTTGATAAAGTTCTCAATACAGATCCTATATCATTAGGTCTATTTACACACGAGCCATGAGTGTAAGAATCGCCAACAAGTAAAAATTCAATTTGATTACTATCCCATTCAATATCTGGGTTATTAAATCCATACCTGTCACTTTGATAAATAGAATAATATCCATTCTCATTACAATGAATTGTTTTAGAATTAGAAATACCTGCTATTGAAAAAATCGGATTATTTTTATTCTCATGTAGAGTTGCTCTAGCTGTTATCACAATTTCATTATTTTCTTTTCTTAAATCATCATAAATTTCATAAGGCAATCTTTTGTCCCATTTTTTTCCTGTCTCTTTTTCGTAGAGTTGATACTTATCATTTAGATCTACTGTCAAATATCCTTCAAAAAGATAAAGTGATATCAATAAACTAAAAGAAATAATTATCATATATTCTTTTATTTTATAGCTAATGAAAAATGTAACGATTGAAAAAAAAATTAATAAAAACGATAGAATGTAATATGTTAAATAATAATTTCTTTTATCGCCACTATAAGTAATTTCTGATCTATAAAATGTATAAAATAACAATAATAATGAAATAGTTAAAAATGTAGGTGAAAATAATTTTTTAAGAAAATTCATTATTATTCAAATTATGTTTTTTTATAGTTTGTTTTATATTTTAATATCATAAATAGTTTAAAAAATTCTTAACTTTTTTCATGAATAAACATTATATATTAAATTAAGGTTTCTAAAACTATTTTAGACGAAACATTTGTTTATGATGAAAATGATTTAAATATGTGTTAGCTTATATTACTTTGAACAAAGTAGTTATTATAGAGGTTTCAGAAAATGAGTCCGAATTAGTTTGGGGAGGAAGTCCTCATGCTACTGCTTTTACAAATCCGTTTGTTTTAAATAATCTGGCACACAAGGTTCGTTGGTTTATTGCAAAAAAAGGAGATGAAACTTTGTGTTGTTGGCCTGTTTGTCTAAATGAAAACAATCTGACCTACCTTCCAAATTTCTCATATTATGTGGGTCCATTTTGGACTAAAATTGGTTGGAATGTTCCAAATCATCGTTTACTTTCTCGTAGACTTCTAGTTTATGAGTCTTTTATGAGTAAATTTGAAGAAGAGTTTGGTTCTTTCACTTGCTCTTTGCCAATTGGATTAAATGATGTAAGGGCATTTGATTGGTGGAATTATCATAGTGAAAAAAAACCTAGAGTAAAAATATTTCCAAGGTATACAGCTCAAATTTCATTTTCAGATAGCACCTTTAAACTTGAAAAATCATACAGAGAGGTAAGAAGACAAGAATTGAAAAAAATAGACCAGTTGGACAACTTTTATATCAGTGAAAATGCGGACCCTCAAATAATTTATAATGTTTATAAATCAATTTTAGCAAAACAAAGTTTAAAAATTAGCGAAAGCACCCAAAATTCTATAACACAGCTTCATAAACTTGCGTCTACTGAAAATGGATTTCTTAATGTTGTTAAAAATAAAGAAACTGGTGACCTCGCTTATATTGCATTAGTCCTTAGAGCCAAGGGGGTGTCTAATTTAGTTTTAAGTTTAACAAACGATATTTATAGAAACACTGGTGTGTCAGTTTATGGTGTTCATTCTACAATTAAAAAGTCGCTAAGTTTAGGTGATTTAATTTTTGATTTTAATGGTGCAAATAGTCCAAAAAGATCAGATGATAAGCATAGCTATGGAGCAGAGGAAAAACTATATTTTGATATATCTTACAATATATAGATGGAATATTGATAATTAACTTTTTATAAACTATATGATTAAACTTTTACAATGTTAACTCTTAAAAAAATAAATTTTAAACCAAGTAATTTTAATTATTATTTTAAAATCATATTATTTTATAGAAATGATGATGATTATTGTGCAATTAATAATGTCGAAAAAGTAATTCCAAAGGAGTCGTACAAATGGTTAAAAAAAAATCATAAAAATAGAATATTCTTAATAATAAAATATAAAGCTAAGAACATTGGTATGATAAATTTTGACAAATTAGATGAAACTTTTTCAATTGTGATTGATAGAAATTATAGAAATGTAGGCCTGGGTGGTTTGGGATTTAGAGCTTGGAAACTACTATTAAGATACTTAAAATCACAAAAATATAAACATTTAATCACTTATGCCCTTAAAAGTAATATATCAGCGTATAAACTAAATTTATATTTTTCTTACAAGAAAAGATTGCTCAAAAATGGTTTTACAAAATTTTATATTGATGTTGAAAAGTTTTAAAAATATCTATGCAAGATAATCTTCCAAAAGAAATTTATAATCTTGCTAAAAAACTTTGGCCAATTAATCGAAGTATTACTGGTGATGGAGTAAGAGAGACTCTTTCTATTATAAAAAAAGAAATTCCAAAGCTAAAAATATTTGAAATACCAAGTGGTACAAAAGTTTTTGACTGGACAATACCAAAAGAGTGGAGAGTAAGAGATGCTTATATAGTCACCCCAAGTGGTAAAAAGATTTGTGAATTTAAAAAAAACAATCTTCATCTTATAGGTTATAGTTCACCAGTAAATTTAGAACTTTCTCTTACACAATTACAAGATTATTTGTGCTCACTTCCTAATCAACCTACCGCAATACCTTATGTTACCTCTTATTATGAAGAAAGATGGGGATTTTGTATTTCTCATGAGGAAAGACAAAATCTCCAGGATGGAAATTATAAGGTATTTATTGATGCTGAATTATTTGACGGTTCTCTCTCTTATGGAGAGGTTTTAATACCGGGAAAATCTTCTAAGGAAGTTTTTATTTCAACATATGTGTGTCATCCATCGATGGCAAATAATGAGTTATCAGGTCCATGTGTAACAACATTTTTGGCGAAGAAACTTAATGAATTAAAAGAACTTAACTACAGTTATAGATTAATTTTTATACCAGAGACAATCGGGTCAATTAGTTATCTAAGTAGAAACATTGAGCATTTAAAACAGAATGTTATTGCAGGATTTAACGTAAGTTGTGTAGGCGATGATCGTGATTACTCATATTTACCTAGTCGCAAAGGTGATACATTAAGTGATCAAATTGCTAAACATGTATTGAAACATATTTGTCCTACTTTTAAAAGCTACTCGTGGGCAGATCGTGGTAGTGATGAAAGACAATATTGCGCCCCAAATGTTGATCTACCAATTGCCTCAATCATGAGAACAAAGTATGGAATATATGATGAATATCATACTTCCCTCGATGATTTAATCAATGTAGTTACAGCTAAAGGATTGGAAGGCGGATTTAATGCTTTATGGAAAGCCATTGAAGCTCTTGAAAATAATTCTTATCCTAAAGTGACAATTTTATGTGAACCACAATTAGGAAAACGTAATCTTTATCCAGCATTGTTAACTAAAAGTACAAATTCTGAAGTAATGCAAATGCTTGATTTAATCACTTGGTCAGATGGTACTCGTACTTTAATTGAAATTGCAGAGTTATGTAATTCTCCTATTTGGAAACTTTATCCAATTGTAAAAAAATTAAAAGATCATAAACTCTTAGAACTTCATAATGAACCAAGATAAAATTATTTTCCAAAATATATATTATGAGCAAGTATCAAAAGATCATATCAATAAAGGTTGGTTGTCATGGATGAACAATCCTAAGACTACCAAACAAATTAATAAAGAAGGGAAAAAATTTACTGAAACTGACCTAGAAAATTACTTAAATCAAAAAAAAAGTATATTTTTTCTTGCCTGCTACTCTAAAGAAGGAAAGTATTTTGGCAATTTAAGAATTCATGAATGGACTCCAAATATTGCTTGCTTTGGTCGATTAATTGGATCTGAGGAACATAGAGGTAAAGGGTATGGAAAAGTGCTAGTTGAATTAGCTAAATCACTGATTTTTGAAAATACAAAATATAATATTATCATTGCAGGTAATAACGAAGGAGATTTAGCATCTTCAAACTCTAAGATTAAATGTGGTTTTATAAAAATGGATCAAAAAAGTAAAAATGCTTTAAACGTGGAATTCAATAATGAAGGTGAATATTTTATACTACATCGATCTCATTATTATAAAAATATTAAATGAAGATGTTGATTATTAAATTTTTTACCTAAAAAAATTATAATCACCTTCTCCACACACCCTATGCCAAACTTCCATAGCAAAGATTCTCCATATAAGGACATCTAATCTTCTTTTTCCATCAAAATGTAAATTAATTATTTCTGCAGTAAATTTACCATCTAAATATCCATTGAAAAAACCGTTTTTATCATTAACTAATTTTTTTATTAGTATTTTCATTTTATTTTCTCTTAGCCAATCACTCATATTAGAATTAAAACCTATTTTTTTGTTTTTAATA
>MDTG01029637.1_pt1 | contig 30919 bp, 28 predicted proteins | sample 811421 | NCBI WGS metagenome assembly MDTG01 (sample SAMN05326645, study PRJNA326480) | marine metagenome | isolation source: seawater | place: Pacific Ocean: South East | collected 2011
CCAGAAGAGGAAGAGGTTGAACCTCCACCAGAAGAGGAAGAGGTTGAACCTCCACCAGAAGAGGAAGAGGTTGAACCTCCACCAGAAGAGGAAACATCTTCACCGCCATTGCAGACCGATAATGTAGTCATAGTCAGTGATAGCGAGGAGGAAACATCTTCACAGCCATTGCAGACCGATAATGTAGTCATAGCCAGTGATAGCGAGGAGGAAGGGACCTCTTCGTCGCCCTTAAAGGCCGCCAATGTAGTCATAGATAGTGATAGCGAGGAGGAGGATTCCTCATCTGATGAAGACGATGGCGAGAAAGACACACCTCAACGTGGAGGAGGCGTAAAACATAAGGTGGATTGGACAGGTGAACGATTAAATCATCCAACGCCTTTTACCGAGTATGCACAAGAGTTAGATTCCGAATTATATTTAAAAAAAAAAGGTACTAAATTTATCAACTATTCCAAAGCGTGTCCATCCAATTTAAAGCGTCAACCAGTAATATTAAAAGAAAAAGAATATCAAGATATAATAAAATCTGATCCAGAATATACATTGATTACGGAGGAAAATTTTGAAAAGATAAAAAAAATGGATCCTACGAAATATTCTAAATTAATCTTAAAATATGGTAGTGATCCTGATAACATGTTTTACTACATGTGTCCAAGATATTGGTGTTTATCTGAAAATCGTCCTCTTACACAAGAACAAGTAGACAACAATGAATGTGGAGGCAAAGTTATTAAAATGGGTGAAAAAAATGTACCAAAGGATACGTTTATTTATTCTTTTGATGGTAAGTACAATATAGAACCAAATTCCCGTTTGCATACAATACACACCTATCCCGCTTTTTTAAAAAAAGAGGTACATTCAGATGGATATTGCATGCCGTGTTGTATGAAAGCAGTTATATCAGATAAATATCTTGAAAGGTTTAAACCTTGTAGTAAAGGTGGTATACCAGAAGAAGACGATGAAAAAGTAAATGTAAAGCATCAACTAAGAATATTAGCACCTGACAAATTTCCTTTAGAAAATATGAAATATGGGTTTTTAACATTATCTTTAGAATCTTTTTTAAAGATTAAAAGTAATGAATTTCAAGATAAAAATAACATATCCGTAAAAGTAAATCATCCAAGTATATTGCGACGAGGGGTGGATAAAGGACCAAACAAACAAGATTCTTTTATGGGTTGTATTGCACTAGCTTATTCATTACATACAAGTACAGATTTACTAAAACCTAATGCCTTTCGTACTTTATTAGCAGATTCAATAACACTAGATCAATTTGTAGGCTATCACAATGGTAATTTAGTATCCTTATTTTACATACCTGATGCGCGACACAAACATACCTTATCAGAATCAGACGAAAAATCCAAAATATTAAAATTAGCTATTCCAGAATCAACTAAAAAAAAGTTAATTATAAGTTTCAACGCTTATAAATCCTTTATAAAAAAACATACACCATTAGATTATGAATATTTATGGGATTATATTTGTGATTTACTAGATTGCAATTTAATTATTTTACATAAATCGAATGATGATATAACGGATAGAATGGAAATTGTTTGTCCATCAAACGCATATAGTAATAAATCATATGTATCTAGTAAGAAATCCTTAGTATTGTATTTAGAAGATGATAATTATGAACCAATACTAGAATATACGTTATATGATAGTGCTAATGCAAAAAAACATAAAAGCAAAACATTAGTAAATATCTTTTTTAACGAAAAAAAAACTCATCCTCACATGATCAAATTGCTTAAAGATACAAGAAACATGTATCATCATCATTGCAAACCAGTAAAAAGTACCGAAGAATTAGTATTTACCCGAAATATAGGAGCATCTGATTTACGTAAGTCTATAGAAATACATCATTACACCGTAGATTATGATATCATAGGTTATCATTATAAAATAGTAGGTTTCATGGTTTCTAAAAATGGTACACGTGCGATTGTTCCGTGTTATCCATCTAATATAGAGCTAGATAAACCATACCGATTTATAGAAGATGAACGAAATTGGGTTCATTATGAAAATACGCGAGACTTTTTAAGAACATTGTATACTAAAAGTAAAGATAGTCAACATCCCATTTTATGCAATCCGGTGTCTAAAATAATAGATGGAACTGACCGTATCGTAGGTTTATATACCATGACAGGACAATTTGTTCAAGTAATTCCGGTATTAAAAGGAGATATAATGGACGATAATTTAATACCTATACAATCACAACATAATTATAATGAGGAGGATATGATTTTTGATAGTAAAACAAAAGGGGATGTAGATAGAGAAAGATTTGTAAGCACTATAAAATTAGAACAAGCCTTTTATGTATCTTTTAGAAACACATTAAAATGGATTTTAGGTGATCATAGTTATCATGAGGATAAAAAAGAAATACAAGCTTTAATCCAAAGTGATGTGCCCTATGATGAAAAAATACAAAATATGATATCTTTATTACAAGGTATATTATCTGATTATGTAGTATTTACCTCTATGAAAGATACAAAACATTTACAACAAATAGAAATGTGTTGTAATAAAATAAATAAAGGATCGTGTGTGAAAACGGGTTCCTTTTGTGTATATTCCAATAGTAATCAAAAATGTAAATTACATATTCCCAAAGAAAATTTACAACATCAAAAAGACAATGAAGAAATATACTATATAAAGTTAGCAGACGAATTAATAAGATATATTCATTATCAACAATATATATTAGACATCAATAATAATACAATCTTAACAGAGGTAGAGTATAGAATAAATGATAATGAAATTATTATACTAGAATCAACCTTATTATCTAATTATTTTAAACAAATGAAACCTAGTAATATACCAAAAAATATAGTTAATCGTACGTATGATACTACACAACCCTTGGAAACGATTCAATATGATTTAATGCATACCGAACAAGATACTCTAAACGAGAATCGTTCTGAATTAGAGGAAAAACAACCCGACATTGTAGATAAGCGTATAACTACAGAAAAGATACAAGAATGCAAAACATTAACAAGAAAACTAACCAAATTCTTTACACTAGGTAGTAATAACTCATTTCGTTTAACTAACTGCAGTGAAGATGTATATAGTCATCAATTTACAGATAACTGTGTATTTATATTATTTATGGAAATATGTAAAATCAAGCAAATTCCTTTTTATATGAAAGCTTATAATGCTAAAACAAAACCTAGAATATATAAAGGTTTACAAAGTTATATTATAAGATTTATTACAACACACGTTATCAATGCAAAAAGCGAATCTCTCCAAGCAAGTCATAATATAGAAAAACAACTGCAAAAAATTTTTAAAACTCAAGAAAAAAAGACGTTTAATGAGCAATTAAAACGAAATATACATAATTTTCCCATTTTAATAGATAGTCCTGATTATTACTGGAGTAATATAGATTTATGGATTTTAGCAACAAAAGAAAAATTGCCTATTATACTAATTTCAAAAAGTGACTTTCCAGAATTAGAACACATAGATGTAAACGATAAAAAAATTCTTTTATTGTATCACAACGCAGAAGTGACCAATTATATCATATTGCGACAACAAATTAAAACATTACCTAATGCATTCTTTTCCTATGGTCTTATTCACAAAGATAAGAACTATTTATTTACAAAAGATACTATACCAGAAGATTCTACTATAGAAACAGCTATTAAACAACATATTCCTCTTCTAGAATGGTTTGAAACATTTATTCCCAAAACTTAATTAACTTCAACTGCTATTTCCTCCTCTTCCTCTTCCTCTTCCTCTTCCTCTTGGTTTACAGATTCGTCATCACTATCATTATCTGATTCTATAACTGGTCGATATGTGGGTCCTGAATATCTACCATTTCTAACATATGAAGAAATTCCTTTGAGTTGTTCGTGTGTCATGTCTTTAAAATGAGTTTTAACCGAAGTGTTAAATGTATTGCGATCACTCTTGCCAAATAAAAATAATGAATTATTTTTATGACTTGAATATATAAATTTCCGTCCATAAAGAGGGTTTTCATTCATAAATAATTTCAACTTTTTAATGAGTATAGTTTTATTAGAACATTTACTATAAGGGTTTAATCCATATTTAACCTTATGGTATAATTTTGCAAATGGTTTAAAATGGTAGATTAAGTTTTCCCAAGGAAACCTTTCATCTATGCTTAAGGAACGTACAGAACTAATATTTTGTACTATTTCGTCCGCAAACATCCGTCGTATTTCTTTTATACATTTATAATTTGTAATAGAGGCAAAATAATTATCTATACAAATTTCTCTTATAAGTGGTTCATATCTATGCATAAATGATTTTACATTACAATTACTTTCAATAAGACCTCTAAATAGAGTTGGCATTGTATATGTATTATTTTTGTAAGCTATATAAATATTATATAAATTGTGTAGTTTAAATGGTAAATTCGTGTAAGGATTTTTGATTGGTTTAATCTCTAAAAAATAATCGTGACTACAATGCGTCAATGCTTCTACTATTATATTATAAATATCCGGCAAATAAAAGGAATAAGGTTTACCATCTTCATATAATGTAATAATACATCTTGATTTATACTCGTCTAAAGGTGTTAATATTAGATCAGTTGTGATAGAACTAGTACTGTGGTTATTTTTCCATAATCTAGCAAAAAGAGAAAATGCGTAATATGTTTTTTGTGCACAACAAAATAAAAGTTGCATGTCAATGCTTACAGTCGGTTGAACAAATTTTGAATCGTAAATATAATATTTCATAATCTCATATTTATCTTTACCTCTAGTTTGATTAAAGACATAGATAACTATTTTAGTTTGTTCGGGATCAACTAGTACAGTTTTTTCATAGCGATCAAAGTGTTTTAACATTATTTGCGTAAATAGAGTGTGGTCAGTGGTAAACATGGGTTATTTATATATTTATTTATAGGTTTAAATGCTTTCAATAATATATTACCAATTTACATTAATGTCGTTAAATCAATCTTTTTTTAATCGTAGTCCTCCGTCAGCAATTGAAACATCTATTTGTTCCATATGTTATTCCCCCCTAACAGCCGCCAAATTAGATGTATCTACTACACGATGCAATCATGTATTTTGTACTTCATGTATCATAAAATCAAGTAAATTTGCCAATACGTGTCCATTATGTCGTACTGAATTAACTAGTCCTAATAAAAAATTCGGTATAAAATTCAACCGATCAAAACGTATTGTATTAGAAGAATTGCAGTATTATAAAGCTTATATAGGTGATAATATGGAATATGTTATGAATACCATAGAATATCACAGTAAGGATAATACGTTAACCCCAGGTATTAAGCACACCCTGCATAATGAAATACTAGAAGTATTTGAGAATTATGGTATGGGTATATGTTTAAACATTAACAATAAATATGGAAATTATAATGTATACAATACGGGACCAACGGAACAACCCAGTTCACCGGTTGAACCTCCACCTACTATAGAACAAGAGGCGGAATCTATTTTAACTGGCGCTGTTTCAGCGGATGTTGTTAATTTACCTCCAATATAAAAGTATTTCAGATATCTATCTATTTTTTTGGCGAAAAAACCGAAATTTTCCATTTTGTGTCCAAATTTTGGGGATAAAAATAGTTTTTTTGAAAATCAAGATATTCATTTTATTTATCGCTAGTTCCTGAACTAAGTATATCCAAATTACTATGCAATCTCGCTATAAGTTTTTGAATTGGATCTTCCATATCCGGTTCATTTACGATTTTTGTATACGTTAGATAAGCCAATGCCGCATCAAACGTATAGTACGCATCCATGCGTCCTTCCTCTTTAGATACCTTCATGGCTTCCGTTAACGCGTAAGGATTATTGTCTACACTTTTTAGTATAGCTTTTAAAGCACTAATAAACTCTGATGGAATTTGTTCAACCATACTATTTGCTTTGTAATGATAAACTAAAAATAGTTTGATCAATTTGTGATAATATAATATAGGTTAAATATAAGAATGAATCAAGAAGGCGGGGCAAGAAAGTCTGAATGGAGTTGTCAAATTGTTACAGGTTCTACTTCTACGGAAAAAAATGCAATGTATATAAATAGTAGAACTCAAGAAAAATATCCTATTTTTATTAATAAAAAAGGTAATTTAAGCTACCGAAATAATAAGGGTTTAGTAAAACCAGTATTGAACTGTAATAGTGAAGAAGTAATTAAACTATTTCGGTTATTACGTAATCATGTTACAACAAAAAAGGCGACACCGGTTCATAAAACTGCAAACTCTAATAAAACTAAAAAGGAAAAAATAAAAATTTCAGTTAAAGAACTAATTGAAAGAATGAAAAAAGGGGAACCTTTACCTAAAAATAGTGCGGTGAAACGTCTTAAGCATTTTTGTAAACTCGCTACAGAAAAAAATGCTTTCGCCAATCAAACTTCGCATGCAAAGGCTACTTCGCCTGCAAAGGCTACTTCGCCTGCAAAGGCTACTTCACCTGCAAAAGCTACTTCACCTGCAAAGGCTACTTCGCCTGCAAAGGCTAATTCACCTGCAAAAGCTACTTCACCTGCAAAAGCTACTTCACCTGCAAAAGCTACTTCGCCTGCAAAAGCTACTTCGCCTGCAAAAGCTACTTCGCCTGCAAAAGCTACTTCGCCTGCAAAAACTACTTCGCCTGCAAAAGCTACTTCGCCTGCGAAGGCAAAAACGCCTACACCTGCGAAGGCAAAAACACCTACACCTGCGAAGGCAAAAACGCCTACACCTGCGAGAGCAAGTACGACTCAAAAGCAACGATGTGACCCAATTCTGCGTTGTAAGAAAGGTACACGATGTAATAAAAAAACCGGATATTGTGAAAAAACAGAATTAAAAACTAGAAAAGTAGCATTAAAAAATAAAACAAAACGTAATAAATCATCAGTTCTTAGGTCTAAAAGAGAAAAGGCATCGCAATTGGATATCATGCAAGCAAAAGAATCGTATAAAGAATTAGGTATCACAGAAAATGATTATTTTGACGATGTATGTTTGGTATTAAGAAATATTCGTAAAAAATTGCATGATCCTAATAAACCTAATATAGAATGGTCAAAAAATCAGATCTTAAAACTTCATGAACTCTCGCCACTTGTTACCAATAAACAAGGTAAACAACTAACAGGTAAAAAAATAGAAGACCGTGATTTATATGTAGGACCTCATTTAATTCGTGCCACCGATATAATAGGTAAAGGAGGGTATGGCAGAATATACAAAGGTACATTCGGTCATAAAAAATGTGCGATAAAACAATCACTAGAACCCATGAATAATCCAGGAACCATTATAGAGTATAATACCGAAATTATTATTCAAAATGAGTTGTTTTGCCATGCGCATCGTCAAGCGTTAAGTCGACCTAAATATGCAAAAATTCCAAAACCATATTTTATGGCGAGATTAAACGACACACCTCTTTTGGGTATGGAACCGTTGGATAATTCCTTAGATGGGTTTATAAGTAATACAAATCGTCCGGTAAATGATAAAGTAGTTTTAACGAAATATCAACGCAAAATGACTATAGTAATTACGGATATGTTTGAGAGTATATGTAATACGCTTATTTTGTTACAAGAGAACTATGAATTTTATCACAGAGACATGCATGCAGGTAACATTATGTATCGCAAGCAAGGGGATAGTTATCAATGGTATTTGATTGACTTTGGTTTTGCGACGTTTAAGATGAATAATTATCGTTTTAATTGGGAAGGCGCCGGTCCCTATGGTAAATTTAATAATGAAATGATTAAACAAGGTAAAGCGAAAGGTCGTGTAGGACATGATTTACGATTAACCTTATTATACATATTTGTGTTATTATCTCATAAATTTGTTAGTATGTTACTACCAGATGCTTTTTCATTATTATACGGATTATACCGTAGTATAAGAAAGGACATTGTAGAAAAAAATATTGGACGCAGTCATAATTTTTGGCATCGTGGTTATGAAGATGCGTTTAACAAATTGGTTACTAGAGAAACCGAACCCAAGGTATTTCTCGCAGAAACGATACCGAAACTTAGAGCGATAATAGCAGCCGCCAAGGGTCAGTCATCGCTCAAAAAATCTTCTACAAAAACAAGAAAAGAGTATGTTCGTGTAGAACGTAAGGAAGGTAATATACAAACAAAAAAAAAATAGGTTATAATGTATAATGAGTGATATATTGTATGGAAGTTTAGTTGTCTTATCTAGTTTTTTATTTTCCATGCAACCCGTTCTTTTAAAAGCATATAAGTATGATACTTTATTAATGTGTGTAGCACGGAATTTAATAAACTGTATTGTATTTATTTCCATTGCGTTATTTTATTTTAGTTACAATGATATATCCTTTTCATTTATAGATTATTATACAAGTAAGTTACAAGTAGTTATCCAATCATTAGCTTTTTATGCTAGTACAATATTTACTTATACATTTCCTCTCCTGCCTACAAGTATATCTATACCGATGTTTTCTTTATGGACCGTATTATTAGATTTATTTAACAAAGAATTATACGGAATTCACATAACATCAGGTCAATATATATCGTTTATTGTAATATTAGCAGGAGTATGTTTGAATAATTATTCCCCTGTAAAAAAAATCAATACATTTTCATATACTACCATTGTTTTGTTACTTTCAGGAATAATAACTATGAGTGCATTTTATTCATTGTTGCCTAGTATTAGTTATGATAATACAGAAATAAAGAATCATGTAATTTTAGAAGGCGCATTAAATGGTACTTTAGGATCAACTGGATCATTATTAGGCATATTGGTGTTAATAGGTATTAGTCAAATGTTTAATACCAATAAGTTACCTACCATATTAAAGATAACAAAACTACCATCCTTAAAAGATGCCTTATTTATACTGGTTGGTTATTTTTTTACATCAACATTAGTAGTTTTATTTGCGCGCATAGGTTATGATAATTTACCGACGACCACCTATGCGGTGTTGGACAATACTTTTGTATTAACTTCAATGCTAATTGGTTATTTCTTGTTAAAAGAAAAAATCTCATATCAAAAAATAGCAGGAGCTATAGTCGTTATCTTAGGCATAGGTATAAATATTCATTATCGTGATAAAGGTTTGCATAAAAAGGTTTTAAAACCCTTTTATAAAAAATGGTTAACTTAGGTAGATTGTTGTTTAAAGTCTCGCCAACTCATGGTAGATTTTCCCGTATTACGTGATGGCATTTGTTCATCGCGTTTTGCACTTTCGCTGAGAGCGCTATCAATATATATTTTTTTAAGTAAAGCACCCACTTTATAGGATCCTTCGTGTTGATCAATATCACCATTTTCAATATCGTGAAGCACATTTAAGAATTGTTCAAAAATTTTCATATTTAGGTTACCGTTCACCATTTTGTGATAAATTTCAGTGTAATGCGTGTATAAAAATTTACATTTTTGCATACCAATTTCATCAAATTTACTTTTATCTTCTCGCAAAAGTTGGTAGTGTTCTACTTTTAGTCGGTAGAGTCGTTCTACTTCATCTTTAATTTTCATGCTGTGTTTTAACTTTCTAATGTGTTCAGTGGTGTCTACAGAATCATTGGCGGCAATTAGTTTTTGTAATTGTAGCTTTTCGGATTCGTTCATATATAGTAATATAATTAAAGTTTTTTAAATTAATTATCTTACAATATAGTATATGGCCCGACAAACCCGTCGTCGTTTACGCTATGGTGGGAAAAAAAAGAAAGGTACTCGCGCACGTCCACGCACAAGATCCTCTCCTCGTAAAAGAACTGGTAAACGCAATCCTAAAGGAAAACCCAATCACAACAGTTGGGGGCTAAACAAAGGTACTAGTAAGGGTTGTGTTCGTGTTTGTCTAGGTTCTACATTGCGTTAAGTCCATGGCGGGACTCGAACCCGCAACCTCGAGATTAGAAGTCTCACGCGCTATCCAATTGCGCCACACGGACAAAAAAATTAACGCACCGGTAGGTTTCGATCCTACGACCTCCAGGTTATGAGCCTGGCGCGCTTCCCCTGCGCCACAATGCGATTTGTATATATAGTATATATTTTATTTATATTATTTTTACTTTAATATAATTTAAGTAGTAGCCTTTTTCTTAACCACCTTTTTTACCTTTTTTACAGGAGCAGGAGCAGGTTCTGGTTCAGCAGCAGGAGTATCCTCTTCATCCGAATCCGGTACATCGGTTACCGCTTCTTCATCTGCTACAACCTGCTTCGCCAACTTAGTTTGCTCATCTGCATCTAGTTGAATGTGGCATTTACCCTTAAGAGTAGCACGAGGCTTTACAAGACCCTGTACAAGACGCCACGTTACACCAAACTTACCATTCGCAAACCAAATACCTCCACATTGTACTACAATAGCAACGTTGGATGCCTTGGGAATCAGTTCACTGGGGTGAGACTCACAGTTTTGCGCGTTAAAGATACTTTCTCCGTTGTTATCATATAGTTCAAACTCAAATTTCTGATCGTAATAGGGAAGTTTAATTTTCATAGTAGGCATCTTACTCTTATCAGGTTCACCCGTTTCCTTGTTCTTTGTGTATCGCAGCATAGGAGTCCAAAGCGCATCTACTACTTCAGAGGACATCTTTGCCTTGTTAAACCATTCCTTGGACTTTTCAACCGCATTTTCTTTAATATTGTTTTCCAGAGCAATCATATTTTCAAGAAACTGGCGGGTGTTATCATTAGCATATTCTTGTGTAGGGAACTGAAGAGACATGTCGTAGGACTTGCGTCCAGAATTATCATCGGTCCATTCATTTACACCCCAAGTCAGCATAAGAGGTGTTTGAAGTGTAAGACCCTTTTTAGCAGACGCATTGTAGATAGGTACATTCTTGCCTCCCGAAGCATTAACTTTAGGGGCGCCAAATTGAATATTTCCTAGATCAAAGTTACTGTTACGAACGATACCAGTGGTATCGGCGGGCGCGGAAGAAGAAACGGAGGCAGCAAGAGAAGACATTGTTATTACTCTAACTATACACTTTGTCTTTAAATCAATTTATGTGGAATTGAATTAAAGTATGGTAAATAATTTTCCAATTCTTGGCGTATGTTTTTTTAATTCATGACTAATTATTCTTTTTTAAAAGAATATGGAAAGTTCTTCTTCAATAATAATAAAGGAAACTATGAATCCATATGCTGAATTCTTATTGGGCGAAGAAAAGAAAAAAAAACGAAAAATAGATGACGCGGCGTTTAAAATACCGAAATTTGCCGATTTTGATTTGCTGTTAAAGAATGATTATCGTGTAGCACAACTAAAGGAGATCTGTAAACATTACAATCAAAAAAAATCGGGAAACAAACCTGAATTAATGAAAAAACTCTTTAATTATTTATATTTATCACATAAAGTAATTCCTTTTCAAAAAAATTATCGGTCACACTTGATACGTAGATACTGTAATTATAGTGGTAGTGCCATGTTAAACCGTAAAAAATGTATAAATGATACCGATATATTATCATTAGAGAATTTATCAACTATATCCGTTTATCAATTTTTTAGTTATACAGACAAAGACAACAATATCTATGGTTTTGACTTAAAATGTTTAATTAATTGGTTAAAAAAATCAAAAGGAGTCCCTACGAATCCTTATAATCGTACTACAATACCTTCTGATGTTTTAAATGCTATAACTAACAAAATAAAATTAAGTAAGGTACTTAAATTCCCGTTAATGCTCACGATCCAAAATACGGTATCAAAGGAACAAGAGTCTAGTTATGATTTTAGAATATTAAAGATATTTCAAACAATAGATGAATTAGGTAATTACACTAATCCAGAATGGTTTCTAACGTTATCTAGATTTCAGAAAACACGATTTATACGTGAATTATATGATATTTGGTTTTATCGTTTAGATTTAACAAATGAGGTTCGCCGAAACATTAGTCCACGGGGTAATCCCTTTAGGCGTTTTGCCTTAAATATACAGGTGGATATTATAGCTGTATCCGAAGAAGTATTAAATAAATTCATTTTATCGGTCATGGAAGAATTTGTCTATTATGGAGTTACAGATGATTATCGTAACCTGGGTGCATCTTATATATTAACGGCCTTAACTTTAGTGAATAATGAAGTTGCTGTTGCGTTACCATGGCTCTATCAATCTGTTGTTTCATAAAAATATATTCGTTTAGAAACTTGATTTCATTTCATTTATAATTAAAATATAATTATTAGTGAAATTGACTTAAAAAGGTAACAATATACAAGGTTATAATGCCTCCAAAGAAAGCTGCTCCTAAAACCCCTGCCTCCAAGACTGTCGCTGCTAAGAGCGCCGCCCCCAAGTCCAAACCTGTCGCCAAGGCAGCCGCTCCTGTAGAGACTGCTCCTGTCGTAGAGCAATCTGCGCCAGAAGAGGTTGTACAAAACGAGCTCAGCGAGCAATTCGCCGAGTTCTCGGGACGTCTCACGACTCTTCGCACTCAAATTTCGTCGCTTCTCACCGAGTTCCGTGCGCTTCAAAAGCGTTCCGAGCGTGAGCTCAAGGCGGTACAAAAGGCGAACCAAAAGCGCAAGCGCAAGACTGGTAACCGTCAACCAAGTGGATTCGTCAAGCCCACTCTCATCAGTGATCAACTTGCCTCGTTCCTTGGTAAGCCAAAGGGTTCGGAGCTAGCTCGCACCGAAGTCACTCGTGAGATCAACGCTTACATTCGCGCGAACAAGCTTCAAGATCCCGAGAACGGTCGCAAGATCAACCCTGACAACAAGCTTAAGTCGCTCCTCAGTCTCACTGCCTCGGATGAGCTTACTTATTTTAACCTACAAAAATATATGAGTCCCCACTTCGCCAAGGCGGGTGCTGCGCCTCTTGCGTCTTCGTCCGCTTCGTCGTAAGTAACAAAAGGTTGCTTTAAGGGTTAACAAAATAATTTTTTCGCAATAATAGTTTTAGTTTATGTTGAAATATATCTTTTTTATCTAAAGTTATATTTTCAAAAACTTTTAGTTCTTTGTAATTAGAAGCCAATAGATCAAATTTCAAATATAGTTTTGAAATAAAGATAATACCATTAATAACGTTGGTTTCAAACAACCACTGATAAAACCCTTTTTTAGATCGTGAAACTTTATATTGCTTATATCGTTCGTAATTAACCTCCATCGTACCAAATGATTTATTGTAGTCCGTTCCCGATAATATACACATTTCTCTAAATGAACTTTGAGACATACGTAAACAACGAAGAATGCGCGGCATATTATACAACACAACTGTTTCTTGAAACAAATCCAATGTGCGCAATATATTACAACAACCATAAGCAAACATATCCGTATCCTCGCTTAAACATGCATATGCCTTTTTTTGCAATAGCATCAATGCACAAATCTCATCCGCTTCATATGGAGCATCTATGTACATAATTCCTAGTGTAGTAAGTAGTTCTTTTACAACATCATTATCATGTTTAGTAATACGAACTGATTTATTTTTAATTGAAGCAATTTTTTTTTTATCGTATACAGTGAGTGATTTTAATTGTTCATCTGCTCTTTTTTTCTTATTTGTTCGTGATTCCAAGGTTCGTTGCTTGTAAAAGTGATTTTGTCCATCAAACACAAAAACCGGGATAATAGACTGCTTTAACAACAACATACACAACAAATAAAAGTTATCAAACAATTCTCCTTTGATTTTAAATTTATACATATAAATACTAGTATCAATGACTATGGTCTTTCCTGCTAATTCTGACAAATGTATTGTTTTACTATACCCATTACAATAATTTTTAACAAATTTTAGTAATTGTACTATACCCATCGTTATATTAGTAAAATGTATATTATTTATATTCAATTTATAACACCACAAATTGAATATAATTACCATAATACTGTTTTACTACATACCATTATGGAAGTGATCATTGATTTTGACGCGGCAAGTAAAGCATGGCAACAAAATAAAATAAGCATCGGTAATGGATGCTATGTTTATCGGTGTATCGCTATCACGAAAAAAGGTGAACCATGTAAATGTAAACCTCTACAACATAGTAAATATTGCCGTATACACTTACCCAAAAACCCAATAACGCCTTAAGGGATAGGACAAAATGACCCACACAAAACCACCTACCATTAACCTAATTATATTTACATAGTATTGTTGCAACTTTGTAGGTAAATATGTTTTATACTCTTTTTCATGGTCTATACCATAATTTACCATTAACTGATTGGAAAGTAAAATGATAAAATCTGATATTAAATAAGTGGTAACTATATAAGTCATTCTATTTTTTGGTAACTTTGTTACAAATAACTTAAACTGCATAATGAAATTATAAATTAAACCTAAAAAAGAACCTATGAATGACGATAATTTTGTATTCATACCAAACTGATCTAATATCGCGGCACCAACATTCACTATAAATGCGGTAGTTAATCCTATTACTGCTGATTTTAATACGGGCTGTTTTGGTACTTTATTCATAATATATATATAGATAATACTATTATTTAACCACAAGTATAATCTGAGGTGGAGTCTGCGCTTTTTACACCTAATACATCATTAAAAGCAGCTTGAACAATTCCCAACTGATTATTATACAATCCTGCAATATCCGCATCTGTTTTTGATGCACTAAATGTATTATCGCCTATTGGAGGGGTATTGGCCAGAGTTTGCATTTCGTTGTTAAAATTCGCGGTTGAAAGTTGTTTTTGTTGCCTCAGATAGTTACATCTCTGTTTTTTATGTTTATACTTATTAAACTTTTCAGCAATGTCAGTGTTCGGAGAATCTGTACTTAACGCTAATCCTTCACTATATGATAGATCAATTACCACATAAGTTATTAAGGTAAATAAGGTTGCTCTTAGTATGGTTTTTATATTACTTAGTTTTAAATCGTATTTTAAAAACAATAGTAACGATACCCATATGATTATATATGTAATATTCATGAAGTTATATATATAACCTATAAAAAATCCAATAAAGTCATGCGTAATGATCGGTCTGTATCTACATAAATCCTGCCTAAATGTTCCATATTATACAAATAAGATTCTGATTTACATATCTTCTTAATATACTCTACAAATAAATGACTATCCTTTAAAGTTATGTTAAATAACTTTTTATTATGTTTATGACACCATATCATTGTATCTTGATATTGATTCATAAGTATAGACACTAAGATATAATAACAAAATACATTACTTTTTTCACGATATGATTGTTGTATTTTTATTGCTATATGCGAACCAGAATATAAATCGGAATAAGAAATACCCATATACCTTAATATTTTCATGGCCTGATAACACGAATAAATACGTTCTATATACATCATCCTGTAAAAATGAGTGAGCACTGAAGATTGGCGAGAAATCTCCTTATTGATAAAATAAGCGCGGTAAAAACAAACCAACACTCTCGCCCAAAATTCTCCATACGCTTCGCCTACATGTAAATCTACCGGCAAGGGAAAACACTCCTTTATTCTTTTTTCATCCTCCTTCTTGAAATTTTCAAATCCAAAAAAATGAAATGATTCATGAATCAACACTTTAAACCACTCTTCTCGCCGATATAACACTATTTTATTATTTGGACTACAGTGCCACGTATAAGCAGTATTTACATGAGGTTCTCCTAATACCTCTTTTATATTGCTTAGCTTTTTTTCAAAAGGGGTTAAATACAAATGCAAATAAAGAGGGTTCTTACATTTTTTCTCGCTAAATTGATGGGCAACCTCTACCCAATGTATAATCCACGGTACATATCGTTTATATACTTCTATCTCTGACTCTGAATCTGAAAATAGCGAGAAAAAAATGGTGATACTTACATCTCCATTTTGATAATTGACACGTAAATCGCCTTGAACATTGTTCAAAACATAGTCTTTGATATCTTTTATACTATTTTTTAGTGTATCGTTTAAATCCTTTCTCGCTCTCGATAGTGTCTTAGATGGTGTACGCTCTATATAATATTCTACTTTAGCCATATCTATACTGTGGTATGTTTTATGAAATAATGTATACAAATCAGCGAGAAACCTTTCGTGAATAAAAGGAGTTTGGGGTTCATGATATAAAGGCAAGTGATTCATATGTTGGATAAATGTATTCATATTACATGCCTAGATTTTTAAATTCTAATACCCTATTTAACATGTATCCAAAGGCAAATCCTATTATATTTACTACAATTTCCGCTACGGAACCATGCCAACCATGTATGCGAGAATTTTCTATACCAAAAAAATGATCTATAGGATTTAAATACTTTTCTTCGCCTCTATAAACAATAGAATTGGCCGGATGATTCGTAGAATTAGGATTAGGATTATTCATTAAACATCCACCTAGATATTTTTCTATAAAAAGATCATTTATATCGGCTAAATATTCAAGATATTCCCATACTATACCTAATCCTTGCGATAGAAAAACGTAAGAAGGAAAGAAAAATCCTAAAAAAGCAAAAAACGCGAAATGATTCAACTGGACTCCGTAAAATTCACGCCTTACACACGATGAGTTTGATATATCATCGCACGGACATTGAATAACTAGAGAAAACATGGATAACATAAATAAAATAGATACTAGTAAGAAACCGGTATTAGAATTGTATAGCATCTCTTACTTTTTCAAGAGAATTTAATCTAGTATGCGATTTTCCAGGTACATACATATATAATTCGGCATCTCCTGTTTGTAGTAAAATATCTTTTAATTGTGGATTTTGAGAAAATTTTGCAAATTCAGCACTGTATCGTTCATTATCGTCACATAACATATAAGGAATTGATTTTTTAGATAACGATGAACCACTATTTAAACATAATTTATCACTTTTTTTAAAATCCTTTTCTTTTAACTGTTGTGCGGTAACATAATGATTTACACTGCCCCAGTCCCTTTCTCCTAATCTAAAACGCCCATCTGGTTTCATATAATTATCTGCAAGTTTTTCACGCCATTGTTTATCACGAACTAATTGACTATCTATTACATGTTCAAAATCCATTCTTTCAAAGGGAACCGTTCCAGGATAGTCATGCTTTTTTAAACTATCACTTATAACTAGTCTATCTTTATCCGGTTCTAAATCTAGTAATGGTTCCTTAATAGCTTGACGCTGCTCTTTTGTTAATTTAAATTGCTTATATTTAACAAACAACGGTATATTTGCATACAACCCTTCCGTTTGTTCCAAACAACGATTCATGACCAAATCTTTAATAATCAATGGAAGACTCTGAAATGTTAATAATGATATACCATTTACTTGCATTGCAGTATAATCATTATCTGTAAATTCTAATATAACATAATACATGGGATTGAATAACGACATGTTATGAGGAAAGGGACTTTGTCTAGAACAAACTAACCATTGAGGTAGATCTTTGGAAAGTAATATAATTTTTATATTCATTAATCTCTCAAATATTTCTATAGTCCAAGGTTCACATACATAGTCACCACTCTTAATAAATTGTTTAAAGGCGTTTAAGTCATCTAATTTACGTAAATACTCCTTGTCTTTTAATAAAGTTTTTATATATTTTTGATTTGCTTGGATATGTTGACTTTGCATCGTTAACGTTTTAATATCCTCCATTTTATCTTGAAATAATTCGTCTTGCTCATGAATATTTTTTATTGATGTTTTATTATCTAATAAACGCTGTTTTACCTCTTTTAATTGTATCTTATTATCTTGATGCTTTTGATCTAATATAGTAAACATGGTTTTTAAGGTATCAAACATTGATACACTAATATGATCGGATAATATTCCATTCAAGTAAGCAACTGTCTGTTTTTCAGTTTGATTGATCTGCTTATGTAATACTTTAGACAAACATTCTACTAAATTAGTCTTTGGCGAATAAGATATGTTAGCTATACCTAAGTAATGACCCGAGTCTTGGATATCAGGTTTCACCATATCTAAGGAAAAAGGCATGGACTCTACATATGGTAAAGCTAATTTAGCTGCTGTATAAGGTTCTAATGTTCCTAATGTGGTACCTGCATTTAATGTATGCTGTGATTGTTGAACTTGTTCACGAGCATTGCTAAATAAAAGTAAATGAGGCAACAATTTACTACACATTATCTCATTGGGATTATCGTAGTCTAAATAACTTTCATAACGATGACTAGGGAATTCAAATACACCAATTTTTATACCTTTGTCGTTTGTAATTAAATAGCAATTGTGATAAATAATACCTTTCTTTTCATAACGAGTACATTTTTTCCCTAGTGCTATTGTATTTTTAGGATATTCAAACAAAGGTATTGTATATTGGACCAATTCTTGAGATTTGTCTTCCATCTCTATAGAGGGATCTTCTTTATATACAACATCTTGCAAAGATACCTTGGAATGTACCATTCGTCTTTACATAGATATAATATATTTACTTAAATACTTATTTGCTTTTAATTCTTCCATATAAAACCACATTCGTTTGCGTTCTTCTACAATATCTATATGATCCGGATTCGCTTCAAATACAACCAACGATGTGATTAAATCGTTTTTTTTTACTCGCTTATAAGGAATTTCATAAAATCCACATATATGTTGCAACATAGGTAAGGTATAATTAAGCGAATAATGGATTTCATTTGCCAATGATTGGTCTAGGGATTGTGGTGATTCACTGCAATCCATTGATGATTCACTGCAATCCATTGGTTCTATTTCTGCAATAACAATGTTCATTTATTATAGTTAGTACGTAGTCTTTAATTTGTAAGATCTAATAAATCCATAAATTTAAATCTAATTTTGTTGTTAAAAGATTTATGTAAGGAATTTTGTTGAATATATTCGTATATATTACCCCAATCATCCGATAATACAATTTTATTTAAACCACATTTAATTATAATAAAATAATTTTCGGTAATTTCCTCTATCATCATAATATCATCACTATGCTCTAGCATTAACTTTTGTAAAAAATAAATTAAATCATTAATTACCTTTACATCTATATTGTCTAACAACATGCAATTAGTTATAAAACTACTAATAGACCTTCTATGATCATTTTGTTTATTGATTTCACAAAATTTATTATAATCTTTATCTGGATTACAACTTTCTATATTCTTAAAAAGTTCTATATAACCATTTAATATAGTATTAAAATAGGTCATTAAGATTGGAAATTCTTTTACTAATTCTGTATATAGTTTAGCATATAAACTGGAATAAAAACGATTAGAGGATGCAATTGAAAACAACAAAGACATGACTTTTTCATGTATATCGTCATCATCATATACCGTTCTAATAAGATCTTTTATTTTATTTGTCACATCTTCAAATGTTTTTTCAGATACTTTATTCATTAAAACTCGTATAGTATCTAGATGTTGTTCTGTTTCTGTTTTTTCTTTTATTTCTGTTTTTTTAAAAGATCTTAACATATCCCATCCAATATTTGAACCAGGAGTATGTTTTTTCTTCTTTTTATCTGTTTTTATAAAATAAGGACTTTTTGAATAGTTAGGTGATCCAACTAAATTTGCTAACAAAGTAATTAAATTACGTGATTCATCTGGTATAGTATAATCAAAACCTTTATCTTTTATTGTTTTAAATTCATTTAATTCATATACCATAATCATATACTATACTAAATATATTTATGTTTAATATCATTATCATTATATACTTAAAAAGTCTATTATAAATATATTTAATATGACAACATTTGAAAATTGGGATGATACTAATGTAAATTTAAAAATACCTTTATTAAGAGGTATATACGCATATGGTTATGAAAAACCTAGTCCAATACAACAACAGACTATTATTACCATGCAAAACGGCAAGGATTTAATTGCTCAAGCACAATCAGGTACTGGTAAAACCGGTGCGTTTACTATAGGTTCGTTACAGTATATGGATGAAACTCTTCAAAAACCACAAGTTATTGTTTTATCACCTACTCGCGAATTGGCGCAGCAAACATACTCGGTGTATAAATCTTTGGGAAAAATGATGAACATAACTATTTGTTTAATGAGTGGTAATGTAAGTATAACTGAAAATATAAAATCACTGTCAAATGACCCGCAAATAATAGTTTGTTGCCCAGGTCGTTTAAATGATATGTTACGACGTAACATCATGGACACAAGTAACATAAAATCCTTAATATTAGATGAAGCAGATGAAATGTTATCAGTAGGTTTTAAGGAACAAATTTATCAAATATTTCAGGTACTTCCACAGAATTTATGTGTATCTTTATTTAGTGCTACCCTACCAGTAGAACTTCACGAATTAACCAACAAATTTATGAGAGATCCTATTAAAATACTAGTAAAAAGTGAAATGTTAACTTTAGAAGGTATTGCTCAATATTATATTGCATTAGAAAACGACGGCGATAAATTTAATACCATAAAAGATTTATTTGGTTGGATATCGTCTTCTCAAACTATTATTTATTGTAATAGTGTGAAACGAGTGTCTGATTTATACACCGCCATGCTAAGCGATAATTTCCCGGTATGTTGCATCCACAGTGGCATGGAAAAACAAGAGCGAGACGAAACCTTTCAGAATTTCAAAAACGGTAAGCATCGGGTATGTATTTCTTCAAACGTAACTGCCCGAGGTATAGACATACAGCAAGTTAGTATAGTAATTAATTTTGATATACCAAAATGTGTGCATACTTATTTGCATCGTATAGGACGATCAGGTAGATGGGGAAGAAAAGGAACGGCTATTAATTTTGTAACGAAATATGATATTCATATCATGAAAGGAATTGAAGAAGTGTATCAAACTTCTATAGAAGAATTGCCTCAAGACGTGGTCGTTTAACCTAGTATATTATTGTATGTAATTACATATAATAATATGTATCAGACATCTTATATATTAGAAGAATTTTCCCTACCAATTATGTTAACAAAAGACGTTAAACAATTAGATTCTCAAATTATAGAAGAGTTAGAATGTTTAGAAACAAAAGATGATACGACAAAACCCATGCATCATTATCTATTTGAACCAAACACCGACTTTAGTAAAACATTGGTAAAACATTGGTCGACCAATTACACTACCAATAAGCAATTTCTTAATGATTCTATTTACTTGTATACTCATTATAAACCCAAAACTCCTTTAGTGTTAGATGATTCAATTCAAGAAACATGGAAACAAATAAAAAACGATGAAGGTTTTATCCAAAAATATCAATATATCGAATGGGATCATTTGCTGTTTCTTAACGAATCTCCTATCGCCATGTTTTATCTTTCCGCTAGTACGATCATGTCTCCACTTTTATCCCTAATCACTCCTATTTTCATTTTTTTTCTACCCTTCTTAATGCTACGCATGAAGAAAATACCAATCACTATGGAAAAATACATAGAAACATTAAAAACACTTATGCAACGTCACGCTGTTGGTGCATTATTAACTAAATTTTCTACATCAAATCTAAAAGAAAAGGTATCCTTACTGGGAAGCTTAGGATTCTTTATCTATTCCATGTACCAAAATGTACTTATTTGCTATCGCTTTATCTTTTACTTTAAGAAAATTCACGAACATATCAAAACAATTAAACAGTATCTTACCAAAGTGAAAATTCATATGCTAGAATTGGATAAATCCATGAAACAACTCATTAGTTATAAACCGTTTAGAGTAACGATGGAAAAACGCATGGTAGATATAGATCAATTGATCACGGCGTTGGACACTATTAAACCATTATCGTACTCGGTTACAAATATATTTGAAATAGGTGTCGTCATGAAAGAATTTTATATGTTACATACTAGCGAGACATATCATAAAACCATGTTGTATGCATTTGGTATGACTGGTTATTTGCAATGTATTTATGCGTTAACCAATAATTCTAATATTCATTATTGTAAGTTAAGTAACAAGCAAACCTCCATGAAAAATGCCTATTATCCTAGTTTAAAAAATAATCCAAACGCAATTAAAAATAATATAGATTTAAAGAAAAACTATATCATAACCGGACCTAATGCATCTGGGAAAACCACTATATTAAAAACAACCTTTTTAAATCTTTTATTTTCCCAACAAATCGGCGGGGGATTCTATGATAAAGCAAAAATTAAACCTATTGACCATTTCTATTGCTACATGAATATTCCAGATACATCCGGACGCGATAGCTTATTTCAAGCTGAAGCAAGACAATGCAAAGATATACTTGAACAAATAGCAGCAACACCAAAGGACAAGTCTCATTTTATTATATTTGATGAACTTTATTCGGGAACAAATCCATTTGAAGCATCCGCGGCGGCATACGGTTATCTAAAATATATGAATAGCATGAAAAACGTTAGATTTTACTTAACCACCCATTTTGTGGATCTTTGCGAGAAATTAGATAAAGAAAAAAAGATCGTAAATAAACACATGCAAACCAAACCCCAAAAATCAAATATACAATTTACATACAAAATTGCTTCAGGTATATCTACCATTAAAGGCGGTATGCACGTATTAAACCAACTAGCCTATCCCAGCATAATTACAGAAGAAGCTAGCAAACAACTCGAATTATGCGATTAACCAAGACACTGGGTTGCCAATTGATCCGCCTTAGCATTGCCTATGCTATGCACATCCGTTGCACCAGTATGAGCACGAATGTGAATCAAACTAACACCAGGGGTATCTTTAAATAACTCATAACCTTGTTGTACAAGTTCTTTATTAGGAATGTCTTTTTTCCATTCTTGCTTAGCACATTTATCGCCGTAAGTCGTAAAACAACGTATCGCATATTCTGAATCCGTACCTATCACAATCGTCTTGCCGGCGTGTATATCCTTTTCTATAGTAAAGTAGGCAACAATAATAGCGAGAAGTTCTGCCCTATTATTGGTTTGTTTACCGGTGATCCGTTTAGATACATTTCGCGGATCATTCTCTTGAAAATAAATACCGATTCCAGCTTGGGCATTTATTTTTCCATTGTTAGTGCACGCACCGTCGGTATATACATAATAATCAACCATTGTATAATACATAGGTAAGAAGTTTTAAATCCATTATTAAAAATGTTTAGATATAGTAATGAACTATATAAATATAGTAATATGTATAAGTTGTTTACTTATTATTATATATTATATACAATCCCCAATAAAAGAAGGTGTTACATTTAGAGAAACCTGTATGGTTGATGCATTAAATAGAAATAATATTTCAATAGATTATGATAATAAACTACTAACTAAGGGCAATAAATCTTTATATTATGGAACTCACTTTAATTCAAAAAAAGGTGATAAAAATTGTAACGATAAAATACGAACAAATCAATTATTAAAAAAAAATAATATATCAGTACCAAATTTCTATGTATGGGATACTTCACTATCCAGCGATAGTAATTTATATAATATAAATAAACTCACATACCCTTTAGTAGTAAAACCGAATATAGGGACACAGGGATATGGAGTAACTACTAATATTGAAAATGAAACTGAATTACTAAAAGCCATCAATCCTTTACTAGATAATCAAAATCCAAGTAGGCGTATTATAATAGAAGAACATTATAATGGAGATAATTATAGAATCATGGTGTTTAACAATAAAATTATGGGGATTGTAAAACGGGATAACCCATATGTAATAGGTGATGGTAAATCAACTTTAATAAAGTTAATAAAAGAACATAAAACGAGTAAATATAAAATTCATGAATATGATGTTCCTTATATTAAAACACAAGGAGTTCATTTAAATACAATAATACCTGCGAATAAAAAAATTATTGTATCAAAAGTGAATAATTATCATAATGGAGCACCAATCTATAACATTCCATTAAATAATGTTCATCCTGATAATATAACTATGTTTAAAAATGCGGCACAAGTATTAGGTATTAATCTTACTGGAATTGATTATATGTGTAATGACTTAATGACCCCTCATTATATAGATGGAGTGATTATTGAAGCGAATGAAAGACCTGATCTTGCTATTCACTGTGATAGTTCTAGTAAATCACAAAATAAACATTTTATAAATAAGTTTTTAAACTTAATTTTTCAATAGTAAACTATATACATAAATGCGGTTAAATATACATATATTTTTAGGTTTATCTTGTAAATGAACTCTTCTATTGTATACGTATATTTAGGCATAGTAATGATAATCGTACTAGCAACTACATTTTATGTGCGAACGATTAAAACTAAATTAGATACTAAAGTGGATGCCATGTTTCAACTAGTCCAATCTTTAGTCAATGAAGTCAATCAATTAAAATCCTCTCAATTTGCATCTTCTAAACCCAAAGAAGTAATTGAATTAGATATTAATTCAAGTAATAATAAAATAGTTGTAACAGAAAACCAAGAAAGCGGTGACGAAGAAAGCGACGACGAAGAAAGCGACGACGAAGAAAGCGACGACGAAGAAAGCGGTGACGAAGAAAGCGGTGACGAAGAAAGCGGTGACGAAGAAAGCGTAGACGAAGATTTGTTTAAAAAAACTGTACATATTATCAATGAATCTCCTCATCAAGTAAATATGCACTCAGAGGTCTCGCAAGCGGTCTCGCAAGATATACAAGATGTAAAAGTACAAGAAGTATCTGTAGATTTACACGAAGTATCCGTAGATTTACCAGAGGTATCCGTAGATTTACCAGAGGTATCCGTAGATTTACCAGAGGTATCCGTAGATTTACCGGTGGTATCCGTAGATTTACCGGTGGTATCCGTAGATTTACCGGAAGTGGATGTAGAAGAAGTAGAAATAAAAGCAGTACAATTAGAATCTGATGAAATAAATTATGAAAAACTAACGGTAAAAGATTTAAAGGAAATGGTTACTAAAAAAGGCGGGAAAGTTACTGGTAAAAAAAAAGGTGAATTAATAGAGTTTTTATTATCTTAAGGTATTATAATGAACTGGGGTACTTGTAAAAAAGCAAGTAATAATATACACTTTGATTTTCCTCCTATCATGAGCGACGGACGAAATTATTCTTCCTGGCAACCAAATGCAATCATGAATAACCAACTTGTAGTCGGTAATAATATTAATAGTAATGCTGATTACAGAGCATTTTTAACAAAAAACGCTGATAAAATCATAAAACAAAATCAATTAACAGCGTGTGGTGGATGTTGTAATTGTTTAAACATACCATCTTCTGTAAAAACTACCAACAGTCCTTATTTATATAAATCGTGTAGTGATTCTACCCAGCCATATGGATATGAAACTAGTGATTTAAAAGAAATGTATTTATCTCGCGAACAATTAAATAGAAAACGTCAACTACCTAGTTTAACAGAGCAAGACTATATTCAAATGAATGATCCTCATTCTTCAGCGAAAAAATAATTTAAACAGTATACAGTATATCTATATCAATGAATATTTTATCTATTGATATTGGTATTAAAAATCTAGCCCATTGCCTTTTACATTTAGAAAACAATAAGGTAACTATAGTAGACTGGGAAGTAGTTAATTTAACCAAAGAAGAACCGGTAAAATGTGAAATGTGTGAAAATAAAGCAACCTATACGTGTAGTAAAGGTAGTTATTGTAAGATACACACTCGTAAACTTCCATATTTTATCCCATCCAAAGAATATCCTTTAGAAAAACTATCTAATAAGACTTTACCAGAATTAATTGAAATAGCTGATCATTATCGTGATACAAAACCATGGGTTGGATTAAAATACAACACAAAGTCAAAAACTAGTTTATTAAAAGATTTAAAGGTGATAAAAGATACAAAACTCTTTACTAGTACTACCAAATCAAAAACAAAAGACTTTGATGTAGTAACTTTAGGAAAAACCATACGAGACAAATACGATGAGAGATTTAAACACTATACTATAGATACCATACTTATTGAAAATCAATTGGGAAATATAGCTCCGAGAATGAAAAGTATTCAAGGAATGGTAATTCAATATTTTATTATGAAAAATCAAGATAAGATAGAATGTATATCTGCTACAAATAAACTAAAACGATTTATAGGGAAAAGTAGTAAATACTCTGAACGGAAAAAAAAAGGTATGGAAGTTACAAAGCAATCTCTAGAGATTCACGAAGAACTGTGTGAATGGAAATCTCATTATGCAAGTCATAAGAAAAAGGATGATTTAGCAGATTCTTTTTTACAAGGTATTTGGTATATAGAACACAATATATTAAATGCGGAATACTTAAAATTATAAGTTCTAGATAATTCATAATGAGTCAAAACGATATTATAGAAATAAGTTCGTCGCAACCCAAAGAAATCAATATTTCAAGTCCATCGGTTAATTTCGGTGGAGGTATTGAATTACTTATGAATGATAAAAAAAAAGATGGTACCAAAAGTCCTACAAGTGATATTAATATCAGTGATTTAACAAATCTAGAAAATGAATTAAATGATCTCTCTAACCCCACAGACTCTAGTACAATAAAATTAACTGATTTAAATGGTAGTAGTGCCGATATCAAAACGATAAATGAAACTGCTCCTAAGAAAGACGATAGCATGTTTACTTCCATATTTTCATCGTCTAACAATGAGTCTAAGAAAGAGGATATAAAAATAGAACCTATTTCTCCTAGAAAAGTATCATTTCAAGCAGAAAAACCTAGTCAGGATAGCGGATTAGGTAAATCGGCGGCTGGAGATATGAATGGGTCTGCAAAAACGTGGGATGGTTATGGAAAATTCAACAATGTACCGATTGATCCCGATAATGCAACTATTCCAAAAGCCCCTGAAATGTCAAAGGAAGAGTTATTAAAAGCAAAATTTGAGTATTTAAGAAAATTAGAACGTTTAGAAAAAAAGGGTGCCACTTTAACAAAACAGTACACCATGGATTCACCATTAGCAGAAATGCAAGGCGAATATGAAACCTTGATGAGTGAAAAAGAAAAACAAAATGCAGTCCAATTTCAAGGTAAAATGCTCATGGCGTGTATTACAGGAATAGAATTTTTAAATAATAAATTTGATCCATTTGATTTTAAGTTGGATGGTTGGGCTGAACAGGTCAATGAAAATATAGGCGATTACGATGAAATATTTGCCGAATTACACGACAAATACAAATCCAAAGCAAAAATGGCACCAGAAATCAAACTAATGTTTCAATTAGGAGGCAGTGCTCTTATGTTGCACATGACGAACACCATGTTTAAATCCGCCATGCCTGGTATGGATGATATCATGCGTCAAAATCCCGTATTAGCGCAACAATTTACACAAGCCGCCGTAAATTCCATGGGAGAGCAAAATCCAGGGTTATCTGATTTCATGAACAATATGATGAATACCGATGAAAGTCAAGGACCTCCTCCACCCATGAAAACAAAAAATATGCCTCCTTCTAGACGACCAAATACCCAATCGTCGTTTGATCCCGATACCAACCAAGGAGTCAGCGGAAGATCGGGGTTTGCACCCGTATCCAAAGGACCAGAGCAAACGGTGCGCCGACCTCGTCCCGAGATGAGTGGTCCATCTAGTAAAGGACCTTCTTCGCCGGACATTAGCAATATCTTAGAAGGATTAAAGACGAAAAAGGTGGAAGTTAAGAAGGATGATTCTAGTACCATTAGCATTCAAGAATTAAAAGAGATGCATGCGGACATGGGTATGAGTGTAGGTAAATCGGGGAAATCAAAGCGTCGTAATAAATCCGACAGTAGTAACACCATTAGTCTGGATATTTAATATTAATTATAATCAAACTAAAAATATCCCATCGTCCATATTGATTATAATTTAAAACATATCATTATATTATTATGATAATCTCCAGAGTAGGTAACAGTGAATTTTTCAGAAGTAGAGGAATCCTTCTTCCCGGACATTACTAATATCTTAGAAGGATTAAAGACGAAAATCAGTCATTTCTTGATCTAAACTAACTAAATTTAAGTCCTTATTATCGGACATAGTTAGAATAAACTATAATTTTATTTTAACTATGGGACAAAAAAATTAAATGATTTTATAAATTTTTAGTTTTATTTCATTGATAATATCTTTTTAAACAAAAAATATTATCAATGAAATAGTTTGAATTTTTTACAAAATCTATATTTGTTTAACCTTTACCTAAACTATAGGGTCATCCGGTGGCGGCATATCGGGGTCTTCAGGTGCTTCTAGAGCGTCCATCGGAGCATCTGCTGCTGCGGCATCAGGCGGAACCCCCATATCTGGGGTACCCGCACCACCTCCTTGATCTGTGGCCTAATCCATTGCGCCACCAAGGGCTGCATCTAAACCCGCCAATGGGTCACCCATTGGGTCAGCACCTTGATCGCCAAAAGGCGCGTCCATATCGACCATAACTCCATCCATATTTGGGGCTGCACACCCCTTACCCATGAGTGCTGTTCAACTTCAGAAGAAAAGTACCGTATTGTGTGTCTGAAACTATTATTAACCTCTCATCATCGTTCCAATAATAATTTGACCATTGTCCAGTCGTTCCTGCCCCATTCGATTCATTATAACTATCAAAATAACCTATTTCAATGACACTAAGCATGTCTCCAGTTATAGCATCTCTATTAATTTCATGTATTCGTAATCCATTTTTATAACAACTATGAAAGATATAATCTTTGCCGTCGATATGATGGATATACAGATTATGATTACTACTAATTTGACCATTGGACCACATATTGCCACCAAACCAATTTTCATTAACAGTACCATCATTGTTGAAACGCATCAGTTTGGGAGCTACATTATCATCCTCTAAAAATGGCTTCAAATCGTAAATTATAATCGTATTTGTTGTAAGAAACTCATCATTTGCAAATATATATCTGCCATCATTACTATACCATATTTGATGCATGTATCCATTCATGCCGGTATATTGTTTGTAATCATTTAAAATATGTTTTTGGTGCCAATGTAGTGGGTTGGTTACATCTATTACGTAAATACCAGTGTCTTCTCCCGACGCAAACGCGTACGTTTTAGAACCTGGTACAATAACCCCCTCCGCTCCTGTTCCCTCCCCAACAGTGAGTCCTCCAGTTCCTGCAGCTCCTCCAGTCGTGACTTCTCCAGTTCCTGAATGTCCCCCGCCTTCTACAATCCCTACGCCTTCTACACCCCCCCCGCATTCTACGACCCCTCCACCTGCTGCGACCCCTCCACCCCACCAACCGTATACTTCCAAACCGTACCAGGTAAGCAATCCGTAACCTTGATTTCGCAATAACTCCCTCAGTTCATTATGTTTCAAGAAACCAAGAACATGATCACCAACAGACATTGAGAGTCCATTGAAGATTCCTTGGTCTGGGTCGGAAAAGTTAATTTGTGCGCTGCCACTATCGTCTCTTGCATCAATTGCGGACGCCATTGGATTAAGTAGTTTTGCTATTTCCAATACTCTTGAAGCATGTACGTTTCCGTTCGCAGCTAGTTCTACCGTTATATCATATTTACCAGTCAACCAACCTCGGTCTTCATCATCTTCCGTAAAATGTAGAAAACTGCCACTTTGGTCTCCCGCAAATACTTGCTCGACGATTTCTTCTCCTACGATAGGTATCGCTAGTAGATCTTGTATTATGGACTCGGTATCTCCAACTAATATTAGAATATGTTCACTCATAAAATTAGGATATAAATTTCTTAATAAATCATTCATTTCATTCACCAACAATTGTGTCTCTCGGTTTGTATTGGCGCGTCTTTCGTTGTAGTACGTATATGTAACTAAATCGTGAAAGTAAATTGATGAATCGTTTATAAGTATGGGTTGTTCTGCTGAAGCGCCAGGAATTATCTTTGAATTTAATGCAAACATATAATTATATCCCCCAGCTGTAGGATGTTCATGTGGGGTTTTGCTTGTGACGTCGGGTCCATGAACGTTAACGCTGGGTCCATGAACGTTATCGCTGGGTCCATGAACGTTATCACTGGGTCCATGACTAGAAGCATTTGTTGTTTGTCTATCTGCATAATTTAAGGCAGACGATCCAAGGTTCGGATCCATTTCTTGTGGTATATCTGTACTAGTAGATTCTACAGAGCCTAAAACATATAAGATTCCATTGATTTCATCAACATATACGTTGTGCGCAGTAGACGTTGATCGTATTACTCCATTAACAGTAACTTGTTCGATTGCATTTACGATTGCTAAATGAGGATATACCCAACTATCAATTCCTTCTAATGATATAACTTGAATGCCACCTGCGGTTTCATTTACACAATAACAATAATTTTCGTACACTTTCATGTCAGACCAAAGACTACCGCCGTGACCTATTTCAGATATTAGAATTAATTTATTACTTACGATACGAAATATACTTAGTTTATCAAAATAACCCACCAGAGCATATTTAATTCCAGCGGGAGATTTATACCCCCAACAGTCACTACTGTGCAACGGAGGATCATAATTATAGTGATCTAATAATGTAATGTTATCTGAATATTGATAGGGTAACATCGTATCACTTGTTGCGTATTCTGACAGACCTCTTAAATAGGATAATAAGTAATTAACATCTGCTGTTGCATCATTTATATGTTCATCCAACATGTTTATCACCTTATTGAGAATGTTTACATGGGTTTGATTTGCTCCTCCGCCTAGTCCTACTGTTCCACCACCATCACCAGCCGCCGGTCCAACCACCGGCCCACCACCACCACCACCACCACCACCACCACCACCACCACCACCAC
>MDTG01426051.1_pt1 | contig 30919 bp, 33 predicted proteins | sample 811421 | NCBI WGS metagenome assembly MDTG01 (sample SAMN05326645, study PRJNA326480) | marine metagenome | isolation source: seawater | place: Pacific Ocean: South East | collected 2011
TGTGGAAGCGCAGTAATGCGTGTAGCTGACCAGTACTAATAGCTCAATTGGCTTGATTTATGCACTGAAAAAAATTTTATTATCTAATTTTCATAAAAAAATTGATATTTTTATATTAAATAAAAAACTGTATTAACACATTAAATTTTTATCAATAAAAACTTTTGTAGCTGGATTAATAGCTCTCAAATGGATAAAGTTTAAAATTATATTTTCTAGAATTAGATGAAAACTCTATCAAAAGTATTTATTGCAACATCTAGCTTTTCAGCAGTTACAAAAAAAATAAATAATATTGCAAAAAGAAAAAATATTATATTTATAAAAAATCCTTTAAAAAGAAAATTAACCTCTGATCAATTATTGAAATATGGAAAAGATTGTAAATATATTATTGCAGGTACAGAAACTTATGATCAAAAAACTTTAGATAAGTTGAAAAAACTAAAATATATATTTAGGCTTGGATCGGGAGTAGATAATCTTGATGTTGAGTATTTAAAATCAAAAAAAATTAAATTTGCCAAATCTAAAATTACTCCAGAAGTAGCTGTAGCTGAATTGATAGTAGGATATATTTTTTCAATTTACAGAAATATTATTGAACATAATAATAATGTAAAAAAAAAAATTTGGAAAAAGCAAATGGGCTTTATTTTAAATGGAAAAATATTGGGCATTATTGGTTATGGCAAAGTTGGAAAATATCTTCATAAAATATCAAAAAGTTTTGGGATTAAGATTCTTGTAAATGACAAAAAAAAAATAAGTCAGAGAAATACTAACTTAGAAAATCTATTAAAGAGATCAGACATAATCTCTGTAAATATAAATCCTAATTCAAAAAAAAAACTTCTTGATAAAAAAAGACTAAAATTATGCAAAAAAAATTCTATAATTATAAATACATCAAGACCCGAAGTTCTTGATTATGAATATCTGTACTTAATGTTAAAAAAGAAAAAAATTCTAGGAGCGGGTCTTGATGTATTTGTGAAAGAACCATATTTTGGAAAATTAACTAACTTACAAAATGTGGTTCTAACCCCGCATATTGGCAGCTATTCAAAAGAAATAAGATCAAAGATGGAAAAAGAGGCTATACTTAACATACTAAATACAGATTTTTAGAAATGAATATTATTTTTGATTTTGATGGAGTTATTCTCAACAGCCACAAAGTTAAGACAAAAGCTTTTTATGAAGTATTTAAATCTTACGGAAATAGCATTGGGGTTAAAGCGAGAAAATTTCATGAAAATAATATCGGTAAATCAAGATATTTTAAATTTAAATATATTTTTAAGAATATTTTAAATAAAAAAATCACTAAAAATGAATTAGCAAGAATAGATAAAAATTTTAATTTTACTGTTGAAAAAAAAATTAGATATATGTTTCCTACAGAAAATTTATTAAAATTTCTTAAAAATAAAAAAAAATATCATAACTTTTATATATCTACTGGTACACCACAAAAAAAAATAGTTAATATTCTAAAAGAAAAAAAACTATTTTTTTTTTTTAAAAAAATTTATGGTTCACCAAGATCAAAACTTCAACACTTAAATGAAATTAAAAAAAAAAACATACAATCTTTATTTATTGGAGACAGTTATGAAGACTATAAAGTGTCAAAGCAAGCAAATATTAACTTTCTTTTAAAAATGAATTCTGAAAACTTATCTCTAAGAAAAAAAAAAAATATAAAAAAAATTAATTCTTTTAAATATTTAGAAGGACATATTAAATTTTTAAATTTAAAATATAAAATATGAAAGAAAAAATTCTTATCACTGGTGGCTCTGGTTTTATAGCAGGTCATTTAGCAGATTTACTGACTGAAAAAGGATATCAAGTAATAATTTTTGATAAAAAAAAAAGCAAATATTTTAATAAAAAGAACCAATTCATTATTGGAGATATAAATAAAGTAGATCAGGTCGTAAAAGCTACAAAAAAAGTAGATTTTGTATATCATTTTGCTGCAGTAGCTGATTTATATTTAGCAAATGAAAATCCATTTAATACACTAAAAACTAATATATTTGGTACAATTAATGTTTTGGAAGCATGCAGGATCAATAAAATAAAAAAATTTATTTACGCAAGTTCAATTTATTCTTTAAGTGAGCAAGGAGGATTTTACAGTATAAGCAAACTTTCTTCAGAAATGATAGTAGAAAGTTATGCAAAAAAATATAAATTTTCTTTTATATGCCTGAGATTTGGATCGTTATACGGTGAAAGAGCCAATTCTTTTAATACACTTCAAAATTTTATAAAAGAAGCAATACGTAAAAAAAAAATTATTAGAAAGTCAGATGGTAATGAAATTAGAAATTATATTCATGTATTAGATGCAAGTAAATTATGTATAGAAATTTTAAAAAAAAAATACTCGAATTGTTATTTGAATATTTTTGGTCCAAAAAAAAAGAAATTAAAAAATGTTTTACTATTTATTAAGTCAAATTTATCTAAATTATATTTAAGATTTAGTAAAAAAAATCATATGATTTATAACTATAAATTAAATCCTTTCACTTATAAATTGAGAAAAGGAAAATCAATAAAACTCAAAAGTTATACCAATTTTAAATACAGTCTAAAAAAACTTATAGAAGTTGAAAAATTAAAATATGAAAAAAAAAAGTAAACCTGCTATTTTGATTCATATAAAACTAAACAGTCAAAGACTTAAGGGTAAAAATCTTAAAAAAATTGGAAAAAAACCACTTTTAATACTGACTTTTGATAAATTAAAAAAATATAAAGATTTTTTTGACATATATGTTCATTCTTCAAGCAATCTTATTAAGAAAGTATCTAAAAATTATCAATTTAATTTTTTAAATAGACCTAAAAAATTAGATTTACCAAACGCCCAAGGAAATGAGCTAATTTCTGATTGTATAAAAAGAATTGAAAATAAAATAATAATACAACTATTTGTAACTAACCCATTCATTCAAGTTTCAACACTTAAAAAAATTTATAAATTATTAAATAATAATTCTAAAATTGACTCTGTTACTCCAGTGTATCCAATTTATAATAGACTTTGGTATAATAAAAAAGCAGTAAATCATAAATATAATAAGCTTGTTGGAACTCAATTTATGAAACCAGTTTTTTTAGAAACAGGAGTATACTGTTTTCGAAAAGAAATTTTCAAAAAAGAAAAAACAAGAGTGTGTAAAAAAAATAAATTATATAAAATTACCGAACTCGAGTCATTTGATATAGATACGGAACTTGATTTTTATATAGCATCAAGATTAATTTTAAAAAACAAAAAGTAATTTTATTTAAATTTATTAATTATTATTCTCTAAAAGAATTTAATTTATTTTTTTTATATTAAAACTGCTAGACAATATATTGACACTATCTTTTCCTTCATTAAATAAAAGATCAATAATTGATAAATGAGATAAAAAACCGTTGTAATATTGTTGATATTTAATGTCTTTATAATTCAATACGTATAATTCAATATTGTTTGAATTTATAATATTCATATCTTTTTCTAAATAATTTATAGCACCAGGGTTTGCTAAATATTTTTTATCACCTAAAAAATTACAAATATTTATTAGTTTTGAAGTCTTCTCTCCAGTTATATCTAATTTTGATGATAAAATAATTTTTCTTTTTATATTTAAAATTTCTAAAATTAAATTTATTAATATAATATTTATATTAGATAAATGTAATTCCTTATTTATTTCTTTTTCAATACTTTCAAAAAGAGGAAAAATTTTTTTGAAATATTTTGTCTTAGAGTAATTAGTTTGGATAGTTTTAAGATGTTTTTTAAAAAAATTTTGATCATCTACAACAACATCTTTTAATAATTGATCCCTTTTACCTTTTGTTTTTACTGGAACAGATATTATCTGTTCACCTAGATTTGATTTTATTTTATTTCTTTGTTGCCATGATCTTTTATCAAACTGAACATCATCTAAAAAAATAAATTTGTTTGAATTTATAATTAAATTAAAATAACCAATCCAAGGAAGATATGTTGGTTGACTAATAGCTATCATTTAATTTAAGTTCGTAATTATTTAATTTCTTTTTAAATGATAAGTTATTCCAATAAGAAATTATTTTTTTATTAGATTTTAAAATATTGATATGGATACTATTTGCTTTTATTTTTTTTGCTATTAATATTATATTATAAAACATTTTTTTAGATAAGCCTTTTTTCCTATATTTTGGAATTGTGTACAGATCTCTTACATAAATATTTTTTTTACTTAAATTTTTATATATAGAACAAAAGCAGGCTACAGAGTTATAATAAATTAAAATATAAAAATCTGCCTTTTTTAAAATATAATCAAATTTAATTTTTTTTTTTTTAACTTTTTTTTTAAGAATTTCTTCTAAATAATCAACATACAAATTAGTAAACTCATCTTGTTTTGACTTACTAAGTTTTTTGAACTTAACTATCATTCTTATACTTTTTTAAATTATAATGTTTATTTGTATTTATATTTTTTTTTGATCTTGTAGATGCTCTTTCAAATTCATCAGTAGGTGGATTAAATTTAAATCCCAGCAATTCTTTTTGAAAATCAGTTAATTTCTTATAAACTTTAAGAGGGGTATTTTTTGTATGATCAAATGTAGGTTTAAGGAACCACCTTGAATAACTAAATATCATTCCGTATCTTTCCTGGTTTGTAAACTTTTCTGAACTTCCATGCCAGACTGAAGCATTAATAATTATTACAGCGCCTTTCTTGCTAGTCAAAATTTTTTCATTTGGATATTTTTTATTTTTTTTTGGAAAACCTTCATAAAAATGACTCTTCGGAACTATTCTAGTTGCTCCGTTTATTTTTGTAAAATCATCTAACAGCCAAATTACTTGTATAATTAGTGGATATTTAGATTTAGCGACTCTTGCATCATTATGTAATTGTTGCGCAAATCCTTTTCTTGGAGATCTTACTGCGGACTGTCTTAAAATGATCTTTTCATTTTTATTAAATGATCCAGCAGATAAGGTTTTTTTAACAATATTTATAATTTTTTTGTGATCTAAATATTTTAAAAATTTGTTATCTTTATTATGAAGATTATAAATAGTCTCCTCTAAAGGGTTTTTTATTTTTGTTTTTTTATTAAATATTTTAAAATTTTTCTTTGATATTTCTTTAAGTTTATCGCACTCAGAATTTTTTATTACATTTTGCAAAATTGTATAACCTTTATTTAAAATATTATTTATATTTTTTGTTTCAGTCATTTTTTCTTGCCACTTTATAAAGGTCTTCAATCAATTTTACGTTGTATCCTATTTCACTAAATTTAACTAACAACTTTTTTTTATTTTTTATAGTTAATATAAAATTTTTAATTTGTTCATCACTAGCAAGTTTTTTGTTATTAAATAATATTTTTTTTTTCTTTAGAAGGGAATTTTCTATTTTGTAAATTTCTCCTTTTGGCCAATTGATCATTCCTTTAGTTCCATAAATTTTTATTTCGCTTACATTTTTTGGAGTATTAAGTCGATATCCTAATTCAAAATTAACTATACAACTATTATAAAATTGGATTTGTCCAGTTGCAAATTCTTCATTATCAAATTTTTTAAAGGGAATTAGTTTTTTATTTTTATTTGTTTTTGTTAATTTGTTAGTTATAAAGCAACTTAACTTTTTTACTTTTGGAAAATTTAAAAACCAACTAATAAGATCAAAATAATGAGATCCATAATCAATTAGTGGTCCACCGCCACTATATTTTTTACTGGAAAAGTAATGGCTATGTTTTGGTATTCCATCAAAATTCAACTTTTTTATACTGATAAAATAAATTTCACCAATCAATTTTTTTTCAATTATTTGTTTAATTTTTTTAGATACGGGTCTGAACCTTTGATGAAAAGCACAAGTAATAATTTGATTTTTTTTTTTTAACTTTTTAATTTTTATAAAATCTTTATAACTTGTAACAAAAGGTTTTTCCACTATAGCATGCGCATTTCCTTTTATTGCATCTATTATATTTTGAAAATGTATTGCTGGCGGTGTACAAATAGCAGAAATATTTATGTTTTGTAACTTGTAAAGTTTTTTTGAATTTGTAAAAACTTTATTTACTTTTGCATGATATTTTTTAAAATTAGATTTATTTTTATCGACTAAAAAAATATTAGTTATCGATTTTTTATTTAACCAAATTGGAAAATGAAATTTTTTTGCAATATGACCAAAACCTATAATTGCAAGTTTTGTTTTTTTCATTATTTAAAAAATTTTTCTAACTCTTTAAAAATAATATTGGCATATATTTTTTCACCATTTTTATTTAAATGAATTCCATCTGGAAGTGGTCTACAAATATTATTGGGGTCTATTTTTATTGTTTCTTTATAGACATCTATAAAATTAACTTTATTTTTTTTTGATATTTTTTTTATTATTAAATTATATTTTTTTAAATTTTGATTTAAGTTTTTATTGTTAATTTCAAAACGATTATTCAGCAATTTATGGTAATTAATCATATATATTTTTTTTGCATCAAAATTTTTTAATTTCAATATAATTTCATTTATATTTGACTCAAATGTTTTGGGTGCAACATTTGGCATGCCCTTTAATGATTTATAATGCCAACTATCATTAATACCTAATTGAACAAGTATAATACTTTTACTGTTTATTTTTTTTAATATTTTAGGGAGTATTTCTAATGCTATTCTTGAGTTAAGGCCAGTAATTGATTTTATATAGATATTTATTTTTTGTTTATTTTTTAATCTAATTTTCTTTTTTAAAGCCTCACCCCAGTTTGTTTGTAGATTTTTTTTATATTTTATAATCGAGTCTCCAAATAGAATTATTTGATTATACATTTCATATATTTTTTAATTTTTTAAAGAGATTAGAAATTTTACTATCTTTAGCATCAATCTTTTTCATTGTTCTGACCGTTTCCTGGGGGGCATTCTTTATTGCTATTCTTAATATGTTCATCCAATTAACATTATTCTTTGATCTTGTTTTTTCAATTTCATCAATAACTCTAAGATATTTTTTAATTTTTTTATTTTGATATATCTTTTTCATATATTGGTTTGTTTGCTTTTATACTCTTCTTAGCACTTTTGTTTAAAATTTTAAAGAAATGAGATGAGCAAATACCTATTTTTGGTCTGAGTGAAATAATATTATCTTCTCTAAATTTTTCACCTTTTTTGATATCTTTCTTAGAGAAGATGGATCTTCTTTGAGAAAAATTATAACTATTTGTCTTAAGTTTATAGTTTAAAATTTTGTGTACTTTAAATGTATATTTTTTTAATTCTTTAAATTTATCTGGTGTAAGGGAAAAAGCTTTATCAGATGACTTTATTTTATTATTTAAAATAAAATGTTTTTCTATAATCACGATTCCTTGGGTGGTAGCGGCAATAGATGAGTAAATATCATTAGTATGATCTGATAGGCCCAATGGTATATTTTTAAATTCCTTTTTTAAAACATGAAGTCTTTTTAAGTTTGTTTCCTCGTCTTTTGTTGGATATTTGCTAACACAATGAAGAATTATTATTTTTGAATGATATTTTCTTATAATGTTGATACAATTTTTAATTTCTATTAAATTTGAACAACCTGTGGATATTATTACAGGTTTTTTTGTTTTGGCTATTTTTTTAATTAAATTTACATCTGTAATTTCTAGAGATGCAATTTTGTATATTGGATTTCCAAGTTTTTCTAAAAAATCAACTGCTCTGGGGCTAAATGGAGAACTAAATAATATAATTTTAAGTTTTTTTGCAAGTTTAAAGGCGTCTTTGTGCCAAGAAAAAGGTGTATTGGCTTTTTTATACAGAGAATACAAATTCTTATTTTTCCAAAGTCCTTTTTTCAAAAAAAATTTTTTAGACTTTGAGTTTAAAGTCATATCATTTGCCTCATACGTTTGAATTTTTACTAAATCTGCGCCTGATTTAGATGCCTCTTTGATATGTTTAAGAAATAATTTTTTTGATCCACAATGATTTGCTGATATTTCTGCTACTAATTTAGGTGGAAATTTACTGTTAAAAAAAACTTTGTTGTTAATTTTTATTTTCATTTTAATTATTAATAGTTATGATAACTAATAATATCATAAATTAATAACTCAATAAAAAAATGAATATTGCAATCATTCCAGCTAGAAGTGGTAGCAAAAGAATTAGATTAAAAAATATAAAATTTTTTTGTGGTAAGCCCATAATATATTGGACAATTAAAGAACTTAAAAAATCAAGAATTTTTGATTATATACTTACCAGCTCTGACTCAAATAAAATTTTGAAAATAGCTAAAAAATATGGATCTGACTTGTTAAACAAAAGATCAAAAAGTCTATCTAGAGATCATGTTTCAACAATCAAAGTTATAAAATCAGAAATTATTAATTTACAAAAAAAATTAAAAATTAAAAATTTTAATGTTTGTTGTGTTTATCCATGCAATCCTCTTTTGATCAGATCTGACTTGAAAAATGCAATTAAAAAATTGAAAAAAAATAACAGTAAATTTATAGTATCTATCTCTGAAGCAAAAAAAATGGAAAAAACATTTTCCTTAGCGAAGAATAATAAAATTATTTTAGCAAGTTACAATTTGAAAAAAATCAACAAAAATTCAAATAATATGAGAAAACTTTACTATGAAAATGGTCAGTTTTGTTTTGCAAATACCAAAATTTGGTTAAAAAATAATTCAATTTATAATCAAGCAGTAGGATATGAGGTTCCAACGTGGCGATCAACAGATATTGATGAAATAAATGATTGGAAAAAAGCCGAGATTATTTTTAATCTTTTAAAAAAAAATGAAAAATAATAAATTTTTTTACGGAAGACAATTAATTGATAAAGCAGATAAAATTGCTTTATATAAATCTTTAGATCAAAGATTAATTTCTGGTGGTAAACTTATTTTAAATTTTGAAAAAAAATTATCAAAATATCTAGACTCAAAGTATTCAATTTCATGCTCAAGCGGAACTGCAGCTTTACATTTAATTTTTGCTTCATTAAATTTGAAAAAAAAAGATAATGTAATTATTCCTGCAATTAATTTCATTGCTGTAGCAAATATTCTAAGTATTTTAAAAATAAATTTTTATTTAGCAGATGTAGATAAGTTTACTGGTCAAATTTCAGCTCAAACTATTAAAGATTGTATAAAAAAAAATAAAATACAAAATTTAAAAGTAGTAGTTCTATCTTATCTTGGTGGACATGTTCATGATATTAAAAATATTATTAAACTTAAAAAAAATAATAAATTTATGTTAGTAGAAGACTCTTGCCATGCTTTTGGATCAAAATATATTTATAAAAAATTATATCATAAAGTGGGATCTTCTAAGCATACTGATTTTTCTGCCTTCTCATTTCACCCAGTTAAATCAATAACCACCGGTGAAGGAGGTCTTGTAACGACAAATAATAAAAAATTTGCTGAAAAAATAAAAAAAATTCGTTCTCATGGAATTGAAAGATCAAACAAATATTGGAATTATGATGTAAAGTATAATGGATTTAATTACAGATTGAGTGATATAAATGCTGCTTTAGGAATAAGTCAGTTAAAAAAGATAAAAAATTTTTTGATTAAAAGAAGAGCTATAGCAAATATTTATAACTTAAATATTTTAGAAAATGAATTTATTAAAAAGCCTTTTTTTGATAAAAATTCATCTTGGCATCTATACATTGTAAGAATCAATTTTTCTAAATTAATAATAAATAGAGATATTTTTATAAAATATCTTAACAAAAAAGGCATATATCCCCAAATACATTATAAACCAATTTACCATTTTGCTAGATATAAGAAATATTCTAAAAATAAATTTCCATTATCAGAAAAATTTTTTTCGGGATGTTTAAGTTTACCCATTTATCCTTCACTTAAAAAAAAAGAAGTATTAATTATAATTAAAAATTTAAAGTATCTTTTTGAAAGATTTAAAAAAAAATAGTTATTTTTTTTTTATAATATTAATTAATCCATCAATATCCTGTATCTTCTTTGAGGAAAAATCTTTGTCAGAAAACTTAATTTTTAATTTTTTTTCTAAAAATAATATAAGTTTTAAAAATTGTAATGAATCTAAATTATCAAACAAACTTTTATTGCTATTATTTAATTTTGTGTGTTTTAAAATTATTTTTTTGATACTATTTCTCTCTAATTTCATATGGCAAAGCACCTAGCAGGTGCACCATCAGAATTTTTGATTTTTAGTGGAGCTACTATTAATTTAAATTTCTTTTTTTTTATCTTTCTCAAGTTTTTTAAATATTCAACTAGCAGAACATTTTTACCTAAAAGAATTTTATGATTTTGAGCATCAAATTTACTTTTAATTTTTATATTTGGATTATCAATTTGAGGTGTATCCATTCCTAACAATTTACATCCACCCTTAACAAGCCATCTGCATACTTCTGGACTCAAATAGGGATGGTGGCTATAAAATTTTTTCGTCTTGTAAGCTTTAATATCCCAGTCGAATCTTAAAACTAATCTTAATGGCGGTTTTCTAATCTTTTTTTTAATTTGATTAAGAGTAATTTGATGAAAAAACTTTAATTTAGAAAAGTCAATTAATAAAGCTTCACCATAAAGAAGATTGATATCAATTTTATCAATTGTTTTTCCATTTTTTATAAAATGAAGCGGTGCGTCCACATGAGTTCCAGCATGAGAACTCATCTCTATTTTTTTTGTTTCTCTATGTTCTTTACTAATTTTTCCTAATTTTGAAATTTTTGTTTTGATATGCCAATGCCTAGGGAATGTTTGCATTTCATTAGAGACATCGTGTGTTAAGTCTATCATTTTAAAATTCTATAATTTCATAAATTAAATTATTTGGAGATTTAATCAAACATATTTTAATAAATTTATTATTAACTTTAATAACAAATTTTTTACTTACAACAAGACTAAATTTTTTAGAAATTTTTCTAATTTTTTCTAAATTTGAACTAATCAAACATATACCCACATAGCCCAAATCATCTAAATAAGAAATATAATTACTATTTGTTTTTTTTATTTTTAATTTAAAAGATAAGTCTTTCGAAAAGGTTTTTAAACAAGCATAATTTTTTTTTATTTTGAAATTAAAAACTTTTTTAAGAAATTCTTTTTCTCTACTAAGATTTTTAACATAACATGTGAAAACTCTGTTTTTAAAAAATAAATTTTTAACCTTCAAATTATTTTTATTATATTTTGTTAATTCTATTGAATTTTTCCCCTCTTTTTTTAAAAAAACTGTTTTATGAAACTTGCTACCAATTTTTAAAAAATCTATTTTATTTTTATCATTTAAAATATTTTGTTTAAAAAAAACTTTATATTTTTTTTTTTTATAAAATATTATTTCTTTTTTCAAATTATTTGTGTTTAATGTTATATGGTCTAATCCAATAATCATTTTTATAAACTAAGAGATTTTTTTAATTTTATTTTTAAAATTTTTCCATTAATTGATTTGGGAAGCTTCTTTACAAAAAAGATTTTTTTTGGAAAATTAAAACTTGTTAATTTTTTTTTAAAATGCTTAATAATAGTAATATTACTTATTTTTGGCTTTTTAATAACTGCAGCTCCTATTTCCTCACCATTTATATTATCTTTGAAACCAAATACACAAATTTCCTCAATTAATTTTTTATTTGAAGTTATATTTTCAATATTCGAAGGATATATATTTTCTCCCCCTTTAATAATTATATCTTTGGATCTTCCTATTATATGTAAATTTTTGTTTTTATCCAAATACCCCAAATCACCAGTGTTAAAATAATTATTAACTAATTTTGGGATAATTTTTTTATTTTTTTTATAGTAAAATTTTAAAAATGTATTATTTTTAACTAAAATTTCTTTTCTTTTGTTTATTTTTATAATTTGATTTTTTAAAATTTGACCTACACCCGCGTTTTTTTTGTTATTTGCGCATGATATAAATAGTACTTCACTTAAACCATAGCTATTAAATAATTTTTTTTTAAATTTCTTTTCAAACTTATTTTTATCTTTTTGAACTAAAGGAGCAGTTCCCACAAATATTTTTTTAAGTGTTTTAATTTTAATAAAAATTTTTTTATCACCATACATCTCATTAATTAATAGTAAATTTGAAGGTGTTAACCAAATTGTGTTAATTTTAAATTTATTTATTAGATTTGGAAAATTTAAAAGGAATTTAAAATCAAATTCTTTATTAATTACAATTTTTCCATTAACTAATAATATGCATAATATAGAATTTAAAAATCCAGCCATATAACTCAAGGGTAAAAATTGTAAAAATCTTGTATTATTGTTTAAATTATTATGTTCTATAAAGATTTTTGCTGATAATTTTAATGATAAATATGAGTGAGCTATTCCTTTAGCTTCACCTTCTGTTCCAGAGGAAAAAAAGATTGAAAAAACATTATCAGGGTTAAATTTTTTTTTAATTTTATATTCTTTATTTTTATATATTTCTTCTAATATGTTATTTTTATCAATTATTAAATCTGGCGATAAATACTTAATTATATTTTTTTTAGATACCTGATAGTCTCTTTTATTTATAGGGATAATAATAGAATTATTAATTATTGATGCTAAATACAAATATACAAATTCAATTGAATTATCTATTGAGACTAATATTTTTGAGTTTTTTACAATTTTTTTTTTTCTAAGAAAACTTATAGTTTTTAATACATTTTTTTTTAATTGAATATAATTTACCTTTTTATCCCCGTCTATTATTGCCGTTCCTTTGTGTCTAAAATTTATACCTAGGCCTTCCATTTTTTAAAATTCTTGTATGATTGTTCTTCTCCATAATAGTCCTCATAAAAAGGCTTCCATTTTGATTGTTTATTTTGAATTTTAGAAATCTTTTTTGCTGCATTTGAAGCTACTTTTTCACTTACGGTTGATTTATTTATTCTTGAAACTGCAATTATTAAACTTTTTGGATCGACTCTATATTTTTTTGAATATTTAGATATTATTGGCATATAACTTGAATGGAAAAGAGACATTCCAGATATTGTATCTATAGATTTATATTTAATATTATTTAGTTTTTTTTTAATTACATCCTCTGATAAATCCATTAATTTTAAAGGATCAATTCCTAAAGATATATTTTTTCTAGCTAAAGCACATAAAAATTGTTCTAAAACAGTATTTCCAGCACTTCTCCCCATGCCCTGTAATGAACAGTCTATAAAATCAAATCCTAACTCATATGCCTTAAGGGCATTTATGTTTGCAAGTCCCAAATTATTGTGTCCATGAAAACCTATTTTAATTCTTGGAGCTTGATTTTTTATTTCATAAAAATATTTTTCTATTTCTTCGGGGAACATTCCACCTGCTGAATCAACAAGGTAAATAACATCAGCACCTATTTTTTCAAAATAATGAGCATACTTTCCAAATTTTTTTGGAGAAATTAAATAACTTTTCATTAAATTTGCACAAACTAAAAGATTATATTTTTTTGATTTTTCAATAAATTTGTGTTGAATTTTATAGTCTTCAATGTTTGAACCAATACGTATAAATTTAGCGCCATGATCAGATAGTTCATTTATATCATCTAACTCTGCAATACCTGGAATACAAAACATTCCCCAATTTATTTGTAAATTTAAATTTTTTGCTACTTGCATATATTCTTTATCACTTGCTCTAGATTTTAATTTTGTTTTTGTGGTCGCGCCCAATCCAAGTCCATGACCTATTTCCATAAATTTGATTCCAGCCTTTGATAGGCTTAATAAAATTTTTTTTGTATCATTTTTTGAAAATTTAAAATTTATAACGTAACTTCCATCTCTAAGCGTACAATCAAGAATTTGAGTCATTAAAAAGATTAATAGTTTAAATAAAATTGTAATTTATTTACTATCAGATTTTTTATGATAATAAAATACAATGAAAAATATACTCAAAAAATATTCAAATCAAGAAAAATGGGAAACTCACTTTCATAAATTAAATAAGATATCCTATCCTAGCGAAGGAATTATCAGAATTTTTTTAGGAAATTATCCTAAATTACAATTTAAATACAAAAAAAAACAAAAAATTTTAGATCTTGGTTATGGAGATGGAAGACATTTGCTTTTTTTTAAAAAGATAAATTTAAATGTCTATGGAGTTGAAATTTCTGAAAAGATAAATCAAATCACAAAAAAATTATTAAGAAAAAATGAAATAAATAATATAGTTTTGAAAAAAGGTAATAATGAAAAGATTCCTTTTAATAATGAATTTTTTGAACACTTGATATCTTGGAATAGTTGTTACTATATGCAAGATCAAAATTCAAAATTTGAAGATCATGTTAAAGAAATGGCAAGAGTTTTAAAAAAGTCAGGATATATAATTTTATCAATTCCTAAATTTAATTGTTTTATTTTTAATAAAGCAAAGAAAATAAATAAAAAATATGTAGTAATTAAAAATGATTATTTTAATGAAAGGAATGGACAAATTATGCGTTATTTTAAAAATGCCAAAGAGATTAGATCTGAATTTTCAAAGTTTTTTAATAATATTTTTATATCAGAAATAGACATGGATTGGTTTGGTTTAAAATATTCATGGCACATAATTATAGCAAAAAAAAAATAATGCATGATTATTCAAAAAAAGACTTAGTAAGAGCTCTTAAAAAAATTGGTCTAAAAAAAAATGACACAGTTATATGTCATTCTAATGTTGCTAAATTTGGCTTACCAAGAGGTGGCTTAACAAAAAAAAATATATTTAAGACAATTTTTAATGCTTTTTTGGAAGTTATTTCTACTTCTGGCACCCTAATTATTCCTACATTCACATATTCATTTTCCAAAAGAGAAATTTATGATCCTTCAAAATCTAAAAATATTTGTGGTTTATTTAGCGAAGAATTTAAAAATCAAAAAAATGTACAAAGATATTTAGATCCAAATCAATCTTTTTTGGTTTATGGAAAAAACAAAAAATATTTTTGTACTAAACCCTCACTAAATTCATACGATGAAAACTCTATGTGGGCAAGGTTACTAAAAAAAAACTCAAAAATTTGTAATTTAAATTTAAACGCCGGGTCAACATTTATTCATTATGTAGAAAAAAAAGTTGGTGTAAGTTATAGATTTGATAAATCTTTTTCTGGAGTTTCAAAAATTGGAAATATTTACAAAAAATCTAAAAGTGTACTTTTTGTTCGCAAACAAAAAAAAAAAAATTTACCACAATTTGAAATCTTTACTAAAATTGCTAATAAAAAAAAATTTTACAAAAAATCAAAGGTTGGAAAAGGATTTGTAGGGTTAATTAGTTGCAAGAAAACATACAATTTAATTAAAGAGGAAATAAAAAAAAATCCTTTTTTTTTAACTCAAGGTGATAAAAGATATCAATCATTAAAATAAACTAAACTAATGTTAAATTAAATTTTTTAGAACTATTATGAGAATTGCTATAATTGGAGGAGGTTTTTATGGATGTTATTTAGCATTCAAACTAAAAAATAAATTTAAATCAAAATATAAAGTAGATATTTTTGAGAAAAATAATGATTTGTTAAAAGAAGCGGCAATCAACAACCAATGGAGACTTCATTTGGGTTTTCACTATCCAAGGTCCAAGCAGACAATAAGACAATGCGTTAAAGGATATAAACTATTTGTTCAAGATTTTAATAAGTATATTTTTTATCCAAAGTGGAATCTTTACTTAATACATAAAGATAGCAAAACTAGTTTTAAACAATTTTTAAAAATATATAAAAAATTTAACCTAAAAATAAAAAAATTTGATTTAAATAAATTAAATTTTTTAAGAAATACCAGTGATTACTTAGGAGCAATCAAAACTAAAGAAGGAGTTATAAAATTTGATAAATTAAATAATTTTTTGAAAAAAAAAATTATAAACTCATGTAAATTATTTTTAAATACTCAGATTAGCAATATAAATAGTCAAAAGGGAAAATTAAAAGATCAAAAAGGTAATATATATGATAATTATGATTATATTCTTAATTGTACTTATACAAATCCCAATCTAGGCAATAATAAAAAATTTAAAATAAAATATGAATTAGTTGGAATGGTTGAGGCTAAAAATCCTTTCTATAAAAAAATAGCTTTAACGATCGTAGATGGTCCGTATATCTCTATATATCCCAGAACAAATAAAACTGTTTCATTATCTAGTGTAAAATTTACACCAATTAAAAAAGTTCTTACACAGAAAAATATTTATAAACTAGAAAAAAAAATTTTAAGAAAAAAGGACTTATATATGAATAAAATTGTTAAAGATGTAAAAAAATATTTCATTTCTAATTTAAATATTAAAATTGTAAAATTTATTTTATCTACTAAAGTAAAAATTTTAAACGATAACCAAGATCAACGCCCGACATTGCTTACAAAAAATAATAAAGTATTTAATATATTATGTGGAAAAATTGATGCCGCTCCTTTGATATATAAAAAAATTTTAAAAAATATTTCTAAATAAAATTAATTTATAAAACCTACACTTCTTTTCATGATTTCATAAGTCAAATCTTTATTTTTTTTATAATACAACTTATTATTTTTATTTTTAAAAAATTCATTAAAAAATTCTGTAATTGGATTTTTTATAATTTTTATATTCTTTTTAAATTTTAAATAGTTAATAAAGTTTTCTATTTTATTTTTGGTTAATCTCTGAATTTTTAAGTTATTAATGTTAATTGTAAGAATTGTTCTTTGATTGATTTTTTCACTAAAATAAAAACTAATATTTGATCCAGAATATTTAAATTTAGCAATACAGGAATTTTTTTTTATTTTCACAGAATGAATAAAAAATTTTTTTTTATTACTTGAAAATTTAAAAAAGTAATTTGTAAATGATAGTGCATGTGGAATTAAATCAATAATTATATTCTTGTAAAAATATTTTCCACCAACTTTGAAATTAAAACTAAAATTCTTTATTTTATCGTTAATATTTACCAAGTTATCTATACTTCTAGCTAGCTTAGTCATAGGATAAATAACAATTAATTTTTTATTTTCTCTATAAATATCGTCTAAAAAATTTAGATAATCTTTTTTATACTTTAAAAGCGATATGATTGGTTTTTCAATTAGTATTATAGTTTTTTGGCCCGATATGTATTTCAGGTGTTTATCGTGAACATGATTTGAAGAGCAAATATCAATTAAATCAAATTTTTTTTTTTTTAAAATATTTATATTAGAACTTTTAAAATTGGTATTCTTGTCTTTATATCTAGAAACTATTTTATTGAGAAGATTAATTCTTTTTTTTTTAAATCTACTGATAATATAAATTTGTTCTACTTTGTTTTTAACTAATTCATGAATATGAACTTCTGCAATTTTAGTTGAGCCTATAATTGCACAAATCATTATCAATTAATCTTTTTTTTTTTTAATATTTTTTTAATTAACAAAATATTTAAAACTTTACTTACTTCCCAAATTGGCAAACCAATAAAATTAGATATATCTATGGAGTCATTTTTTCCATTACACAGCCATAAGATATTAGAAATTAATATCCTACTTACTAGCTTTGTTTCTTTATCATTATTAATTTTACCACTCAATTTAAAATACCTACTTTGATAATCACTTTGCTTTCTTAAAATGTTTAGAGCTTCATTACTAATTGAATAACTAATTTTTCTTTTTTCAAAAAAAGGTTCACATTTGATATTTTGAATTGGAATAAAATTATTTTCAATTCCTTCTATTATTTTTTTTACATAATTATAAGACCCTTCAAACCCTCTGGAATTTACAACTTTTCCAATCTTATCATCAGAGGTATGATATTCTTTATAACTTCCAAATTTAGTTTTCATTAAAACGCCAACAGGTAAATTAATATTTGGTGAACAATACTGTCTTTCATCACTTCCTCTGTGAGTCCAGTCATATATTCTAGGTTTCTTTGAAATGTGTTTTAAAATATGGAGGGCTATTTTGTTTGTAAGATGATATTCATCTCTAGTTTTTAAATATGAAAAATTTCTATCATCCCCCACGCATGTTAAGACGTATCCCGCAACTATTTTCTTTTTCATCTTTTTAAAGTTTTTATGAAGGTAGGCAATAGTTCCAATTGTTTCAGGAGCGAAGATAATTCTATAAGTATAATTTTTTTTTTTTTTTAAAATCCATTTAGTAATAAATGTTAAGAGAGATATTCCCGAAGTTTCATTGTTTGCTAAATTTGGGTGACAAATATAAGTAGATAATAAAATTTCCTTGGAAGACTTACCTGGAATTATTAATTCACCATAATCTAATTTTCCATTTATAAACTTTGAGTTAATATTTACAAAATATTTTCCTTCTTTTAATTTTCTATATTGATTATAAGATAAGCAAAATCCCCAATTTTTCTTATAATATGTTGTTGCATAAGGTATAGAATTTGGCTTATTTTTTAAAGTAATCAAATTTTTTTTTAATTCTTTTAATTTAATAAATTTTTTAATTGGTTTACTATAAGAAACAACATTCAAAAAATTTTTTTTTAATTCACAAATTTTTTTTTTTTCAGGAGTTATTATAAAAGCATCTTTTATCTCCCATTCTTTAGGAATGACCCAATCAAAAACTTTTTTATTACTTGGAAAATTTTTAATCTGAAGATTTTTAATTTCTGTTTTTAAAATTTTAAGAGTTTTTCTATTTCCTTCTCCCGTAAGAGATCTATTTATGTTGATAATTTTTTTTGCAAAATTTAAGATGGTAGAACCAATTTTTTTATTATCTGATATCATCAAAATTATTTTATGACCTCAAAACATATTGATATAATTTTTCTTGCATATTGATTAGCATCAATATTGTAGTTATATTTAACTTTTTTGAAAGATTTAAATCCTGCTTCTTGAAAAATTTTTTTTAGGCTTGATTTATCGTATAGACTTTTATGTTCTCCATATTGATGAACCATCCAATCCACAACCTCAATTAAATTTCTATATTTTCTTATTCTTAAAGCGACATTGTTTCTGTCTTTTTTTTTAAAACTTAAATGCCATTTTGGAGGTAAATTATACTTCCTATCCTTCTTTATTTTTCTAGGATTATTATAAACTGCGGAGTAATATTTAAAATCATTATTATTAAGGTTGTCGATAAATGGTTTAAAAAACTTGATATCATTATTTATATAACATTTAAAAATTTTTTTAAAATCAGGAAGCAATAATCTAATTTTTCCGCCTTTTTTTAAAATTCTAAAACAATCATTTATAAGTCTTTCTCCTTCATTCCATGTTAGATGTTCTAGTAAATGTGAAGAATAAATATAATCCACAGAGCAGTCTTTGAAAGGCATTTTTTTTCCTAAGTTTGTTACCAAATCGATTTTGGTGTTTGGATGCTTATAAAAATCTATATTTATAAAATTCTTTTTTATATCTTTTCCACAACCTAGGTTTAACTTAATTTTTTTTTTCATTTCTCAAAATTGTATAACTTATTATTTTTTGTAATACTCTCTAAAAAGCCTTTTGAGTTCACTGAAGATAAACCTGGTCTAGGTTTTATAATTGCCAAAATATCATCGACCCATCCAAATCGAACTCCTGCACAAAACATCCGTGTTACTAAATCTAAATCATTGTTTTTATTCCACTTTTTTCTCCAAGAATGCAGACTATATTTAAAGAATTTTAGGTAAGATCTGTAAAAAAATGTTTGAGTAGGACCTATCATTGCATTTTGATTATTAATATTTTTGTTTAATCTAAAATAACTACCCAACGCCATATTACCTTCTGTTTTTTTGTCATTATAAAGTGTAGAACCTGTAAAAAACTCAATCTCTCTTCTTTCAATTGAATTCTTAACCATAATTTCTAAATTTTTATCTGTCCAAATTGCCCAATCATCAAGTCTAGCTATCCATTCACCGGAGGATTTTGATAAGGCTTTATTTGCACCGACTGAAGATCCAACATACCAATGATTAGCGGCATATTCGTTTAGATAAGGGTATCTTTTTTTTCTCACAGGAAGGTTAAAAAATTTAATTCTTTTATCATTAATTTTCTTAACTATAGTCTCAGTATCATCTGTGCAGCAATCACCAATTATTATATATTCAAAGTTTTTATAAGTTTGAGAGAGAACAGAGTCTATTGCTCTTTCTTTCAAAATTTTACCTCTATTATATGTGGTAGTAATAACACTTACTAAAGGTTCTTTAAGAGTTTGATATTTTTTTGATTTTTCTTGTCTTTCTATATTTAATTTATAAGGCTCATAAATATCATTGTAACCTTTAATTAATTTACAAATTATTTTATCTTGAAATTTTTGTTTTCTATTTAAAAGTTTTTTTTCAAGATCTTGCACTTTTTCTTTTTAAAATTTTTATTCTATCATTGACTGGATTTAAACTATCATTACAGTATAATTTATAAAACGATAAATCCTTATCTTTATTATTTGATATAAATTTAGATTTCCACCCATAAATAGAAATATCTTTTATTTTTTTTAAGAATTTTTGTTCATCATAACTCACATTTGCTCTCTTATTTATTGCTAACTCTGCATTTTTATCAAAACTATGAATTCTTTTATCTAAATTTAAAAAAACCGTTTTTTTTGTACATGCAAGCTCAAAAAAAATACTTGAAAATGAGGGTAAAATAAAAATATCACATATTTCCAAAACTTTTTTAATAGAAAAATTCGAAGGCAAAATACTAATATTTTTATAATTATTAAAAATATCTAAATTTCTTTTCTCAATATTATATCCACATTTAAGAAAAAAATTAAATTTTGAATTATCAACCTTATCAAAAATATTTAAAATTGTTTTTATCATTTTATAAGTATTTACTTCTCGATATATACCTATTGTATTATCGCCTACTTTTGCAAATTGTGTTACAATTAAACAAACATTAACTTTATCTTTTGATAATTTTTTTCGATAAAATTTATCAAATATTTCCTTATGATATAAAGATCCAACACTGTGATAATTTGCTTGATTTGATGAATTATGAAAATTTAACTTTTGCTTATTTCTAATTTTATTCGTATAGACAAAATAATTTAAAAACTTTCCGCCCGTTCTATTATGATCAATTTGAAAAGGTTGCGCATTGTAAACACCAACTGTACCACCATGTAAATCAACATAGATAGGAGTAATATTTTTTTTTCTACCCAAAATCATTTCACATATAGGAAAATTGAATTCTGTTAATATTGAATTAAATTTATACTTCTTTTCTAGTGCATTGTAGAAATTTAAATTCTCCAATAATTTTGGTAAAAAATCTTCAATAAGTAATTTTAAATCTCTTCTTATATATTTGTAAAAATTTTTTGATTTATAACTGCAGAGCTGTTTTAATTTTTTCGACTTTTCAATTTCATTATTTATGGAACTAAAATTTAAATCATATTTTTTATTTATGTTTAAATATAAATCATTTAAATAAATGATTTTATATCCATTTTTTTCTAATTGTTGCTTAAATTTTTTTTGGTTTCTATAATCCGTAAAAAATAAAACATTCTTATTTTTATTTTGAAATTTAATAAAATTAGAAAAAGTAGAATAGAGATGATTTTGATAGTCATCTCTTGTTAAAATTTTTTTTGTCAAATTAATTAAAATTCTCCAAAAATTCTGAAATTTATTTGTTTTTGATCTAATATTTAAATCTATATAGTTCTCTTTCAATAGACTCTGAAATTTATTTTTTTTTGATTTAAGTTCAAAATTTATATAATTCTCTTTAGAAATATGTTTAGAATTAAACTTTAATGTTAATTTTTTAAAATAATTTTTTTTATTTGAAAATAAATTTATTACCTTCGACAGCAATCCATAATAACCTGAAACATTATATTTATAATAATAAACAGATTTAAAATTAAAATTTTTTATTAAATTGTAAACTATTTCTATGTCCATTATATAAGTTAAAAAAAAATTTCTATTAACTGATGAAATACAATTAAAAGGATTAATATTATTATTTTTAAAACTTGGAATATGTTTTTTTACAATTTCGTCTAAAATATTATTTATTTTTCCATATTGTTTTATTAGAGAAATTCTTTGCTTTACATTAAATCTTTCTTTATAAATCGATCCAGCGCAAATATAGTTTAAATTTAATTTATCTAATTCATCAATTACCTCCGAGTTCCATGCAATTATTTTAAATTTGAAAATGTTATAATTTTTTTTGAAGTGATTAATTTCAATTTTATTTTGAAATATTACACACTTCATTAAGAATTTATTTATTTTATTAATTTAAGATATTTTTTATCAAGTTGCGAAATTTTAATATTATTCTCTGATGAATATCTTAATTTAGCATTTAATTTTTTTCCAACTTCACCTGTAGAACTTTTAAAATAATAATTTTTTTTATTATTAATATTATTTGAAGGAGCAATTATATAATAATCTTGAAATTTGATTACATCTTGAATTTCATCATTAGAGTAAAGAACTTCATGTACTTTCTCACCAGGTCTCAATCCAATAAAATTCAATTTTTTATTTGGCGCAATAAATTTTGCCAGATCAACAATTTTAACTGATTTAGAAATTGGTATAAATATTTCACCTCCTTTCATGATCTTTAAGCTTTTAATAACAAAATTTACTCCATCATCTAAACTGATTAAAAATCTTGTGCTTTCTTTATGTGTAATTGGAATATATTTATTTTGTTTAATAGATGCCAGTTTTTTAAAAAATGGTATTACAGATCCCCTAGAATTTATTACATTTCCATATCTTACTAATGAGAAGGATATTTTTTGATTTCCCACAATATTATTTGCAGCTATAAATAACTTATCTGATACAAGTTTAGTTGCCCCATATAAATTAATTGGAGCAACAGCTTTATCGGTTGATAGAGCTATAACTTTTTTTAATTTATTTTCTATGCTAGCAGCAATTATATTTTTTGCTCCATCTATGTTAGTTTTTATACATTCTGTAGGATTGTATTCAGCTGCAGGTACTTGTTTTAAAGCTGCTGAATGGACTAAAATATCAACTTCTCTTGTTGCCAATTTTAATCTTGCTATATCTCTAACATCACCTAAAAAAAATCTTAATCTTTTATCTTTAAACTTTTCTTGCATTAAAGATTGTTTCAATTCATCACGGGAATAAACTATTACTTTTTTTGGTTTATGTTTAGAAAGTAAATTTTCAATAAATTTCTGCCCAAAAGACCCCGTTCCTCCTGTTACTAAAATAGTATTATTTTGAAAGTTCATTATATAATAAAGTAAATCTGAAATTTGTATTTATTATAAATATGTATATTTATTCAAAAATATAATCAATTTAATTATGACTAAGATTAAATACTTAAAAAATACATGTCCAATATGTACTTCAAAAAACACATATAAATTTAGAAATTTTTTAAGAAAAGATATTTTTCCAACTTATAAAGGTGTTACTAAATTTGAGCTAAAAGATGAACTATGTTTAGAGTGTGGATTAATTTTTTCTAATCCAGTTCCTTCTCAAAAATCTCTCAATAGTTTCTACTCAAAAAAATTTTTAAACAAATTCTTAAATCCTGATTATAGTGTAAAAAATCAGATTATGTTTATTAAAAAAAATTTTAATATAGAAAATAAAATACTTGAAATTGGGTCATCTAATAATTTTTTAGTAAAAAAACTTAAATCTTATGGATATCGTGTCTATGGATATGATTTAACAAATAAATCTAACTTGGGACAGGGTAAGTTTGATGTAGTTTTATTTAATCACGTTTTAGAACATACTAGCAAACCTATTGAATTCTTAAAAAGCTTAAAATCTTTATGTAAATCTAATGGGTTCTTTATAATTGAAGTTCCAAATAGTGAAAATTATCTTAATACAGAAACTTCTGTTTTGACCTGTGAGCATAATTATCATTTTAATAAATATAATTTGATAAAACTTTTAGAAAAAATTGGATTTAAATTTATATTTCATGAAAGAAAATTAATTTCAAGAAAATCATCTCTTAGACTAGTTTTTCAAAATTGTTCAATAAGTAAGAATGAAGATTTTGAAAAATATATTTCAAATAATTTAAATAAAAAAAAAATAAAAAAAATAAAAACAATTTACACTTCAATGCTGCATAAAAGAAATAATATAAATTTAAGTCTTAAAAAAAAATATAAAAAAATAAAAAATATTTTACCAAGGAATAAAACAAAGTTTATTTATTGGGGTGCTAATATAGTTTTTTTGAATTGTTATATGAACTTCTCAAAAAAAATAAATAAAAATTTTAAATTAGTAGATATTAATTATTTAAAGATTAGGTATTTAAAACTAGATAATGAAAAAATAAATGTCGAAAATCCATCCAAATATATTTCGAAAAGTAATATATTTTTCATTTGTAGTCTTTCTTGGTACAAAGATATAAAAAAATATTTAATAAAATTAAAGGTACCAAAAAAAAATATATATCCAGCGTATTAATATGAAAAAAAAAGTATTTAATTTTAATAGTGATTTAAAGAAAGGTATAAATTTCTATAATGAATTTGGATTTTGTATATTTAAAAATATTATATCTAAAAAAGATATAAATAATATTAATAAAGAAATCGAAAGTATAATTCAAAATCAAGCTAAAAAACACTTGCCAGAAAGAGAAAGAAAAAAAATTAAAAGTACAGATGAATCATTGATAAAATTATCAAAAAAAAACGATGAGCTAAGAAGTAGAATTTATAATGTCATTCAAGATTTACCATCAGTTAAAAAATTCAGTTTGAATAAAAATTTTTTAAAAATTGTTAAAATACTCGGCATATCAATTCCATTGATAAAAACAGCTCAAATTAGAATGGATATGCCAAAAGAAAAAAAATTTTTGATTCCCCCCCACCAAGAAATTAAGAATATCAGATCTCCAAACATGATTTTTTTTAATACAGCACTTAAAAAAATAACAAATAATATGGGCACGATAAATATATCACCAAAAAGTTTCAATCTAGGCCCTATTGTTCCAATATTTAATAATAGGTCTAATTATCAATACATTGATAAAAAATTATATTTTAAAAAATACCCTTTAAAATATTTTGAGCTAAATAAAGGAGAAACTTTGTTAATAAATAAATTGACAATTCATGGAAGTAGAAAAAATACTACCAAACATAAAATTAGATGGTCAACTATTGTAAGATATGAAGATGCAAAAAAAATGCCATTTTTAGATTTAAATGACACTTATAAACAATTCGATTTAAAAGGATAAGAGATCTAATAAATTTATGTTTTTTAAATTGAAGTATTACATATCAGAGATTACCGAAGCAATTAAATTATCATTTAAAGATTCTAAAAAATTTATTTTAATTTTATTTTTTTTATCGATATTTTTATTATCTTTTTTTGAGACTTATATAATTGCAAGCTTAATACCAATAATAGATAATTTTACTTCAACTGATAAATTGATCCAATTAAATATTAAATTTAATAATTTTTTTGGATTTAATCTGGATAAAAAAGAATTTATGGGAATAATTTTCTTTTTAGCAATCTTAAGCTTTTTTATTACTTTTTTATTACAATTATCTTCAATTTATTTGAATAGATCTATTGTTGAGTCTAAAAATGCAATTTGGCAAGAAAAAATATTAAATAGTTATCTATCACAAGATTCAATTTTTTTTTCAAACAAATCATCAGGTGATTTAATCCAGAGACTTCTTGTTCATACAAGAAATGGATCAGAGATTATTTCATATTTATTAAATATTTTAAAAGAAGCATTAATTTGCATTTTTATTTATATTTTTTTATTATTTCTCTCATTTAAATTAACATTGGTTCTTACTATTTTTTTTATATTTATTTTTTTAATTACTTCAATATTTGGAAAAAAATTAATTTTTTCAAAGTCAAAACAAGTTGCTGACCTACAAAAAAATATTTTTGCTGAAGTAAATAGTATCTTTTCTGGAATAAAAATAATTAAAATATTTAAAAAACAAAACTTTTTTCAAAAACAGCTACAAAATAAAATAAATTTATATAAAAAAAATAATGTTTTAGTAAACGCCTTTTTAAACTTGCCAAGTAACTTTGTAAGATTAAGTACATTTGTAATAATATTTTCTACTCTCTATTTTTTTTCATTAAATGTTGGTAGTGAGAAACTATTGACAATTTTATTAGTTTTTTTTGCAGCTTCTTATAAAATTAATAACTCAATTGGTGCTATCAATGATACATTTTTAAATGTAATAAGATTATTACCATCAATTCATATTATAAAAAAATCTTTAAAAATTGAAAGAAATTTAATCTTAGAAGAAAAGTTAAATTTTAACAATAATATAGAATTTAAAAATTTAAATTTTTCATACGAAAATGAAGATAATAAAATTTTTACAAATCAAAAATTAAAAATTTTTAAAAATAAAATTCATGTTATTTTTGGAAATTCAGGGTGTGGCAAATCAACTTTAACAGACATAATAGCTGGTTTGCTTTCAGTTGAGAATTTAAATTTAATTATTGATGAAAAAAAAAATTTAAAAATTAATGGAAAAATAAAAATTAACAATTTAAGTTATTGTGATCAAGATGGCTTTATTTTTCCAGGGTCAATAGAACAAAATATTACAATGTTTGATGACAATCCTGACTATAGTAAAATACATGAGGCTATTGGCATTGTTAAGATTGATGATATTAAAGAAATGCAACTTAAAACTAATCTTTATGATGGTGGAAAAACTTTGTCTGGGGGCCAAAAGCAAAGATTAAATCTAGCAAGAATTATTTATCATAATCCAGAAATAATGATTTTAGATGAAGCCACAAGCAGCTTAGATGAAGAAAATGAAAAAATTATCTCTGACAACATTGTTAATTGGTCTAAAGAAAATAATAAAACTCTAATTATTATTTCACATAACGACTATCATTTAAAATATGCAGATTATAGAATAGATATTAATCAAAAAGAAATTACCTACAAAAGTGTCAATTTTTAATTTTGAAATACCAGATAGTAGTGAGGATATTTTAGAAAAAAATATCAAATTATCAAATAATGTATCAAAATTTATTAAAGAAAAAAAAATTGAAAAAGAGATTAAAAAAATTTCCTTTTTGTTAAATTTTCCCGAACAAGAAATAAGTTATTTTTTTTCAAAAAAAATATTTTTAAATTTTATAAACAAATCCTCAAAAATAAAATTTACAAAAAAAATAAAATTTACCTGGCTTAGCCAATACTTTTTATATTTTTTTATATATCCCTTTTTTTTAATATTATTTAAAAAGAAAAATTCTAAAAAAAGAAAAATAAAATATATAATTGACAGCATTGGAAGTGATTTGGAATTAAATTTATATAAAAATCTTGAAACACAAGAGGGAATAGAAAATATTTTATATTTATCTGAAAAAAAAAATTTAAAAAATAAAAGTATAATTCCTTACAATTTTATGAATACTGGTTTTAGAATTGTAGATATTATCTGTTATTATAAAATTTTTTTTTATAGCATAAAATTAAGTTTAATAACAAAAATAAATTTTGTTTACTTATCTTTATCGTTCCTAAAAGAATACTATTATTATAAAAATTTTTTTTTATATAATAATGCTGATTTTCTATTAACCCACAAACATTATGATACTTCAAATGTAAAATGTTTTTTTTTTAAAAAGTTTGGTGGAAAAATCTATGCTACTATCCAAAAAAATATAAGTACAACCAATTCTAACAGTTTTTTTTATTATGCTGATTATAATTTTTCATTTTCTGAAAACGTAAAAATTCCAATTAAAGAAAGATTTAATTATTTTAAAAAAAATATTCCTATTGGTTCTTTTTTCATGGAAAATTTATTTTTACATCAAAATAAAAATATTAATTTTTCTCCTAGTAAAGAAGATGGATATGATGTTTTATGTGTTGCGGGAAATGATATTCAACCTTTTGGTTTTTATGATTCTTGGGGAGATCATAATAAAATATATAAACTTCATTTGGATTGGCTTAAACAAGCTTCTTTAGATTTTCCAAAATTAAAATTTGGTTTTAAACATCGACAAAACAATAATAACAATTTTGAAGAAAAAGTTCTTGCGGGATCAAATGTTATAATTGTTAACAAGAAATATAATTCTTATGAAATAGCACAAAATTCTAAATTAATATTAAGTTTTGCTTCAACTATGATAATTGAACTTTTGACTTTAGGTATAAAAAGCTTTTATCTTAACCCTGATTTTAAAAACAAACAATTTTTGCATGATATTAAAGATTTTGAAAAAATATCAATTAAAAATTATTTAGCACTTAAAAATTGCATAATAAATTTAGATTCAAGTGAAAAAATAAAGAAATATGAGTATTGTGAAAATAGTGAAAAAGTAACAGAAAAAATAATTAGCCACTTAAAAAAATTATGATTTATCAATTTAGAAAAATATTCTTATTTGCTTTTATTTTTCTTGTTTTATTCATTTCTTCAAAAATTATAGTTAATAATAATTTTCAAATACTTAAAAATAATAAACATGAAAGTTTTTTTTTATTTTATGAGAAGTTAAACGAAAATTATAAATTACAACTAAATAATATTAAAAATGAAAATTTATGTGAGGATATAAAAAATAAAAAAATAGATAGACATCACTTACGTTGGGTATTTGAAGGTTTTAGGATCTCTTTTCTGGAATTGACATATTCAAAATTTAAAAGCAAAAAAATCCTTAACTATTTTTTTTCTTTTTCAATTTTTTTAATCCTTCTAATTTCATTTTTGTTTTCTTTAATGACCTCATCTCAGATGTCTAATAGGAAATTAAATAACCTAAATGAAAAAAATATATTAATTACATTTTTCGTATATGTTTTCTTACTTTCTTTATATTCTTTCAGGGAAGTATCAGAGATAAGATTTTCTTTTTATGAAATGTTATTCCTTTCTGCGGGCATATATTTTGCTGTAAAAAAATATTTCTTTCTTTATTTGATAACTTGCATATTTGCAGTTTTAAACAGAGAAAGTGGAATTATTTCTACTTCGTTATGGTTTATATTTAATTCTGATTTTTTTAAGCAAAAAATAATACTATCAAAAATTAACATAAAAAATTTTATGATAAGCTTTTTCACTTTCATTTTATCACTATTGGCTCTTGTCTTTGTTAACAAAGAAATTTTTAGTTGCGGTTTTCAGCCTCAATTATTTATGCATGTCGATGTTCAAGATACTAGAGTTTTTGAGCAAAATCTTTTTTCATTTAGAGTAATAAATTCTTTCATAACAAATTTTTTATTAGTTTTTTTCTTTATAATTTTTTATTGGTATAAAAATGAAAATCAGCTTAAAATTATTTTGTTAGTATTAATTTACAGTTTTATTTTTTTATTCTTTACTCCTATAGATCATTACATTTTAAGAATTATTTTTTTACCATTTATAACAATATACATTTGTAATTATCTATTTAATTTAGATAAATCTAAAAAAAATATTTAATTTTATTAAAACTATTTTTTTTTATACATATCATATCAATATTTATTTTATTTTTTTTAAGATTTAAAAAAAACTTTTTATCTTTTCTGCTAATTTTTCTTTTATGTAATTCTGGCGATACCAAACATATTTTAAATTTATAATTTTTAAGTTTTTTAATCTGTGGTATTGATAGTTTATACTGTTGAAAACAATCAACCCATAACCATTTTATTTTATTTTTCATCAAAAAAGCTGTGTTTATACTTTCATAATCAGATATTCTAATTGCAAATTTTTTTGTTAAAATTTTTGAAAGTTTAAAAATAAATGGAAACGAACTATCTAAGAAAAAAAAATTTTCTATATTTTTTTTTTTTAAAATTGGTATTATTTTTTTTTCTAATCCTTCACATTTAACGTTAAGAATTATAAATTTATGATTAAAGTAATTAATAAATTTTTCAAAGGCTTCGCCTTTTCCAAAGGGATCATGTTTAATAACAATTTTATTTTTATATGTGCTTAGATCTATTTCAATTCCAAAATTTGATGGAATTTCTTTTAGATCTTTAATAGTGTTTATCCTATGACAAGTGTAAATCATTTTAAACTGAGCCTAATAATACCATGCTACAATGAAAGTCAAAATATTCCATATTTATTTGATCAACTTCATGAAATTCAAAAAAATTGCCCAATTGAAGTAATTTTGGTTAACAATGGATCTACAGATGAAAGCTATAATATAATTGAAGAAAATAAATTTAAAATAAAAAATCTTAAAATTATCAATATTAAGAATAACATTGGATTTGGGAATGGTGTGAAGAAAGGAATACTTAATTCTAGCAATGAATTAGTTTGTTATACTCATGGAGATTTACAAGTAAACTTAAAATATATAGTTGAAGCTTTAAATTATATTAATCATGAAAAAAATAAAAATATTTTTATAAAAGCTATAAGAAAAAAAAGAGGTATAATTGATATTTTTTTTACAATGCTTATGTCAATCTATAATTCTATTATTTTTCTTGAATATTTATTTGATATTCATTCTCAGCCAAATATGTTTTTTAAACCAGACAAAAAAATAATCTCAGAGGCACCTGATGATATGTTAATCGATCTATATTTTTATGCATACTTCAAAAAAAAAAAATTTAAAATTCATAGGTTCAATGTTTATTTTGAAATAAGAAGATTTGGCGAAGGAACTAATGAAAAAATAAGTAAAAAAATTAAATATTCTATTTATTCTTTAAAAAAAAGTATAAAAATATTAAAAGATTTAAA
>MDTG01306212.1_pt1 | contig 30915 bp, 29 predicted proteins | sample 811421 | NCBI WGS metagenome assembly MDTG01 (sample SAMN05326645, study PRJNA326480) | marine metagenome | isolation source: seawater | place: Pacific Ocean: South East | collected 2011
CTAATTAAAATATGCCCGAGTGGTGGAATTGGTAGACACAAGGGACTTAAAATCCCTCGATAGAAATATCGTGCCGGTTCAAGTCCGGCCTCGGGTACCAACTTTTTTAATCTATGATTAATAAATTTTTAACAAAGCTTAAATGAATTTTTTTTAGGATTTGCAATTACTGTTAAATTTGAAATGTTACAATCTATATAAATATAATAAAAATTAATAATGGAAGAAAAAAAATCTGATCTTGAATATCTACAATATGATGAAATCGATATTGGAAATATTGTTGAGATAATTTTGAAAGAAAAAATAAAACTTGCAGTTATCACAAGCATATTTGCAATAAGTACAGTTTTATTGGCATTATCTCTACCAAATATCTATACATCACAAGCAATGTTAGCACCGGCGAATGCTAAGCCATCTATGAGTTCTTCATTATCAGGCATGTCATCACTTGCGGGTCTTGCAGGAATAAACATACCAATGGATGATTCTGCGAACAAATCTTTAGAAGCTATAGAGAGAATAAAATCATACCAATTTTTTGTTACAAGGTTTCTTCCAAACATTAGACTTGAAAACTTAATAGCTATTAAAAGTTGGGACCCTGAAACAAATATAATTGAATATAACAATTTATTTGATAGCTCAACGGGAAAGTGGAATAAAAATAGTAGGTTTAAATCAGGAAAACCATCAAGCCAAGAGGCCTTTAAAATATATTCTAAAAACATTGAATTAATAACAACAAAAAAGAACTCTTTTGTAAGAATATCTATCTCTCATCAATCCCCAATAATAGCTAAAAAGTGGTTAGATTTAATTATTAAAAATATAAATCAAGTGATGCAAGATGAAGACAAGAAATTGTTAGAAGATTCCGTAAGTTTTTTAAGTAGTATTTCAGAGCAAAATAACTTAAAAGCAGTTGATAAAGCAATTAACAATTTACTTGAGGCTCAAATTCAAAATCTTATGCTTGCAACGTCTAATCCTGACTATGTTTATAAGATACTCAATTCTCCAATTGCACCTGAAGAGAAGTCCTCGCCACAGAGATCAATTATTTGTATAGTTGGAACATTCATTGGCTTTATATTTGGCATTATTATAATTCTTTTTTTAAATCTTAGAAAAAACATTAGTGACTAACAAAATTGCTGCACGCAAAGCGCTCTTTCTTGATCGTGACGGGGTCATTAATGAGGATCTAGGATACGTTCATAATAGAAAAGATTTTATTTTTAATGATGGTATTTTTGAGCTAACAAGTCATGCCATTGAAAAGAATTATTTAATCATTGTTATAACTAATCAGGCTGGTATTGGTAAAGGATTTTACTCAGAAAAAGATTTTTTTAAATTAAATGAATGGATGATCGATCAATTTAGCAAAAAAAATATCGAAATTACAAAGGTATATTTTTCTCCTTATCACCCAAATAGCATTATTGGTAAATATAAAAAGGACCATATTTCAAGAAAACCCAATCCAGGGATGATTCTTGAAGCTAAAGAAGAATTCAATATAAGTCTTAATGATTCTATTTTGATTGGAGATAAAGTGTCTGATATTGAAGCAGGTATAACGGCATCGGTTAAAACAAATATTTTTTTAGTTAATAAGAATTATAGTTATGATCAACTAAAGCTTAATTCTTGCCATCTAATAAATAAATTAGTTGAAGCTAAAAAATTTTTACAGGATAAATGATCATGAAGCCTATGATAGTCCTTGCTGGAGGTTTTGGAACAAGATTAAAACCAATTTTAAATGATATACCTAAACCACTTGCACCTATATTAAATAAACCATTCATAATTTACCTTCTCGAAAATTGGATTGATCAAGGAGTAACAAAATTTATATTTTTACTGCACTACAAATCAAAGATAATTTCAGAAACTGTATCAAGATATCTAAAAAATCATACAAACAATATTGATGTTCATTTCATTAAAGAATCAAAACCGCTAGGAACTGGAGGCTCAATTTATAATGCTATAAATGAATTGAATATTGATTACAGCTTTCTAGTTTCAAATGCTGATACATGGCTTGGTGATGGTATCAAACAGATTTCTGAAATTCAGCCAAATGTAATCTTAACCTCAAAGGTGAATAACACTGATAGGTATGGATCAATTTCTCTTGAAAAAGATTTGGTTAGAGATTTTATCGAAAAATCAAATTCAATTGGTCCTGGTTATGTAAGCTCAGGACTCTATCATATCGAGCCTTCAATCTTTAAAAAATTTTCTATTGGATCCTTTTTTTCAATAGAACAAGATATATTTCCAACACTTGCTCATGAAAAAAAGCTTAAAGCATTAAAACTAGAAACTAGTTTTATTGATATTGGAATTCCAAGTGACTACAATCGTTTTTGTGAATGGATTTCAAATGACAAGAAAACAAAATTATGAATATTGATAACTTTATAGTTTCAGAAAAAAAATCTTTAAGGGAGGCTTTAGAAAAGATAAATAATAATAATTCTGGAACTGTTTTTATAGTTAACAAAGATAAGATTGTAATTGGAGTAGCTACGGACGGAGATATTAGGAGAAAGTTATTGTCTGGGTCTGAATTAGATGACGGTTTAGATGGCATTTATAATAAGAATTTTGTCTCATGTCTAATAGATACTCCAAGAGAAATTTTAATAAAAAAGCTTGATTCTGAAGTTGCTGTAATACCAATTTTAGATACAAAAGGAAAGCTAAATAGCATTGCTAGCAGGAATAATTATCCAATAATGCGTGAAGAAGATGTATATGCCCAGTCTAGAGCTCCAGTAAGAATTTCTTTTGGAGGAGGTGGTTCAGATTTAACTCATTATTTTGACAAAGAAAATGGCGCAGTCATTAATTCTGCTATATCGGTATACAGCCATGCCATTTTAAAAAAAAGAAGTGATAATAAAATAATTATTAAATCTGATGACCTAAATGATTCATTATTTTGCGATAATTTAAATGAACTACTTAATAAAGAAGGTTCTTTTGGGCTTATTCAGTCAGTAATTAAAATAATTAATCCTGATTTTGGATTTGAACTATCAATTTATTCAGATTTCCCAATGAAATCAGGCCTAGGAGGCTCAGCAACAATTGCTGCTGTAATATTAGGATGTTTTAATCAATTTAGAAGTGATCCGTGGGATCAATATGAAATGGTAGAACTGGCATTCCAGGCAGAAAGACTAGAGCTAGGCATTGCAGGCGGATGGCAGGATCAATATGCATCAATATTTGGAGGATTTAACTTTTTGGAGTTTAAAAAAGATCAAAATATTGTTCATCCTTTACGAATTCAAAAAGAGGTCCTTTTGCAGCTAGAAGAAAGTCTTTTGTTATGTGATACAAAAATAATACATGAATCTGGAGATATTCATAATGATCAAAAAGAGAAAATGCAAGATAATGACATTTCAGAACTTGTTAAATCTAATGTTGAGCTTTGTTATGAAATGAGAAATCAGCTTCTTAGGGGAGTTTTAAATGATTTTGGAAATTCTTTAAACAAAGCATGGAAAGCAAAGAGAAAATTTAGTGCAAAAATATCATCACCTCAGCTAGATGAAATATATGAAAATGCTATTACAAATGGTGCAATAGGTGGAAAACTTTTAGGCGCTGGTGGAGGAGGCTTTTTTCTATTTTTTGTTGATCCTGAAAATAGAAGTTCATTGATAAGCTATCTAAAAGATATCGGACTTAGGCCAACCAATTTTAAGTTTGAACCAAAGGGGATACAGAGTTGGAAAGTAAGGGATCCAAAGTAATATATGACATTCAAAATAGACAACTTTTTAATAGGATCCTCTAAGACATTTATTATTTCTGAAATAGGTAATAATCATAATGGCTCATTCGAAAGAGCAATCAAAATGATTGATGACTCTATTGACATTGGTGTTGATTGTGTGAAATTTCAAATGAGACACATTAATGAGGTATATCGTGCAAGAAGCCTTAAAAAAGATGGTGAAGATCTTGGAACAGAGTATGTTATTGATTTATTAAGGCAGTTTGAACTTACTGTTGACGAGCATAAAAAAATTGCTGAATACTGCTTCGAGAAAAAAATACTTTATATGTGTACAGCCTGGGATAACAAAAGTATTGATGTTTTAGAATCATTCAATACATCCGCATATAAAGTAGCATCAGCAGATTTAACTAATATGCCATTACTTGAGAAACTATCAAAAACAAAAAAGCCATTAATTTTATCTACTGGCATGAGCACTGAATCGGAAATTAAAAAAACTGTAAGTTTTTTAAATAAAAGAAAAACATCTTTTGCTCTTTTGCATTGTAATAGCACTTATCCAGCACCGTTTCATGATATAAACCTAAAATGGATGAGTAAGCTTAAGAAAATCCATCCAATAACTGGTTATTCAGGTCATGAAAGAGGTATAAATGTTTCTCTTGGTGCAGTTGCTTTGGGTGCTAGCATAGTTGAAAGACATTTCACGCTCGATAGAAATATGGAAGGTCCTGATCATGCTGCAAGTCTCTTGAAAGATGAATTCATTGATCTGGTTAAGGGCATTCGTGAAATTGAGGAATCCTTAGGTTCAAGTAAAGAAAGGTTTTTATCACAAGGCGAGATGATAAATAGAGAAAACCTCAGTAAAAGTTTGGTATCGACAATGCCAATAAAAAAAGGAACTATAATTGAGGAAAAACATATTAAAACTTGTAGCCCTGGTCAAGGTCTTTCACCTCAGTATTATGATGAACTAATTGGCTCAAAACTTAGAAGGGATATCAAAGAAGAAGACTTTTTCTTTATGTCTGACATAAAAGGAGAAACAGTAACTCCATCATCTTATAAATTCAAGTTGAAATGGGGTGTTCCAGTTAGATATCACGATTATCAAGAATATGCAGCAAAAATAAATCCTGATATTTTTGAATTTCATTTGTCTTATTCAGACATGGACCTTAATCCAACTGATTATATTAATGATATTAGTGATTCTGGTTTCGTTGTGCATGCTCCAGAATTATTTTCTGATAGCATGCTAATGGATTTAGCAACCCCAGATGATAAGTATAGGAAAAAGTCTATCATCGAAACTCAAAAAGTTGTAGATATTACAAGATCACTTAAAGAGTTTTTTCCAAAAACAAAAAAGCCACTAATTGTTGCAAATATTGGAGGTTTTTCTATGGATAAAAACATAAATGATTCTGAAATAAATGATTATTATAAAAGATTTGGGGAAAGCTTAAATAAAATTGACTTTAATGGAGTTGAATTAATCCCTCAGAATATGGCTCCATTCCCTTGGCATTTTGGAGGTCAAAGGTATCAAAACCTGTTCATAACTGCTGATGAAATTGTCGAATATTGTAGAAAATTTAATCTAAGAATATGTTTTGATATTTCGCACTGTATGCTCGCATCTAATCATTTTGGATTTGATTTATATGAATTTGCTGAAAAAGTAGGACCTTATACAGCTCATATTCACATTGGTGATGCTAGTGGAGTAAATGGTGAGGGGCTTCAAATAGGAGATGGTGAGATAAACTTTAAAAAATTAGGAAAAATTTTAAAAACTAAGTGTCCCGACGCATCTTTCATTCCTGAAATTTGGCAAGGACATAAAAATGGCGGCGAGGCCTTTTGGATTGCTCTTAATAAACTTCAAGATCTGATATAAACTTTAAAGATATGATTGGAAAAATTTCTATGGATAAAGTAAAAGATAAGCTAGTAATTCAATCATTTAATGATTCAGCAGATATCAAGAATCAAATTATAAGTTCGGGAGAATATAAAAAAATTATATTTATGGCAAATAAGATTTCATCATCTATTGAGAATGGTGGAAAGCTATTAATATGCGGTAATGGTGGTTCTGCAGCTGATGCTCAACATTTAGCAGCTGAATTACTCGTAAGGTTAAAACCCTTAAACAATAGAGAGGGCATACCTGCAATTGCTTTAGCTATGGATTCTTCAACTATGACGGCATGTGGTAATGATTTTGGATATGAGTTCATGTATGAAAGGATGGTTGAAACTCTTGGATTACCTGGAGATATTTTACTGGGCATAACAACATCTGGTAACTCAAAAAATGTAAATCTTGCATTAGAAGCAGCAAAAAAAAATAAAATTACATCTTTTGCTTTACTTGGTTCTTCTGGAGGTAAATCAAAAGATTTATGTGATGAGTATTTTTTAGTTCCAAGTTCTGTAACAGCTAGAATTCAAGAAAGTCATATTACTGCAGGCCATGCAATCATGGAGTTAGTTGAAAACAATTTATTGGATTCCGGATATATTAGTATTAAAAAATAATGAAAAAAATTGGCGTTATGCAGGGTAGGATATGTCCTAGCAATTTAAACGAATTACAAATATTTCCTTTGAATAATTGGCAAAGTGAAATAAAAATTGCATCAGAAATTGGCTTCTCACAATTTGAAATTTTATTTGATAAAGATTTGGTTTGTATAAAAGAATTTAGTAATGAAAAAAATATTAAAAAACTAAATGATCTTGAGAAAATAAATAAAATATCTGTATCTTCGATCTGTATTGATTATTTTTCAAGTTTCAAAACCTTTTCAAATGATAATCAAGATGATTTCATTGATATGCTTATGAAGATTTTTAAATTCATAAAAAAAACTTCTATCAAGACAATTGTGATTCCATATTGTGATAACAATAATATTGATAATAAAAAAGATTTAATGAATGTTTTAAATTTTTTTTTAAAAAAAAGTATTGACGATGTTCTAATTAAAAAAGATTTATATGTAGCACTGGAAATAAACTTATCTGCATATGAAATAGTTGAATGTTTTGATAAGTTCTCTTTTTCAAATATAGGTATTTGCTTTGACATAGGAAATTCAACTGGAAATGGATTTTTAGCTCATAAAGAAATTCTTATTTTAGATGAATGTATCAAGCATATTCATGTAAAAGATAAACCTATAAATGGCGAAAATGTAATGCTTGGAAAAGGTTCAGCCAATTTTAAAGAATGTATTAAATCTTTAGAAAAGATTAATTATGAGAATGCTCTTATATTAGAAACAATTTATTATGAAAAGCCAGAAGAAGAAGTTTCTAGAAATTTCAATTATTTGAAAAAGATTTTCTTAGAGATATGAGAGCGCTTTTTGTAGGCCTTGGATCAATAGGCCAAAGACATTTAAGAAATCTAAAATTTTTAATGAAAGAGGATGTAGATATTTATGCATTAAGAAGAAAGGATGCCAAGAACCTAATAATTGATGCTGGTAAAGCATATGAGGTTAAATCTATTGATGAATTTTATGGAATTCAATCTATATTCGATATCAAGGAGGCTTTTAAAAAAAAACCAGATATGGTTTTTATTACAAATCCAAGTTCTTTACATGTTAATGTAGCTTTAGTAGCAGCAAAAAATAAATGTAATCTATTTATAGAAAAGCCTTTATCAAATTCATATGAAAATATAGCTGAACTTCAGAAAATCATTAAGAAAGAAAATATTCATGCAACTGTTGCTTATCAATCAAAATATAATCCTGGCCATAAAATAATTAAAGATATTATTAAATCGAATCAATTTGGTGAGGTAATTTCAGCAAATTTTAAATGGGGTACTTTTTTACCAGATCATCATCCATATGAAGATTACAAAAAAAGCTATGCTTCTAGGAAAGATTTAGGGGGAGGTGTAGTTTTAGGACTTAGCCATGAAATCGACATAGTTAGAGATTTTTTTGGAATTCCAACAAATATAGAGGCTAAGGAAATAAAAGAAGAATCTCTAAATCTTGAAGTTGAAGATAACGTTCATATAAGATTTTTTTATTCCGCGCAAAATAGTAACTTTGATATAAATTTATATTTATCGTATGCACAACCAGTTGAGGAAAGATTTTTTGAAATAGAGTTTTCAGAAGCCTTAATAATAAATAATCTTATAACAAACGAAATATCAATAAAAAATAAAAAAAATGGCGTTCTCAAAACTTTAGATTTTGAAAGGATAGAAAGAGACAGATTATTCATAATTGAACTGAAAGATTTTATTAAAAACATATCAAACAAAGATAGAGCTACTAGATCATTTGACGATGGTGTGGATACATTAAAAATATGTTTAAAAATACTTGAGGAACTTAAAAAAAATAAGTGAGCAAGTAATTTGCAATAATAATCTATAATAAATTAAAATTCCGGTTTAAATAGGTAAATCAAATGTCAGATTCAAAAGATAACTTTTTTGCAGAAGATAATTATTTAAAAATTAAATACTCAAAAGAAAGAGCCCCGAAATCAGGTTATCCATATTTACTTGCTAACCATCTTTTAAAAAAATATTTTAAAAAGAAAGGTACTCTTCTTGATATTGGCTGTGGGACTGGTGATATGCTCAAAGCTTTCGATGCTTTGGGTTTTGAATGTAAAGGAACTGATATCTCAGCATCATGTGAAGAGCATTGTGAGGGCATTCCATTCTGTGCTGTTGATATTTTAGATGAAGATCTACCTTATGATGATAATTCATTTGAGTTTATTTTCAGTAAATCTGTAATAGAGCATTTAAGTGATCCTGTTAGATTATTTAAAGAATCTTTTAGAGTACTTAATGAAAATGGAGTTGCGATAATAATGTGTCCAAGCTGGATCCATAATAGATGGGGACCATTCTATGTAGATTATTCTCATATTTCACCATTCACAAAAATTTCTTTAAAAGATGTGATGGAGATGAATGGTTACTCTGAAGTTGAAGTTTATCATTTCTATCAATTACCCCATGTATGGAAATTACCTTTCATGAAGATTTTCTGTAAAATCATCTCTCTTTTCCCTATTCCATATAAACCTTTTTACTATGATTCAATTATTGCTTGGCCAAATTCAATAAATAAATATATTCGTTTTTCAAATGAGGTAATGTTGTTGGCAGTAGGAAAAAAATTTTATAAATAGAGAATAATTTTGACTAAATCTAAAGATATCCTTGCTTTAATTCCTGCCAGAGGCGGCTCAAAAAGCATTCCAAAAAAAAACATATATAATCTATTAGGCAAACCATTAATTGCATGGACAATCTTACAGGCAAAGGCGTCGGAAAATATAACGAGAGTAATTGTTTCAACCGATGATGAGGAAATAGCAAGAGTGTCGCAAGAATATGGGGCAGAAGTTCCATTTATGCGTCCAAGCAAGTATGCAGAAGATACTTCAACAGACTTTGATGTTTTTAATCACGCTATTAATTGGCTTAGCAGAAATGAAAATTATATGCCTGATCTAATTGTTCATCTTAGACCCACAGGGCCGGCAAGATATGTTGATTTAATAGATAAAGCAATAAATGAGCTAAGTCAAAATAATTCGCATGACTCGTTAAGATCAGTTAGCCTATCGTCTCAAACACCATTTAAGATGTGGTTTCTTGAAGAAAATAGTTTAAGTTCTGTTGGTGAAATGCTTGGGATAAAAGGGTCACACTCTATGCCAAGGCAATCACTAAGAAAAGCATATTGGCAAAATGGATATGTTGATATTGTAAAACCAACTACTATATTAAATATGGAATCCATGACTGGCAATAAAATATTACCTTTCGTTATTAATCATAGTGTTCATGATATTGATTATGAAAACGATATTCCTGTTGTAGAAAAAAATTTAAAAGAAGTTATTGAAAATAATTTTCAAGAGCCAAAAATGGAGATAGAAGAACGACATCCTTCGTAATAATATGTTTAAAAAAATTGAAGCGTGGATTCTTTATTTATTTATTATCTTAGGAATATTGTTTGCTTTTTTCTTTGGTTTTCTAGTAAGACAAGAACTTGTTGGAACCACTAAATTTGGCGCACTTTCAAAGGCAGCATTGTTTATTTCAAATATTCCATCTGAAATAAGACAAAGGTCTCTCGGTATAAATCTAGAAATAGATTATGGGGATGATAAAGGTTTTTTAGGAGAAAGTTTAAATAGAGAGTCTTACCTGTTATTAAGCAGATATGATGGAACAAGTAGAAGAAACATTGTTGAGCTTGTTGATTTAAGAACCTTTAATGTAGTCTACTCATGGCGACCAAATTATCAGGAAATTCTTGATTCAGTAAACTTACTCAAGGATGTATATCCCGATTTTGAAACGACAAATAATCCATCAAGATTTAGAATATTCAATCCTTTGTTGACAAAAGATGGCGGAATAATATTCCATCATAATTCTCCATTAATTAAAGTAAATGCTTGTTCTGAACTAGTATGGCTAAATGAAAAATATAAATTTCATCATTCTAATGAATTTGACGAGATTGGAAATATATGGGCACCAAGTAGAATTTTTCCATTTAATGTTGATAAAAATTTCGTTGGAGAAAGCATTGATGACTTCAAAGATGATGGAATTGCTAAATTCTCGCCTGAGGGCGAACTAATTTTTAGTAAGTCTGTTGCTCAGTTATTAATTGAAAATAACTATAAGGGCCTTGTTTTTGGCTATTCAAACAATTTCACTGGTGATCCACTACACCTTAATGATATCGAGCCTGCAAAGAAGGATTCATTATATTGGAAAAAGGGTGACTTATTTTTAAGTCTCAGAAATATTTCTGCAATCGTTCATTACAGACCTAATTCAAATAAAGTTATTGATGTCATTAGAGGTCCATTTTCAATGCAACATGATGTAAATATTTTAGATAATGAGTCTATTACAATTTTTGATAATAATGTTTTAATAACAAAAAAAAGAGGGACACCATTTGTCGATGGCTCTAATAGAGTTTTTGTATATAATTTGAGAACAAAAATCTTTAAAAGTGTAATTGAAGACTCTATTCTGAAAAATAATATTAAAACAGCTGCTGAAGGAAGATCGACTATTTTAAAAAATAATGATGTTTATATAGAAGAATCAAACAGAGGAAGACTATTTTATTTTAATCAGGAGGGTAAATTATTATGGAAATATGTGTCAGTTCACGAGGACAATCAACTGTATCGCCTAGGTTGGTCAAGAATTATTGATGATAATGAAAGTTTTGATGTTATAAATAAGTTACTTAAAAATTCTAAATGCCAAAAATGAATCTAAAAATTAAGAATAATCATATATTACTATTACTAACTGTATTTTTTCTTCCAAATATTTATGCTTATTTAGGTCCGGGTATGACAGGAGGATTTTTAGCTACTATCATTGGAATTTTTGGATCAATATTTTTATTAATATTTTCGATAATCTATTTTCCAATAAAAAGACGTTTAAATAAAAATAAAAAGAATCGCAGTTAGGTTAAAAGTGAGTTATCTAATGCTAATTTTATTATGCTCATTTTTATATGAAGTATTTAATAAATTTTCATTGATATCAAAGGCTCAATCCATTATTAAAAGATACGGCATGGTTTTTTTCTTATTTAATAACAGCGATATATCAGACGAAGAAAAAGAAAAATTGATATATCAAAACTCCTTAAAAATTCTCTCTGAATCTTTAAATATTTTGATGATATTAGTTTTAATTACTGCCATTTTTCTAATATTTGTATATTTTAACGATGCATTACTTGGAATTGCTCTAAGTTTTAATGGTTTCTTGATAAGTGTTTTTTATCTGTTTACCTATCATAAAGTAAAAACTTTTTTCTTAAGATGAATTATCGTGCAGAAATAGATGGACTTAGAGCTTTAGCTGTTATTCCAGTCATTTTTTATCATGCAGGTTTTGAATTATTTAAAGGAGGATTTGTCGGTGTAGACGTTTTTTTTGTAATAAGTGGATATCTTATAACTTCTATAATTTTAAATGATCTAGAAAAAAATACATTTTCTATTAAAAATTTTTATACCAGAAGGGTTAGACGAATTCTGCCAATTTTATTTTTTATTTCTATATTATGTATTCCGTTTGTTATTTTTATATTTTCACCATTAGAAATTAAAAGTTTTTCACAAAGCATTCTAGGAGTGCTGACATTTACATCCAATATTTTCTTTTGGAAAGAAATTGGATATTTTAATCCTGCAGTTGAAATGATGCCATTGATTCATACATGGAGCCTGGCGGTAGAAGAACAATTTTATATATTATTTCCAATTTTTTTAATGATGACATGGAGTTTTGGCAAATTAAGAATCTCCATTATTTTATTTTTTATATTTGTTTCAAGTTTATTTTTAGCAGTATGGGCAGCCTCAAATTATCCAACCGCAGGCTTTTATTTATTACCAACTAGAGCATTCGAAATAGTTCTTGGATGCTTTATTGCAATATTTTTAAATCAAAACAAAAACTTTTCTATAGATAAGAAATTTTCAGAAGTGCTAGGCATTGTTGGATTTCTATTAATTGCTGTCTCAATTATATTTTTTGACAAGAATACACCTTTTCCAAGTCTATATACATTGATTCCTATAATAGGAACCGCTTTAGTAATATTTGTTACTAAAGAAACTAGTTTATACAAGTTTCTTACTTTAAGATTCATTGTCACTATAGGATTAATAAGTTATGGTGCATATCTTTGGCACCAACCTATATTTGCCTTCCTAAAATATTTAACCTTTAAAGAATATCAACAATATATTTTTCTTTTAGCTACCCTTGTTGTATTCCCATTGTCATATTTTTCTTGGAAATTTATTGAAACACCTTTTAGAAATAAAAATAAAATTACTAATAATGTTTTATATTCAGTAATTTTTATTTCAGTAATTTTTTTAGGAACTTTTTCATATCTTGGTTCTAAGGATGGTTTTGAAAAAAGCTTTAATGATTCTGAACAGATCAAAGCTATTTTAAGTCATCTAGAACCTAATTATGGATTATCTAAAGAGTGCATAGTAGGCTTTACTGAAAAAGATGTTTGCAAATCAGGCTCAGAGATAAATACTATACTTTGGAGTGACTCCTACGCGATGCATCTAACGGATGCTTTTTCAGATAATCCTGAATTATCTTTTATTCAACATACTATGCCATCATGTAGGCCAATAATTTCAATGAGTGTCTCTAAGAGCAAAAAATTTTCAGAAGCATGCATTGAAAATAATAATAAAGTTCTGGAATGGGCGTCAAAAAATAGAAATATTGAATATGTTTTAATTTCTTCACCATTTAATTTTGAAAGATTTGGCATTTATGACGGCACTAAGCATATTAATTATGATCAAGAGATTATTAGAAAAAATTTGCTTAAAACAATCGAATTATTTAGAAACATTGATAAAAAAGTTGCAATAATTTCACCACCTCCAAGTCCTAGATTTAGTGCTGGACAATGTTTTTTAAAAGCATACATGAGAGGCAAGGATCCTCAGATATGTAATTTTGATAAAAAAGAGTATGCTGAAAGGACACATGAGGCATATGATTTATTGAAAAGTTTAGAGGATAAGGTTTACATAATTTGGCTAGATAAAATTCTATGTAAAACTGATTGCACAACTTCATTTGGAGATACGCCTGTTTTTATTGATGATGGGCATCTTACTAAGAAGGCATCAAAAATAATTGGTGATGAATTTAACTTAGCTAATATGATTATAAAAAATGCAAGTTGACTATAGCTTTTCTCAAAGAGCTCTTCATCACATTGTATTATCGTCTAAATATTTAAAAAGAATATTTTTTGACCTTGAAGCTAGTCTATACAGAAACGACATTACTAATATAGATATTCTAAAACCAGTCTTTATTACTGTATTAGCAAGATCAGGTACCACCATTCTTTTAAGGAACTTATATGCATCAAATCAATTTTCAAGCACAACTTATGAGGATATGCCATTTGTTTTGTGTCCAAATTTATGGTCTAAATTTAATTTTCATAGTGCATCTTTTGCTCCTAAAATGAGATTGCATAATGATCGAATTAAAAATTCGACATTGTCTCCAGAAGCTTTTGAGCAAGTCTTTTGGGAAACATTTCCAGAAGACGATACCGAAGAACTTTTTAAAATATATATAAAATTAGTAATTATGAAAAATAAAAAAAACAGGTACATAAGCAAAAATAATTATAATTTTAAAAGAATTGGCAAGATAGAAAAGATTCTCCCAGAAGCATTATTCTTGATAACTTATAGACATCCTTTAAGACATGCCCTTTCTCTTTATAAACAACATATTAATTTTTTAAACATTGGAAAAAGTAATAAGTTCGTTGGCCAATATATGAAATACTTGGGACATAAAGAGTTTGGAGTTTACTATGAGCCTCTTCATAGAAATGGACTAATTTATAAAGATCCAAATGAAATAAATCATTGGTTAGAACAATGGCTTAAAAACTATAAGTTCATTAAAGATAAAAATTCTAATTCAAAGAAAGTATTCTTTGTAAATTATGAAAAAATGTGTAGTGAAAAATCATATTGGATTGAAATATGTGAACATATTGATCTTAAAACAACAAAAAATCCCAAGACAGACTTTAAAAACATACTCAAGGAAAATACTAAGACATTTGATAAAGCTTTGTTAGATGAATGTATGCAAATTTATGATGGTTTCCAATTAAATGATCAATCATGATGTAAAATATTTTAAAAATATTAAATCCAATGAGAATCGATCTATCAAAAACTGGAACACTGAAAACGAATGATTCAATATTTTTTGACAGCTTAATCCCCGAAATCAATAATTCATATAATAAAGTGACTAGAGACTTTATAAATGAAAATGGCCTTTTTGATTATGATTTACTTCTGTCTGTTTCAAATAGAAACCCAGCTTCAAATTTAATATATGATTGTATCTCAAAGCTAGTCTTTGTTAAGGCTAAAATTGCAACTAGTTCTTTTATAAAATCAATAAATGTTGACACTTATCATGAGAAGGTGCTGATAGAAAATTTTTTTAAACAAACTCAACTGAAGTCTATTAATGTTTCCTCTAATCAGTCATGGCTTTCTATGAAAATATCTTTGATAAATACAATAACATTAAACTTTTTTAAAACAGTTTTTTTATTTTTATGTTCAAAATTTTTAGCGACATTAATTTTAGAAACACCAAGTTCTAAGAAAAATATTATATATATTGACAACTTTCTTTTTCCTGATTCATTTTCAGATGGTAAATTCAATGATAGATATTACACGGAATATGAAAATTTTTTAGATAATAAATTATCAAAAAAAATATATTTTTTTCCTACCTTGGCAGGTTTTAGGAAACCTTCCCATTTTTTTAATATTTTTAGTAAATCAAAAAAAATACAAAAAAATTTTATTTTTCAAGAATCTATATTATCTCTTTCTGATTACATTTATGGGTTATTTTTATCAATCTCAGTACCTTTGAGAAAAAGAAAATATTATCCCACCATATTTAATTTAAAGTTAGAAAATTTGTTCAAAGACAGTATTAAAAGAGATATCTTTTCAATGGAGCTTAATAATGCCCTTAATAAGCATTGCTTTATAAAAAAATTGTTTAAAAGGAACTTTTCATTTGAAAAAGTTATTAATTGGCACGAAAATCAAAATATTGACAGAGCTCTAAACTTGTCATTTAAAAAAAATTTTTCTACAGTTCAAGTACTTGGCTATCAAGGATATTTTGCTGCAAACACTGAACCTCATAAAATTCCACTTGATTTTGAGAATAAACTCGGTACTCTTCCAGATAAAATTGGCTTGATATCAAAACAATTATTAGCGAAGTACAAAGCAAAATCAAAAACAATAGATTATTTTCTTGCACCCGCATTCAGATTCAATTGGCTTTTTACTGAAGATGATTTATCAAAGAATGATAATCAAGGCATACATAAAATTATTGTTGCGTTACCTATATATGAATCTGAAGTATTTCACATTCTTGATATTTGTCGCGAATTGCAAAATCAAAATGGATCTGAGCTTTCAATAACAATTAAATTTCATCCAAGTTTTGATCAGGACTATATAAATAAAACTTTTAAACAAGCCAAGTTTTTTGATCTTTCTGAAGAAGATTTAAGCGTTTTAATTAAAAAGTCTAATTTGATGATAAGCTCATCATCAAGCTCATGTGTTGAATCAATTCTTATGGGAGTACCTGTTGCTGTTTTGGGAAATAATTCAGGTCTCTCAATGAATACTATCCCAGATGGAATGTTGGATAACTTTTGGAGTATTTTTTACTCCATTAATGACTTAAATGATTTTATTGAAAGACTCAGAAATCAAAAAAAACAAGATAAACTTCTTGTTTATAATAAGCAAGATTTCATTGAAAATGTAGACAAAAATAACACCCAATATCTTTTTGGCTGATATAATCAGCACCATGAAATTAGTTCACTTAGATTGTACCCTCAGAGACGGTGGATATTATAATAACTGGAACTTTGATAAAGACATGGTTGAATCCTATCTTCAATCAATGAAAGACATCAAAGTAGATTATGTGGAGCTTGGTTTCAGATCTATATCAACTAAGGGTTTTAAGGGTCCATATGCACATACAACAGATGACTTTATAAATACCTTGAAAATACCAAGATCTTTAAAAATTGGAGTAATGGTAAACGCTTCTGAATTATTCAATCCTGGAAATACTCCCATTGGAAGTGCAAAAAAACTTTTTGGCCCTAAAAAAGATTCTCCAGTTTCTCTAATAAGATTTGCATGCCATGGACACGAATTTAAAAAAACTATTAATGTATGTGATTGGTTAAAAAGTCAAGGTTATAAAGTAGGCATAAACCTAATGCAAATATCTGAGATGACTGAAGAAGCTATTAAAGAATATTCAGAGGCTGCCTCAAGATCAAATTTAGATGTTTTTTATTTTGCTGACAGTTTAGGAAGCATAATTCCTGATGATATGAAATCCATTGTTAAAAGCATTAAAACAAATTGGAATGGAGATATTGGCATTCACACACATGATAATTTAGGCTTGGCAATGAATAATAGTATTGAGGCAATTAATAACGGTGTTTCTTGGATAGATTCTACTGTTACAGGTATGGGTCGGGGGCCAGGAAATCTTCAAACGGAGTATGCAATATTAGAATTCAAGGACATCGTCTCAAGAAAACCAAATATTTCTTCACTTACAAAAATGATAAAAACGTTTTTTACTCCTTTACAAAAGCATTATGAGTGGGGCAAAAATCCATATTATTATCTCTCTGGTAAATACAAAATTCATCCGACTTATATTCAAGAAATGTTAAGTGATGATAGATATGATGATAATGATGTTCTCTCTCTAATTGATTACTTAAAAAAAGTTGGTGGTAAAAAATATAGTAAAGATAATGTTATAAATTCAAGAGCGCTATTCACCAAAAGTAATTTAAGCACTTGGGAGCCTGCAAAGACTATCCTTAACAAAGATATTCTGATAATTGCGCCTGGAGCTTCAGTCAAAGAACATCTTGAAGGTATTGAACAATATATTAAAAAAAATCGGCCAATAGTTCTTGCTCTAAATACCACCAAATGCATAAATGAAAAATTAATAAACTTTAGAGTAGCATGTCATCCATACAGAATGATAGCTGATGCAAAAGATTACAAATCTTTAAAACAACCATTAATAACACCGTATTCCCAACTTTCTGATGATTTGCAAAAAGACTTAAAAGGCGTAAAAAAACGTGACTTCGGCATTTGTATTAGTAGTAAATTTAGTTTTGGAAATAAGAAATGCAATATTCCTCTTCCATTGGTATTCGCATATTCACTTGGAATTGCCACTTCAGGAAAAGCAAAAAAGATATTTCTAGCTGGCTTTGATGGATATGAATCTGATGATCCAAGACGATTTGAAATGGATCAACTTTTATCGTTATATAACTCAAGCAGTAAGTCTAAAGAAATTATTTCTTTGACCCCAACAAAATATAAAATTAATACTTTTTCATTATATGGTCTTTAAATATTGTGCATGACTTTTGCATTGTAATTCCAGCGAGATATAAATCATCAAGGTTTCCAGGAAAACCTTTTGCAGACATTGCTGGTACTCCAATGATTGTTAGGACATATCAACAGTGTATTAAAACAGTTGATTCTTCAAAAGTATTTGTTGCTACTGATAATATTAAGATAAAAGAGCTATGCGAAAAAGAAAATATTAATGTTGTTATGACATCTGAAAGTTGTCTTACAGGAACTGATAGAGTTGCAGAAGCTTCACAAAAAATAAAATCTAATGTTTATATTAATGTTCAAGGCGATGAACCATTTCTTGATCCAATGGATTTAGAAATGTTTATAAACATAGCTTTAAAAAATCCAGATACTATTCATAATGCTTATTGCGATATCCATGACGAGGATTTATTTAATAATTTAAACATACCTAAATTAGTTTTAGACAAAAACGAGAGACTAATTTATATGAGCAGAGCTCCAATTCCAATTTCAAAATCTGGTAATTTTTCAAAAGCCTATAGGCAAGTATGTATGTATTCTTTCCCAAAAAAAATGCTAGATATATTTAGTAGTTATAAAAATAAAACTGATTTGGAGGAGATTGAAGATATAGAAATTCTAAGGTTTATTGAATCAGGCATACCAATTCAAATGATTAAAGTTTCTGAAAACTCTATAGCTGTCGATACTCCTGATGATTTAAAGAAAATTCATGAAATGATAGGCAAAGGTGAGCTTACATGATTAATCTCAAAAGGTATAAAACAATTATTTTTGATTGTGATGGAGTGATATTAGATTCAAATAAGATTAAAACAGATGGTTTTTTTCATGTTGCAAAAAAGCATGGAGAGACTCTTGCGACCAAATTGGTTGAATACCATATTAAAAATGGAGGAAAATCTCGTCAGAAAAAATTTAGATATTTTTATGAAAAAATTTATAAATCATCAAATCTTGAGGAAGACATTGACCATTCCATAAATGAATATGGAAAATATGTTAAGGAGAAGTTAATGAATGCAACTATAAATAATGGCCTAAAAAAAATGTTTACAGAAAATAATGGTAATTCTAATTGGCTAGTTGTATCAGGTGGAAATCAAGAAGAATTAAAAGCAATATTTAAGCATCTTGATATATTTAATTTTTTTAATGGAGGTATTTTTGGAAATCCGGACTCTAAGGAACACATTTTAAAGAGAGAGATTTTAAGAAAAAATATTAATTTCCCAGCACTTTATATCGGAGACTCTAAATATGATTATGAGGTATCATTTGAAAATAAAATTGAATTCTGTTTTGCCTCTAATTGGTCTGAGTTTGTTGATTGGAAGCCCTATTTTGCTGACAAAAATATTTTTATAGTTGGTGGTCTCCAAGATCTAGTTTCTACTTAATTAATGTAAATTTAATGAAATTCTTTTATATGGAGCTACAATTGATATTTTATATATAGTTGCAATGTATTTTATAAAAATACCTAATTAGTATTCTAATTAGTATTAATGAAGGAATAAATGAAAAATTTTTATAAAGGAAAGAAAGTCTTAGTAACAGGTCACACTGGATTTAAAGGATCCTGGTTAACATTGTGGTTATTAAATATGGGTGCAGACGTATATGGTATATCTGATTCTGTCCCAACATCACCATCAAATTTTGAGCTATTAAACCTTGATAATAAGATACATAATTACAATTTTGACATACTAGATTACAACTCTGTTTATCAAACTATAATTGATATTAATCCAGATATTGTATTCCATATGGCTGCACAAGCTTTAGTTCGAACATCTTATGATGATCCTTTAAAAACTATTATGGTCAACTCCATTGGTACTTCAAACATTCTTGAGACTCTGAGAAAGATTAACAAGGAAATAACTGCTGTAATAATTACAAGCGATAAAGTATATGACAATGTTGAATGGATATGGGGCTATAAAGAAACCGATGTAATTGGTGGGAAAGACCCTTATAGTGCATCTAAGGGGATGGCAGAATTGGCAATAAAGACTTATCAAGAATCATTTTTTAGTAAAGATGATTCTAATATTAATCTTGCAATTACAAGAGCTGGAAATGTTATCGGAGGTGGAGATTGGGCAAAAGATAGAATAGTGCCAGATTGTATAAGGTCCTGGTCAAAAAATAATGCGGTAGATATTAGAAATCCCAGCGCAACAAGGCCATGGCAACACGTACTAGAACCATTAAGCGGATATTTGCATTTAGCGAACTCTTTAAGTAATGACTCTAATTTAAATGGTGAAGCTTTTAATTTTGGACCATCAGCAACAGCTAATCACTCTGTTGAAGAGTTAATAATTGAAATGGAGAAGCATTGGGAAAATGTTGCTTGGAACAATCTTTCAGATATTAGCAATCAAATGCCTGAAGCAGGTTTATTAAAATTGAATTGTGATAAAGCTCAAACATATCTAAATTGGATGCCTGCTTTAAATTTTGAAGAAAATATAAAGATGACCATAGAGTGGTATAAAGCATATTATGAAAATGAAGATATGTATTCATACTCTATTAAACAGATTGAGAAATACGAAAAAAAAGCAAAAAAATTAAATGCATACTTTAAATAATATTTTTACTTCCGATTTAAAACAAATCAATTTAGAAGATGGAGATGTTCTTCATGGCATAAAAAAAACTGATTTTGGTTACAAAGATTTTGGCGAAGCATATTTTTCATCAATAAAATTCTCTAGAGTGAAAGCTTGGAAAAAGCATACAAAGATGACAATGAATTTAATCGTACCTTTGGGGGAGGTTAAATTTGTAATGACGGATGGAAAAAATTTTCAAGAATATATCTTATCAAGAGAAAACTATATGAGATTAACAGTTCCGCCAATGATTTGGTTTGGATTTCAAGGCAGGTCTGATCAGGATGCTTTGATCTTAAATATTTCTGATATTCTTCATGATCCAAATGAAGTAATCAAATGTGAGCTTGATAAATTTAGTTATGATTGGAGTGCATAAGTTATGAAAGTATTAATTCTTGCCGGAGGTTTCGGCACTAGATTAAGTGAAGAAACTGATCTAAAGCCAAAGCCAATGGTTCAAATTGGAGATATGCCAATACTCTGGCACATAATGAAAATATATTCTCAACAAGGTTTTAATGAATTTGTTATCTTACTTGGTTACAAAGGATATGTTATAAAAGAATATTTCTCGAATTATTTTTTGCATAACAATAATGTCACGATAGATCTAAAAAACAATAATATGGATATTCATCAAAATAAAACCGAACCATGGAAAATTACTCTTTTAGAAACAGGACTAAATACAATGACGGGAGGAAGAATAAAACAAGCAAAAGATTTTATTAATAATGAAACATTTTTACTGACTTATGGTGACGGCCTATGTAATCTTGATATTAATGATTCTATAGATTTTCATAAAAAACATGGAAAAATTGCTACTTTAACTTCTGTTCAACCAGCTGGCAGGTATGGCTCACTCAAAGTTGAAGAGGATAATTCCATATCAAATTTTGTTGAAAAGCCCTCTGACGGTGGTTCATGGATTAATGGAGGTTTTTTTGTATGTGAGCCAAGTATTCTTGATTATATCGAAGACGATACCACAGTGTTTGAAGAAGGCCCACTAAGTAAATTAGCTAATGAAGGGAATCTGTTTACTAAAAAACATCATGATTTCTGGTGCTGTATGGATACTCTAAGGGATAAACACTATTTAAATGATTTGTGGCTCAATGATAACGCTCCATGGAAGACATGGTAAAGGTGAATGATTTTAATTATTGGTGGAAATGGCTACTTAGGAAAAAGAATTGCTAGTTTTCTTAATTACAAATCATATGACTTAATTATTGGCAGTACACAAAAAAATATTTCAGATTCAGATTCATATGAAACTTTGTACTGCGATGTTTTAGATAAGAATTCACTTTTTGAATGTACAAAATCTGTAGACGTTGTAATTAATTTAAGTGGTCTAAACTCTGAAGATTCGAAAAAATTTCCAGATCTTGCAAATGATGTAAAAATACTGGGAAATAAAAATTTAAGTGAAGCTTGCAAGCTAAATAATGTCAAAAAAATAATTTCATTTTCAACAATCCATGTCTACAAAAAACCGTTAATTGGAGAATTTCTTGAAAATTCTTCAGCAATGCCTTCCCATCCATATGGTATTTCAAATTTAAAAGGAGAACAAAGTTTAATAGATGCCCTTAGTAATACTGATATTGATTATACGATTTTTCGTCTTTCAAATGCGGTAGGTAGGCCATTAAATGTTCAAAATAATTGCTGGAGATTACTAGTAAATGATATTTGTAGAAGTGCAGTGGCTGCTCAATCTATCACCATCAAAAGCAATAAAAATACATTGAGAGACTTCATTTCTATATCAGATATATGTAATTATTTAGAGTTTTTTATAAATAATGAAGGTGACAAAAAGTTTCCAATTTTTAATTTATGTAGTGGGAATTCAATTACCATTGAGGATATTGCCAAAAAAGTTGTTTTAGCTTTTTCAAAATGTAACATGAACAACATAAAACTAGAATTTATAGATCAAAATGAGGAAAAAATGCCTTTAAAAATATCAAATTCTAAGTTGATAGATTTTACAAAAATAGAATCTAGCGGTTTGGATAATGAAATATTTGATTTAGCCAAAAGTTGTGTTGAATGGTTTGGTTAAAATGAAAGAATTAGTGTCAGTAATAATACCAACTTATAACAGAGAAAAACTATTAAAAAGGTGTATCAAATCAGTTCTAAATCAGAGCTATGAAAACTTTGAAATAGTTGTTGTGGATAATTATTCTGATGATGATACAGCAAATCTCATTCATGATATAAATTCAGATAGAATAAAATTTTTTCAAATTAATAATGAGGGAGTCATTGCAAAGTCTAGAAATTTTGGAATAAAAAAAGCTAAAGGAAAATATGTTGCTTTTTTAGACTCTGATGATTGGTGGGATAAACATAAACTAAAACTATGTTTAAATTATATGAGTGATTATGACTTTGTTTATCATAATATGAAACAAGTTAAGGGCGACAAAAAGAAAAATCTCAGAATGCGCAGCATAAATAAACCATACTTTGATGATCTAATAATAAATGGTAATGCAATAATGACATCTTCAGTTGTTACAAAAAAAGAAGTTCTTATTAATACAAATCTGTTTAATGAATCTGAAATATATAGAGGGTGGGAAGATTATGAGTTGTGGTTAAAAATTGCAAAAAACGATTATTGTTTTAAGAGATTAAATTCTTTTCTGGGCTATTATCATGTCGGAGATGATAATTTTGATAATCCTAACCAGGCGTTAAAGAATATTTCACTAATCGATAGGCATGTTATAAAAAAACTAGACAAAAGATACTCAAACATATGGTGGTTAAATTATGCCAGAGGAAGGATTTACTCAAATATGGGTAAATATAAAGATTCAAATTTTTATCTAAAAAACACAATGAAAAAAAGTAATATTCCTTTTATTATTTATCTCAAAATTTGTTACACATTAGTTTTAAATTTCCTAAAATCCAACAAATTCATATAGGGACAGCAAAATATTTGATTTACAATTATAATGTTCGCAAAAAGTTCTTGATCTAAGTATATATAAAATGAATAGTCTTAAAGATATTTTTTCCCTTAAAAACAGAAATTATATCGTCACTGGTGCGGCAGGCCTGCTTGGAAAACATCATGCTCAAGCTATATGTGCATTTGGTGGTAATCCAATTTTAGTTGATCTGGATAAAGATGGATTGAATCTTTTATCAGAAAATATGAAAAATGAATTTAATTCCAATATTCAAACGGCACATATAGATATTACAAATGAAAATGAAGTTCTTAATTTTTCAAAAGATTTAAAAGATAGAAAAATAAATATTGATGGCCTAATAAATAATGCTGCAAATAATCCACCTCCAGAGATGATTTCGGATAAAAATTCAAGATTAGAAAACTATTCTTTAAAACAATGGAACAGCGATCTTTCTGTATCTTTAACAGGATCTTTTCTTTTTTCAAAACATATCGGTAAACTTATATCAGAAAATAAAAATGGAGGTGTAATTCTAAATATTTCGTCAGATTTAGGGATTATAGCCCCAGATCAAAGCATATATGCTATAGAAGGAATTGACGATTGCGATCAACCAGTGAAACCAGTTTCTTATTCTGTAACAAAATCAGGCATTATTGGATTATCAAGATATCTTTCAACGTATTGGGCTCACAAAGGAGTCAGATCAAATACATTATGTCCTGGAGGTGTGGAAAATGATCAGGCTGAGATATTTATAAAAAGAGTAGTAGAGAAAATTCCGTTAAATAGACTTGCAAAGCCAAATGAATATCAAGGAGTGGTCGTTTGGCTCTTAAGCGATGCATCGCTTTATCTTAATGGTGCCGTAATTCAAATGGATGGCGGAAGGACAGCTTGGTAAAAAAAAACCTAATAACTACCCGCCTAAAGGTAGAAAATTATAATAAATTATCTGATCTTTTTTTAGGCCGTTGGGCTGTAGATTACAAAAACGAATATCTAGATAATGATATACACAATTATCATTGGGATGATAGAGAACAACTTCACAAAGATTATTTGAAAATTCAAAAGATATATGAATCTTTATTACCCATTCTTTCAGATTCACTAAATAGAATTCATAATATTAAAAAAAGTGAGAAATATTGGAGAATTCTTATAGGTCCATGGTTGGGAATATGGCTGCAAGTTCTTTTCGACAGATGGACTAGTATAGTTTCATTGCAAGACCATGATTGCTCATTAGAAACCACTTTTGCTAATTATGATAATTATGATTTAAGCCCAACTAATACGGAGGGCTTCATAGATATTTCATCGTCAGATGAATTTAATCATATTTTATACTCAAAAATTATCAAATTTACAGGATTTATAAAATACCATCATAGTGAAGATATTTTTATAAAAGAGAATAGCTTACCTAAAAAAAATAATTACATAAGAATATTTAAAATTTTTTTTAAAAATCTTATCTGTAATTTAATTAATATATTTTCCATTAATAATAAGATTGTATTTATAGATTCTTACTTGAGTTTTAAAGATAAATCATTGCTTGAATTGTCCCTCAATCAATTTCCCTCAATCTACAAAAATGTAGTGACGATCAAGAGTTCTAAGAAAAATAAAGATTTTAGGAAAATGCTTGACCTTTCATATGAACCAAAATCAAAGTTTGAAGAATTTGCGTTAAATCATTTAGCAGAAATGATTCCTAAGAATTTTCTTGAAGATTACTTTAAAACTCATAAAAAAATTCAAAATATCAGTTGGCCAAAATCTCCTAAAGTAATAGTAGTAGCTGTTTTAATTCATAATGACCAAACTAAGTTTTGGGTTTCTGAAAAAGTTGAGAATGGTGCAAAATTAATTATTGAACAACACGGTGGGAACTATGGCATGAGTGAATTTGGTTTTAATGAATCCCACGAATTAAATATATCAGACTTATATTTAAGCTGGGGTTGGCAAAATGATAAAGGTAACATTAAAAGGATAGCTCATCCTAAGCTGAAAAATGAACTAAATTTCTCCACTAATGGAGGTATTTATCAAATCCTTATGTCTCTCCCAAGATATAGTTACAGGATTTATTCAGTTCCAATAGCATCTCAGGTATATCAATACGAACAAGATCAAGTTATTTTTTCTAATTCTTTAAATAAAGATTTACAAAAAATATTGAAAGTTAGGCTTCATTCTAATCCTAGAGGTTATGACCAGGCTAAAAGATTTAAAGACTTGGCACCTTCAATATGTTTGACTAATACGAAAAAGAATATTTATGAGGATATTACTCAAAATAGATTAACGATTTGCACTTACAATGCCACGACTGTTTTAGAATGCATAGCAGCAAATATTCCAACAATTATGTTTTGGAACCCTAATCATTGGGAGCTTAATAAATTTTCAAAGCCATATTTTGATGCACTTAAGAAAGTTAATATACTTCATGATGATCCAGTCTCAGCTGCAAAATTTATAAATAAAAATTGGGATAATATTGAAGACTGGTGGTATAAAAAGGAGACTCAGGATGTGCTTATGCAATTTAAAAATAATTATGCTTTGAGCAGCAAAAACTGGAAAATTGGTTGGATAGAAGCAATAAAAGAGCTTTGTTAGTTTTGTAATATAAATGAGCGACTCTAATAAATACAATATTTTAAATAGGCTTAGCGTAAGTTTTGGTTTTAATATACTGAGAAGTTTAGCTTCATTTTTAACTGTAATTCTCCTAGCCAGATGGCTCGGACCGCAAGAGTATGGAATTATGGTATTTTTGCTTGCATCATTTGTTGCATATCAAGCGCTTGTAGATATGGCAAGCACATCTGCATTTTTTACATTTCTTTCTCAGAGAACTAGAAGTAAAAAATTTATCATTTTTTACTGGCGATGGATTGCCATACAATTTTTTGTGTCATTCGGAATAATATATTTAATCTTGCCTGACTCCTTGGTAACAACTATTTGGCATGGTGAGTCAAGAAATTTAATTATATTAGCCTTTGTAGCGACATTCATGCAGCAGACGGTATGGACAATCGTATCCCAAATGGCTGAGGCTAACCGTGAATCAATAAAAATACAAAAAATTAGCGTCATTTTTACAACTGGGCACTTTTTTATTGTATTTTTATTATGGAAATTTGGTATTTTATTGTTACCTTTAATTTTCATTGCATTATTTTTTGAATGGGGGTTGGCAAGTCTAGTTGCATCCAAACTCTATTATAAAAATAGATTTGATAAAGAAAATATTGATTCACATTCAGATACTGCAGCATCAGTATTTAGAGAGTTCTGGATTTATTGTTGGCCGTTTATACCCATGGTAGGCTTCACTTTTTTCCATAACATTTCTAGTGTATGGATGCTTCAAGAATGGGGCGGTGCTGAGGAGCAAGCTTACCACGGTATTGGTCTTCAGTTTGCAGCAATACCTATGATTTTCACCGCATCAGTTTTAAAGATTTTTTGGAAAGAAATTGCTGAAGCAAAACATCTTGGAGATATGCAAAAACTTGAATATTTATATTATAGGGCTACTAGAAGTCTTTTTTTTATTGGAGCAATTTTTGCTGGACTCCTATCACCATGGTCAAGAGAAATAATCCTGCTGTTTTTAGGCAATGAGTATTTAGCAGGAATAATTCCTTTAATGTTGATGTTGATTTATCCAGTCCATCAATCATTTGGTCAACTTGCAAGTGCAATGCTATTCGCAACAGAAAATACAAAAATACAAGTTATTCTTGGGATGATCTTCGCCACTATAGGTATTTTAGTTACATTTATACTATTATCACCTCAAGCTGGTTTTCAGTTAGCAGCTATCGGATTAGCTTTAAAACTTATAGTTGTTCAAATACTTGAAGTTAATACAAAATCTTTCGTTATATCCAGGATTTTTAAATGGAAATTTGACTGGGCCTTTCAAATTTTTGCGCTTGGTTTTTGTTTAATTTTTGGATGGATATGTAAGTTAATGTTTGGTTATATTATTGACGGCAATATTTATATAACTTTCCTACTGAGTTCAATCGTTTATATCATCCTTATACTATTATTTCTTTATATTTATCCTTTAATAACTGGATTTAATATAAATCAACTAAATAATGGAATTAAGAATATAATAAATAAAATTGACTGAAAAAATGCAATAATTTTTGATTGCAAATACTGAAAGTATTTAGTTTTTGATATTTTATTAATACAGTGTTAATGATTTAATGAGTAATTCGCAAGCAATAGCCATCCATTATTCTGATGCAAAAAAACTTCCATTCATAAGTAAAATATATATATGGTCAATTATTCTTGAACCGTTGTTATTTTTTGCAGTTGCTGAAGCTTTCTATGGTATTTCAACAAATATATCTAGACTATTTCAATTTATATTTTTGTTATTGTTCTTTATGAAGCTATTTTTTTTAAAAAAATGGTTTATACCATCTCCATTAGGCGATAAATATATTTGGTATTTCATATACTTCATTGCAGCAATATTTTCTGGAATATATGGAATTTATTATGGTGCATATCAAATTTCTTTTTTACCAACTTCTGAGAGTGCTTTTGTAACATTTTATAGACCAATTTTTGAATATTTTATTACGGTTTACTATTTTTTTTATTTCATAGTATTCCCTCGTTATATTTTAAATTCTGACAAAGCCATTGATTATTTTTTTTCAATATTTACAAAATTTTTCTTTTTTTCACTCATTGTTGGGTTACTTGATCTTGTAGTCCAGGTAATGCTTGGTGGAACGTACTTAGGTATACCTCGGCACATTGGTGATATGCAATCAGCTCCATGGAGATATCACGGCATTGCAGGAGAGCCAAGAGATGCATTTGCCTATCTAATTTTTGGATTAGGCATACTATGGATTAAAGATTTATGGTATCAAGAGAAAAAATTGAACAAATTTATATTTTTTTTCGTAATACTTGCAGCTCTCTTGAGCCAATCTGCCTCAGGATTACTTGGATTGATTATTTCCTCAATGATGTTGTTTGTATTTTTTTATTTACCAAGGTTTTCAATTACAAAAATATTAAGATTTTTTATTATATTTATTTTTTTAATTGCTTTATTTGTGATCGGTGTAAATTATTCTCCAAGGCTGATGCTTTATTATGAAAGCTTTCAGGAGTTGTATGCATTGCTTGAAGCAGGCATGCAGGTTAGATCTGCCCTAGAAGTTGCAATGAATAATATTTATCCTTTATGGCATAGATGGATTGAAATACAAGATTTTAATTTTATACCATTTATTTTCGGCACTGGTTTAGGAACTTCGTCAGTAATTAATATTATATACTTTGGAGTAAATGAGCTTAGTAACACAAATTCTAATTTAGTTAGAACACTTTTTGAGAACGGCATTATCGGCACTATCATACTTATTTTCGCTTTTTTACAACCAATAAAGTTATATAAAATCCCAATTGAATTAAAGAACCAATGGTTGACATATATGATATTTATTCTTGGAGCATTTTTTGCTCACCGAACTGCGAATCCATTTATTTTTTTAGGTGTATCGTCTGCTATTTTTAGTATGATTATTTTGAAGCGATACTCCAAAAACTGATAGTGAAATACAAAAGACAGGCTTAATATGAGTGAGAGAAAAACAATATTAATTTTTATTGGTCACTATCTTCCTGGAACCAAATCAGGTGGAATTTTAAGATCTGTTGAGAACATGATCAATCTTCTTGGCAAAAATTATAAATTCAAGATAATTACAAGGAATAAAGATATTAATAGTAGTAAGTCATATGAAAATATATCTTCTGGAGAGTGGAATAAAGTAGGAAATGCAGAAGTTTTATATATGAATGATGATGATTCAAATTTTAATAACCTAGTTAAAATTATCAACAACATAAAACATGATTTCTTTTTTATTAATAGTTTTTTTGACAAATTATCAATAAAAATTATTTTTGGAAGCAGAATTGGTAGATTAGATTCAGTTAAAAACATAATAATATCACCAAGAGGAGAATTTGCCTGGGCTTCATTTAAGTTACGTCTTTTTAGAAAAATTTTTTATGTAATATTTTCAAGAATTTTTGGATTCTATTCAAAACTTATCTGGCACGTTTCAAGTGAATATGAAATGAGAGACCTAGTAAGAATTATGAATATAAAAAAAGATAATATTAAGATCGCAATGGATCTACCAAAGATAGATTTAGAAAGAGAATTTTTGAATGAGAATGAAAATTTTTCTGAAAAAAAATTAAAGATTATATTTCTATCAAGGATATCTGAAGAAAAAAATTTAGATATAGCTATTAGAATGTTATCACGTGTTAAATCAGATATAGTTTTTGATATATATGGAGATGTTGATAGTAAAAGTTATTGGAGGCGTTGCCAAGATTTGTTGAATAAATTACCAAATAATATTGAATATAACTATTATGGATTTGTAAAAAATGAGGAGGTTCTTAACATTTTTTCAAAATATGACCTATTTCTTTTTCCAACAGGAGGCGAAAATTATGGTCACGTCATAGCAGAATCAATTTCTGTTGGAACAAAAGTTTTGATTAGCAAAAATACTCCATGGCTTGAATTAGAGAATGATAATATCGGATGGGATTTAAGCTTGGATAATGAAGATAATTTTATTAATACTATCGAGAATGAAGCCAGAACTAGCTTGACTGAAAGAATAAAACATAGAAAAATTGCCAGACAAATGTTCAGTAAAAGATTTAAAAACTCTAATTCTTTATCTGACAATATTAATTTATTCAGTAATTGAGACAAGGCTATGAAAATTTGTAAAAGTTGTATCATGGATGAATCTGACAAGACCATTACATTTGATAGTGATGGGAATTGTGTATATGCAAGCCACTTTTTAAAAGAAATTAAACCTAATTGGCATACTGATCATCGTGGTGAAGAGGTTTTATTGAGAAATGCTGCCAAAATTAAAAAAGATGGCAAAAATCGAGATTTTGATTGTATTATGGGGCTTAGTGGGGGTCTGGATAGTTCATATGCTGCTTTCATTGCCAAAGAAGTCATGGGCTTAAGACCATTACTACTGCATGTTGATGCTGGATGGAACACTGATCAGGCTGTTGGAAACATTGAAAAAATTGTAGATGGATTAGGCTTAGATTTATATACAGAGGTAGTGAATTGGGAGGAAATCAAGGATCTTCAAGTTGCGGTTTTAAAGTCTCAAATACCTCATCAAGATATTCCTCAAGACACAGCTTTTTTTTCAACTTTATATAATTTTGCAAGAAAACATAAAATTAAATATGTTTTAACTGGCGGTAATTATTCAACTGAATGTATAAGAGAGCCAGAAGAATGGGGGGCTTATCCAGGTATTGATAAAACCTTTATTTTAGATATCCATAAAAAATTTGGTAAAAGAGA